>ERZ1026892.834-NODE-834-length-13829-cov-7.113765_pt1 | contig 13829 bp, 8 predicted proteins | sample MGYA00380176_ERZ1026892 | MGnify/ENA primary metagenome ERZ1026892 (study PRJEB33269, sample SAMEA4719812) | human gut metagenome | biome: human-associated habitat; feature: organic feature; material: feces | place: Cameroon | collected 2013-10 ... | reverse complement strand
AAATCGATATAAATAAAAATTTAACATTTCAGAAGGATTTCAGCCTGTAGAATGAAGGTTATTTTTCGTCTATAGCTTTTGCAATTGTTAATTTCAAAGGTATATTGAAAAAACAACTCTTCAATGGAAAAAAATCTGTTACTTTGCCTTATAATTTTAATTATTATCCGAAATATTATGACAAGAGAAGAGTTAAAGGCAGAAAAGTCTGAAAAAAGGGAAAGAGCTGAAGCCAGAATCAATTCTGCCCTCCAAACGTTTGCTGACATGATAATTGACCGAATGGAAGTTATTGAGGCGAGCAACTGGAAAAAAGGCTGGACTGATGGGGAAGCGATGATAGGATTACCTCAGAATGTTACAGGAAGAGTGTATACTGGCAGTAATGCTTTTTTGTGTCAGCTTCACACAATGAAAAAGAACTATAAGGTTCCTGTTTATCTTACTTTTCCACAGCTTAAAGATTTGGGAGCTCATCCGAAGAAAGGTGAAAAGAGTATACCTATTTTCAAATGGGGATTCAGTATTTACAATCGTGAAACCGGCAAGAAAGCCACTTTGGAGGAATACGACAGTCTCCCAAAAGAAGAGAGGGATGAAAAATATAAGGTTATTCCTTATCTCAAGATCTTTAATGAGTGGAATATTGACCAGACCAATCTGGAAGAGGTGAACAAGGAGAAATACGATGCTCTCATTTCCAAGTTTGAGGCAAAAGAAATCAAGGATGATAACGGTATGTACAGTAATGCCGCTATCGACCAGATGCTGGCTTCTCAATCATGGGTTTGTCCTGTAGAATATACTCTACAGAACCCTAGTGCTCTCTACAACAAGAGCAGGGATGTGATTATTGTACCTCGCAAGGACCAGTTCAATATTAGTGATACTCCAGAAGAAATCTATAAAGATGGCGAAGAGTATTATTCGTCTCTTATTCACGAAATGGCACATTCCACAGGACATGAAAGCCGTTTGAACCGCTTAAGTCCAGACGGAAAGTTTGGCGGCGATGAATATGCAAAGGAAGAGCTGGTAGCCGAACTTACGGCAGCCATGGTTGGCAGTGCCCTGGGCTTTGACAGCAGAATCCGTGATAACAACACCGCCTACCTTAAGAGTTGGATGAGTGCTCTGAAAAAGGAGCCAAAGTTTCTCTTGTCTGTCATGTCCGATGTCAATAAGGCTTCTGCTATGGTTATCGAGCATATTGATGAAGAGCGTGTGAAGCTGGGAGAAAAGGCATTGCTTGACGGCAATTTGGATGGCGAGGAAGAGCGAAAAAAGAATGAAAAGGAGATGGAAAAACTTTCCAACGAGAAGGAAGAAAAAATACCTTCATTGGAAGAAAGTGGCAATAAACTGCTTTTAAAGGATATTATTACGTATGCCGTAGCAGATGAGAACCATCCTCTTCATAACGCTTCAAATCTTCAGGATTTCAAGAAAGCTTTCGCAAGCATTGAGTCTAATAATCCTAACTCCCCTCAATATGGGGAAAATTTAGCTTTACTGCAACGCCAGGTAGCAGAAGTGAGTCAGAAAGAACTCCTTGAACTGGGTGCTTACAAGCTCCCATATTATCATTATTCTCATAAAGAAGGCAGAACTCTCTATGATATCAGAAAGAGTTTTGAGCGTATTGAGAATATAGGAAAGGCAAATCCCGACAATGAGCAGATTCAGAAGCGTGTAGAACAGGCTAGGTCAATATTCAATCGATATGAACACAATGTGACAGATGATTTCTCCATGGGAGAGATTTTTGAGGATGGAGATGAGATAGAATTAAGTCCTGTTCCTCGTTATACATATATAGAAGGTCTTTTGCCACTCGAAGTTCGCCAACAAAATCAGAAAGAGTTTGACAGTCTCGAAAACGACATGAAGGCTATTAAATTAAAGACCGGAGAGGTGTTGCCGGTTCGCTACAATATTGATAATAACATGTTGGAAGCCGGACGTGAGGTTGATGGTAATTTCGAGGTGGTTTTATCAAGAAAGTATGATAGAAGAATGGAAGGTATAAGCAACATGGAAGAATTTGCACTTAAATCAGCTAAAGAAGATGCAGAACCAGAGCAGGTTTCTTCCGAAGATGTCACTCTTTCCGGTAAAGAATACTTCTCTACCCTGATGGACAGCATCACCGATGGTCAGCATGACGATCATACGGCTTTGGGCATCAAAAATATCTCAGAACTGAGAGATTACTTCAAAGATAATTCTCATGTCAACGAGTGGATGGAAGGTGCCAGCAATCGAGAACTTATCGAAGCTGGAGCAGACAAGCTTCCGAACATTCGATATCCTCATAAGGAAGGCAGAACCCTTTATGACATGGAAGCAGCTTACTCGAACATCAATGCTAAGTATGAGGATGTTTCTGATGACAGAACCAGGCAGATTGCCCATCGTATTGACCAAGCCAAGAGTATCATCACGGCTTATCATACAAACATCGAGAATGCTCATGACGAAAATTATCTCTTTGATGAAGAGTCTGCACATAAGATTATTCCTAGAGCAGAATACACTGCCAGTATCTCGCAGGGACAAGCTGCAACTTTGGAAAAACCAATTGATGAGAGCTACCATTACTCTTTTGCCCGATTCGAGTCTTCTGAGCGTACCAAGGCATTTGATAGTTACCGTGAAAGCGGTGACCATGAAGCACTGCTTCATCTGGCAGAAATCATGGATGTTCGCAAAGATATAGAACTGTACAAAATCCGAAAGAATGCACCAAAAACTTCTGAGGACAAAGTTCTTGTTGAAAACAGTTCTTACGCTGTAACCTATAATCAGCAGAATAGTACATACGATCTTTTACGCAAGATTGATAAGGAAAAGGTTCTGGAACTGATTGGCGATATCAACGACAACGATGAAATCAAAGTATCTTCTGATGACGTACAGAAGTTGGCTTACGAGGATGCAGCTCAGCAGATGGCAGAGTTTGCAGAGAGAGAGCCACGTTTTATGACCATGCCAAACAGAGAAGTACTAGACTTTCAGTATAACGCAGAAAGCAACCAGATAGAAGTTGGCAAGATGACCTCTGAAGGCATGGACTTACAGTATACATACGACTACGATTTGTCGAGCAGTCCGGAGCATAATCTGTCCATTGTCCATGATGACCTTGCTGGTCTGGATGAATTTCGGATGCTGAGCGTAGAAGAGATTGAACAGAGAGAAAAGATAGCTCTCAGTTGGCGAATCACAGACAATAAGCTGGAGATGCCGTCGGGTGATGTTCTCACGGTGGAGTATGACAAAGAGAAAGATACACTCAACGTTGCCTATACTACCGAGGACGGAAAGCCGGAAATATATAGTACAAAGTATAATCACGAAGGAAGCACTACGAAAAACGTGCGCGACCTTTGGCAAAATTTCGCAAACATGAAGCAATATCAATCAACCAAAGAGGCTTCCCCAGAAAAAGAAAACAAGGAGAAAGCTTCTGCCACCCAGGAGAAGAAGGGTGAAGTTTATTATTATTCGTTCGCTTACCTGCAATCAACAGATGATACGCAGGAATTTGACGATTTGCAGAAGAAGGGCGATTACAAGCAGATTCTTCAGCAAGCCCAGATGTATGACCAGGGTGATGCACTGGAGCAGAGTAAGACCTTCAAAAATGCCAAAAAGTATGGCAATGATGATATCCTCGATGAGGATGATCATTATGCAGTGGTTTATAATAATGGAAATGGAGGAACCTATGAACTCATGCGTAAGGAGACAAAAGAAGAGGTTCTTGACAATATAGACCGCTATGGCTTGGAACAGGATGCCTCTGAGGATGTGAAAAAAGTAGCCTATGAGAGTGTTGCCAAGCAGTTCTCCGAAATCAAGGCTCAGATACCAGCTTTCACCATGCCTAACAATGATGTCCTCTACTTCCAGTATAACCAGGAAAAAAATCAGGTAGAAGTGGGTCATGTTACCAACATAGGTTTGATGAAAGAACATACTTTCGACTATGATGTCAATCAGACACTTGATGCCAATCTGGAAGCCATCAATGAAAGCCTCCAGGAGAATGAGGAATACCAGGCTATGGAAGAAGAGGAAGAAGCCGAGTCTCTTGACGAAGACAACCAGGTAAAAGTTCCTCGTGAGGACAGCAATATTGAGACCGATGTTGCTGGCATGGCAAAGCAGTTTGTAGCTGAAGGCATGTCGATGGAAGAGGCAGAGCAGAAAGCCAAGTCTATTGCCGAGGAACAGCAGCACCAGAAGTATCACGATGAGGAGAAACAGAAGGATGCTGAGCAGAAGCAACAGCAGAAGAAGAAAGAGGAACAGGCAAAGAAAGAAGAGGAGAAAAAACCAGTAAGCCATGCTGCCCTGCTCTTTGCAGCCCTCGGTCTTGCTTCCGAGAAAAATGGAGTCTGGATGAATCGTGCCCAGCGTCAGCCGGCTGAGTTTATCCATTCCCATACTCCTGTTACAGCCTTTAACAGCATCATGATGACTCTCAACACGGATGCCAACAAGTATAAGACCAACGTCTATACTTTTTATAAATCGGCTGCAGAAAATAATCTGCCGGTAAAAAGAAACGAGGAGAGTTTGCGATTTAACTGGGTCAACTGGGACTACCAGAATATGATGAACCATGATGATATCATCACCCAGAAGAAATATGACACACTCTCCGATGAAGAGAAGAGTTTCTATGCCAAACATGCATCAAGAGTGGAGCAGCATATCTATAATGTCGACCAGACCATTATGAATGCTAAGGATCACGAAGCCTATGGCAATTTGGTGAAAACAAAGGGCGCACCATTCGTGAAGGCAGAAGAGAAAACTATATCTGTGTTACAGCAGTATAACGACTATCAGAAAAAACATCCTGATATAGTAGCTCTTAACAAGACTGGGGATTCCTATGAAATCTATGGGGAAAAAGCCTCAGACGTAGCAAAAATTCTCAACTTGGAAGTTGAAAAAAAGAAGATGGATGGAAAGAAAGTGGATTTAGTTTCCTTCCCTAGCCAACATCTTGACACGTATCTTCCTAAAATTATCCGGGCAGGTAACCGCGTTAGCATCGTTGACAACCTGAAGAAAAAAAAGGTAAGCATTCCAGTGCAGGATAATACTGCTATTCTCAACAAAGCCTACTCCACCGCAAAGGCTGTTGCCGATCAGAGTGGCATGAAATATGAGCGTATTATGGTTGTCCAGGATGCCAAATATGATAAGGTAGATGACAAAATCGTTGTCAGCGGCATGAGTGAGAAAACAGCCGATGAGAATCATGCCACCCTGTATAAGGCAAATGATATTTACCGGGCTGTAGTTGCCGCTGTAGGTTCTGAAGACCGTCTTGACCGTTCCGGCAGAAACAGTTATCTTCCGGAAGACGATGCCAAGCATGAGAAGTTGGTACAGGAGTTGGCTGCAGGAGTGCTGATGACACGACAGGGACTTCCAGCCATCCTTTCCATGGAAAGTGAAAAACTGGTTCCTTACTGGCAGCGAGAACTGACAGAGAATCCGAAGATGTTGGGAGTGCTGGAGCGTGATGTGAACAATGCAGTAGAAACCATCGATAGCATCCTCGCCAAGCGTAAGGTGGACTACAAGGCTATCCGTGGACAGATGCCGGGAAAAATTCTCACCGAGAATCCTGAGCGTTTCAGCATCAGTTCCTCTTTGGCAAAGCTTCCATCTATGGAAACCAAGGAAATGGTTGTTGTGTTAGATAAGAAGCATAATACTGCAGATGTCATCCTGCCAGCTGGAGCTTCCCTTCAGGTAGACAATGAAGTGCCTGGAATGAACAAGAAGAGAATCAAAACAGCCCTCGGTAAAATGGGTGTAAAGGAAGTGAAATTCTATAATGCCGGTGGTGGATTGAGCCTTCATGAGTCAAACGACTATTACAAGGGTAAAGAGGTGACTGTCAGTAAACTGAAGCAATATGAATTGCTCACCCAACAAACCGTTGACTTGAAGGACAAGTTTGCCCCAAAGAAGGAAGTCAAGATTACCACTTTCGAGGCTCTGCCGGACGATATGGGACGTTATGCTTTCTTCATCAAGGCTGAAAACGAGCCGGCATTTGCCGTATATCCGAACAAAGAGCATGTCAACCAGTTCTATTCCTCCCTGAAGAGTGAGAACAGAGCAGTTGTTCACAACGCTTTAGCAAAGAAGTATTATGAGCTGGGAACCAAGCATCCGGATGCCAGGGTGGATGTCATAACCCCTAGAAAGGTAAATATCGGCGATGCCAAGATTGATCGTATTTGTATTACGGCAAAGCACAACGATCCGAAGCAACACATTATCTTTGCCACCGTTAATGGAGAACGTATGCATGCCTCGGTTTCCAAGGCACAGTGGAATAAGATGTGGCTTGCAGAAGATATGAGTGACTACAAGCAACGTCTGGCTGCTGTCATCTTTGAGCCTTTCATCAAGAAAGAAGTGAAAAGTGATGTCAACCAACAAGCCTCTGAGAAAACAGACGAATCTGTAAAGCCGGACTCCCCTGCCCCTGAACCGGAGCAGAAAGAACAGGTAGAGCGAACTTCCCATAAGGGGCGAGGAATACATTAATATATAAGAGTGTGCCGGAAGGCGCACTCTTTAAACGCTAAAGAAGAATGTCACAACAGAACTTTTATGAGAAATATGCCCAGTTGGCAATAGACCAGCAGATCAAATACGGCATTCCTGCCTCTATCACCCTGCAGCAGATGGCATTGGAAAGCGGTCATGGTAAATCCGACCTGGCAGCCAACTACAATAATTATTTCGGTGTGAAAGCCGGTAGCAGCTGGAAAGGTCCCACCGTTATGAAGGTGGATGATCACAACTATCCAGAAGCATTCAGGGTTTATGGCAGTGTAGAGGAAAGCGTGGAGAACCATTCAAAAGTACTGATGGCTTCACGTTACAGAAACTGTTTCAACTACTCCTCTACTGACTATCAGAACTGGGCTGTCCAAATCAGGGCAGCTGGTTATGCCTCAGACAAGACCTATGCCCAGAAGCTCATCAATCTTATCGGTGAGAACCAGTTATATAAATATGACCAGATGGCATTGGAGCAAGCCCGGCAGCGAGGCGTAGAGATTGGATATATGAGGAACAGCAAAGCCCCTTCCACTCCAACCTCTACCCCTTCCAAGCAGTTGCTGAATCCTCTTCAGGGAAACTGGGCTTTGCCGATAGACCTTGCCCAGGTGAAGGTAACAGGGCAGTTTCATGAATCACGTCCTGGTCATTTTCATGGTGGACTGGATCTATCCACCCAGGGTGAGTATTTCCCGGTAGCTGCAACGGAAGACAACGGAAAGGTTGTCGATGTGGAGCACAATAATGGGGCTGCCGGTAATATGATTACGGTGGAATATAACCGACAGGATGGTACCAACATACGTGCCACCTATATGCATCTGAGCCAGATAGACGTAAAAAAGGGCGATATTGTGAATGCCGGTCAGCAATTGGGTATGTCGGGAAATACTGGAAGAAGTACCGGTCCCCATCTGCATTTTGAAACCAGTGTTCAGAATCAGAATGGAGCGTGGGAAAAGTTTGATCCGAAAAACTATCTTGCAGAGATAGAAGTCAGAGGAAATCTACAGACCCCACTCAACCGGAACGGCAAAGACTATCTTGCAGAAGCACGAGGCAGTATGGCATTGAATAATCAGCCGTCACAGCAGACGAACCTGCTGCAAGACAGTAATATGTCACTTCTAGCTTCCATCACTAATTCCAACGACCCTACGAAATGGTTGAGCTATATGATGCAGCAGAATGGTGAAACACTGGGTGGTGGTCAGGATATCATCTCCAGCCTGATTTCATCCCTCTTCTCTGCTGCTCTCACTCTGGGCTTGAAGATGAGAAGCGAAGAACAAGCCGAAGCCGAAGAACTGGCTCACAGTGAAGCACCAAAGGTGGAAGAGTCAGAAGAAAACAATATAGTGAAAATGAGCCGAAGCGACGTACAGAAAATACAGGCAAATGCCAGTATGATGTTCGATGCGGAAAGTCCAGAGCAGAGCCAGCAGCAGAGCCAGCGTCTTGCTTAAAAGAAAAATTAATCAATAATATTTAAAATGATAAATTATGATCAAGTGTAATGTAACAACCTGTGGAGTGATTACCAGTTCCGCAGAAGAGAAAACAAGTAAGGAAGGAGAAAAGTTTATTTCCTTTTCCATGATGGTACCTTTCGAAGGTAAGGATGGTACAGTAAAAGAGCAGTATATTTCTGTTTCTGCACCAGGCAATACCCAAAGTGCAGCCAACTATTCTGCCGGAAGAAGAGTAACCGTTTCCGGTGTGCTTTATATCAGAAAGCACGATAACAATACTTATCTGAATCTCCGTACAGACGCCAACATCGAGATTAACGACTCCACCACTCCAGACCGCCTTGTGGGCAGCATGGAGTTCAGAGGCAAGATTTCGAAGAAAGGTGTCAAGGATTTCAATAGCAAGAAGGGTAAGCCTATGCAGTCTTTCTCAGCCTTCTCTTCTGATAAGAATGGCGAGAACTATGAGTTTACCTGGGTAAGTTTCATCAATCTCTCCCCTATCCATGAAGAGTATCTGGCAGCAGATAAATATGTAGAGGTACATGGCGATCTCCAGCTAGACGTGTTCAAGGGAGAGTTGCAGCTGGAATGTAAGGTGAATAGCGTAGCACCTTGGGAACTGAATAAGACGGCAGAGCAAAATGGAGAGCAGCAGCCATCTTAAACACTCCCTACTCCGTGTATTTTATGTGGTTGCAGTTCTGGCAGCAGGTGCTTTAAGCATCTTGCACCTGCTGTTCAGACGTAACAAGTAATCATCCAAAGAGAGATAGCATGAAATTTTCAGCTATTTCTCTTTACTTATAAAAATTATGGAAAAGGAAAAACAAAATATGATAAGCCGTTTCCTGCAGGGATGGGGACAGCTTTTTGGTGGCAGTAAAAATGCGCCGCAACCCAAACCATTCCCTGGAGACCGCTTCTTCTACCCAGAGGAATTAGCGTATCTTTCAAAGACAGGCGAGCCTCTTTCCCAAATAGAAAAATGGGCGGTAGAAGCTGGCAGAAAGGCATATATAGAAAGCTTTGGCTCTACAACAAGACCAGGCTTCAATCATGTGCAGTGGCAAGGCGGCATCATGAGTAGCTATGTCAAGGGGCTTCCGGTGGCAGACAATGAAACCGAACAGGTAGCTAAATTGAAGGAGTTGAAGGCACAGAACTATATTCTTCCGGATGAGCAGTTGGATATTATCAGAAAGTATGAGGCAAGAGACATTCTTGACAAATACTTCAAAACTAACAATGGAGATATCTACCATGTAGAAGGTTTAGAGACTGGCGATAAAGAAGAGCCAACACTCTCATTGATAAAATATACCCCTACAGATATCTCCGGCAAGAAAGAGAGCATCGGCTTTGAAAAGTTCAAAAATGATATTCAGACTGTCTATCATCCTTTATCCAGTAGAGAAGAAGCTGCTTTTAATGATAGACTTACGGATGCCAGAGACGCAAAAATACAGTATGATAAGATTGGACGTGCTGTCTTTGCATCTCCAATACCTATCACAGAAGGAAAAATACCTATTGAACAGCAGAAGGCGTATGGATTGGAGAATGGTATCTTCATACCTAAATCATGGGAAATCCTTCATGGTGGAACCAAAATTGTCGTTAAGGGACAATCTGACACTAATGAGAATAAAGCCATAACCATCGACTATATTAATGCCTGCAATTATAAGGCATTATTGGATGTTACCCTTGATGGCGTGTACAGACAGCGTGACAGCAAACTGTCTGCAGCTCTGGTTGAAACATTGGGAAACAAACTACCCAATGGAGAAACCTTCTACAAGATGCCTCGCAGTATTGCCCTATTCCATACAGACAAGGGTGTTGACATTGACAGCATACTGGTGGATAAGCAAGGTGAATTGTTTGCCCTGTCAAGCAATCATTATGTAGAACTCAGCCAGAATGATCTTCAAAAGATAAAGAACAGCCTCGTTATCAATGGTACCATCGAGCAAGAAAACCTGGAGAAGGATCTTATTGTCCCATTGATGAAAGATTATGTGGAATCTCTGACCATGGCAGATGACATTCGTTCCGGTGATATCAATAAACTTCCTGCCAATACAAAAATCAAGAGTCTTTGCAGGGAAGAATGGGATACAGAACAGATGTATAACCAATATGCAAACCATCCGGCAGATGAAGACTTTGCCAACCAGTATAAGGCTATGTGGAATGCAGCTTCTCTAGCCTATTCTCTTGAACTGAAACGTCTGGTGGATGCCTATAGAATTAATCCTGGAAAGGTAGATTTTGGAAAGAAGGCACGCTTTGACTGTTTGAATATGCTTCTTCATTCCGTTCCAAAGCCATTAAGTATGGAGCAGAATAATTCTTTAAACGTTGGCACCAATGTTTCAAAGGGCGAGGCAGACATCGTTGATAAGGATATAGAAAAATCCATGAAAGAGGTTGAAATGCATGCTTCTGCACTTAACGATGGGGAAGAAAAGAACGTAAATGAAGAATCTTCTATTTCATCTACAGAAGGATATGGTCGTTGGCATACTCCAGATATAAAGCAAAGAGAAGTCTATCTCCAATATGGCAAGTTGCTATCAGAGAAACTGGCTTTGCAGCAAACCTACGAGAAGCTTCCTCTTACCAACAACAGAAGAAGTATGCCAACCAGCCTTGACAAAAAAGAGTATCAGGGAATACATGCCTTTGTTCTTGCCCTCGACACAGAGAAGAACGGTTTCTTTATGCCGGTATACCTATCAGAAGAGGACTTGAAGCGTAAGAAGCTCCTTGTCAAAAAGGACGCCAAAAGTTTTCCTCTCATCGAAAAGCGTGGAATCGTGAACGTCTATAATATAGAACAGACCAACTATGCCTTCCGCTATCCGCAGGAATATGCATCCCTGAAGAATGAGCTGCTTTCTGAGGAACAGGAGAATCAGAAGGAGAACCGACTTCCTCGTCTGTTGCAGCCTGATAGATGGACTTCTGCTATTGTCAAAGACGGTAAGCCTAACCTCGCATCCTACAACAGTAAAGAGAATACCATCCATATTGGCAGACAGGACCAGTATGATAAGGAAGATGATTTCTATAGAGATCTGGCTGAAGGACTCATCCGTAGTACAAGACAGAAAGAAGCCCGAAATACCAAATACAATGCTTTGGTTAAGGAAGAGTTGATTTCCCTTGTAGGAGCCAATATGCTCGGGCAGGAAAATCGTTTTAACGTTACCGTTCCACAACAGAGTGCTATCTGGAAGAAGAGACTGCGCAATGACCCGGATTATGCAAGAGATGTTTTGGTCTCAGCAAGTGTTTCACAGATATTGGTAGAATCACGCATATCAGGTATAAAACCACAGCTAGGTAAAGATATCGATATGCGCTCAGCCACCCCCATCAACATCGACTCCGATGGAAATGGAATAGTGGATAGCCAGGAAAATTTTGTTGCCGATCAGAAACAGGGCAGCAATGAAAGTCAGGAACAGCAGGCTGAAGATACCGTCAGCCACCATGTCAGGCATGGCAGACGATGAGTAAAAAAAAATAAGGTGAGGGAGACCTCACCTTATGTCAAAAACCACAAAACTGTTTACTTAGTGCTCAAAACGAGAAAAAACGATATTTTGCAATGAGCCATCTTCCCAGACAACCCATTGCTTTACCAAATATAAAATTGATGTTTTCAAAAAAACTAATACAATTAAACTGCGCTGCAAAGTTACCCATTTTTCTGTTAAACAAGTTGTTTTTTCGAAATACCTTTGAAATTAACATTTTCAAAACCCAATAGTTTTGCCATCTGCAAAATTATGATTACCTTTGCATAACAAAAGGAAAAGTTATGGAAAGAATGAATCAAGATATACCTTTTGAGCATCAGATGCTCTATATCATAAGAGATTACGACCGCAAGGTTGAAGAGAACATGGAGCTTCGCAAGGAAGTGGAAGAACTATCTGCAGCCCTGGCTGTCCAGGGAGCGGAGTTGAAAAAAGCAAAGAAGGAATTGAAAAAGATGCCTTCTTTGAAGGATAAGGCGATGCAGCTAGAGGCTGTTAGGCGTAAAAACGAGAAACTGACAAGGCAGGTTGGTGTGCTTTTTAAATGCATGGTCTATGTTCGCAACCAAACTCGCCATCTGCTTGCCATGGTAGAGGTCCCCGGCTTACGAGACCTGGAGCAGCACATGAGCGAGGCTCTATCTGAATATTCAAATATATAATAATAAGGTGTAAAATATAAGGTATACTAAAAAAAACGTTCCCTTACCTTCAAGAGATAAGGGAACTAGAAATAAACATATATTATAATAAAAGAGGATTATTACCCAAAAATGTCTATCGTGGCATTGGAAATCAGCGTTTCCATGTTCTGTAAAGTTGGTGAAGCCAATTTGAAAGATGTGCCGCCGATGGATCCGCAGATGAAATCTATTGTTTGCCACCATTTTTCAACAGTAGCATCATCGGTTTCTGTTTCTTCGGCGCAAAGATGTTTGTCATCAGAGACAGGATTATTGTATCTCCACAGAGCAATCTTAGCTGCAGTAGTGTTGTCAGCAAGAAGAGAATTGGTTATTTCAACATCCTGTTTCCATTTTTCGTAAATCTCTATCGAGCTTTGTGAAACAGCAGGAGTTGCCTCTTCTTCCATTTCATTCTCCTCTTCCATTTCTAACATCGCAACACTATTGTCTTCTTCCAAGTATTTGGCGGCAGACTCTTCGCTGTCTTCCAGACCATTGTCTTGAAGATAACTGTTGTAGGCATCCAACATTTCCTGAGAATGATGCTTTACATACAGCTGATCTGTTATCTGATTAGAGAAGTAAAGTTCATTGATTTCTTCTTCTCCTAAAAAGCCATTTAATTCCATATTTTACAATTTTAATTAAACATGCATGCCTTTACCGGCTTTCACCTTCTGTAAGATGGCATCCTGTTCTACACACATTTCCTCGGTATATTCTTCTTCCGGAACATAGGAAAGCATACCTTTGTCATCTCTTGTCCAGCAGCCATAAATTCCGAAGTTGTATTTATCAAACGCCAAAATACCATCACGCTCTTTCTGCCAAGTCTGTGCATCTCCATTGACACTGAGAATACCAGTCTCCTCGTTAAGGTCAAGACCCACAGAAAGCTTCTGGTCATCTTTCTCCAAGGTAACAACCTTACCATTTTCAAGTTCCTGTATATAATTCTCGTCCATGCCCATATTGTTGGCAAGAAGCGACAGGTTATTGTCAACAAGATTACTCTTCACAGAAATAATGGAGTTGGTTGCAGTGTCAAGCTGTACATAGTTCCAGCTGTTGTTGGATGGGAGTATTACTTTGAGAACCTTACCGTTTTTCAAAGCCTCTTTCTGTTCCCCAGTGAAATATTCCAGATTGCCCTGGTTCTTAACTGGCAAGAACATTGGATGAACCTGTTCACCCTCTTTGACCAAGCGGATGCGAGCGAAATCCTTGTGAATAACTCCATCCCCATCAACTTGCTCTATAGGAAGCAAAGGTGTACGCATGCCCCCCAACAGCTTATTCATGATAGGCTCAGGAAGGTCATCTATCATTTCCTGAGTAAGTCCGAACTTACCCAACTCCTCGTAAGGAATTTCATTTTCTTCAATTCTTTGTATATTCATATTGTTCTATATTTAAAATTTTCGGCAAAGATACAAAAAAGTTATCCACCGAATAACAAAAAATCAATATAAGTATGAAATTAACATTTGCAAAACCTATGAGCTAAGAAA
>ERZ1026892.832-NODE-832-length-13834-cov-35.480586_pt1 | contig 13834 bp, 8 predicted proteins | sample MGYA00380176_ERZ1026892 | MGnify/ENA primary metagenome ERZ1026892 (study PRJEB33269, sample SAMEA4719812) | human gut metagenome | biome: human-associated habitat; feature: organic feature; material: feces | place: Cameroon | collected 2013-10 ... | reverse complement strand
AACGCTTAAAATATGTAAAAACGGGCCGAATTCTTAAAATATGTTTATAAAAAGCAAAAAACACCCTTCGCCACCCTTCACCCGTAACTATTTGACACACAGAATGTTAAATAAAAAGGTGAAGGGTGAAGGTTTGAAAACTCTTTTTTATATATACGCGCGGCAAGGGAAAAAATCCGTTTTTTCATTTTTCTGATTATCTGTTTTTTCCAAAAATCCTAAAAAAAAGAATATAATATAAGATTTAAAATATACCCTTCACCCTTCACCTCGTCACCACAACACATATCCATCATCGTATTCCCGACATTTGTTTTCCTGGTTTACTGAACTTTCGCATGTGGTTCAAGAACCGGCTAGGAGCTTTTGCCCTTTACCTTTGCTTCACCCTTCGGCCAGCGATTTTCAATTCCCTTCGGCCGGTGACCATTGGTTCAGGGCGTGTGGAGCTTACATGTGAAACTTGAGTGGTTTCTTCGGAGATACTTTTTTATCTTTCGGAGATATTTTCGTATTCTTCGGAGATATTCTGCTATCTATCGGAGTAATTTTCGGGTTAATGAGTTCAGAAATAGTTATCGTTTGACAAGCGGATGAGCCAAGCCGTTATCGCCCACAACAAACCAACCTAATGAGTATCAGAACGAAAAGCAACGAATTAAGTTTATTTAACTCTAAAGAATAACTATTTCTGAAATAATTTCATTAAATTTGCAGCGTCTAAGAGCCACTTGTGAGAGTATGCGAGATGATGGTGATCGAACTACCCCAAAAACATCGAGCTTAAGGACAAGGATATAAGTAAATGGTATAAAACAAAAACTAGAAAGTACAATTTAAACTAAAATAGATATGAAAGTATTCAATTCTAAGCTTGCTGCCATCGGTTTGGCGGCATTCGTATTCGCATCATGCAGTGACAGCAACAGTGATCCAGTAAATCCAGACCCTGCCATCATCCCTGCTGACCTCACCCAAGCAACTCTTACATCTCAGGATGTAGACAACAGCCGTGTTGTAAACTACAAGAACAGCACCGCTAATGCCAGAAAGTTCTTCTTGACAAGAGCTGGAGAGACTAATTTCATTACAGGTATGCCTAAAAATATGCCTGAAGAGTCAGAATATACTGCTCTGAATGTTAATGGACCACGTGACCTTATTGGCGAAGAAGGCAAGGCATTCGCTATCAGCGGCCAAAAGACTATTGATTTCTCGGGTAAGACCATCAAAAATGCAACCATTTTCATTCATAGTGGTAGCACAATGAAATATAATGCAACTGCAGGTGGCAACACATTTGTTTTGGAAGGTGGTGCAAAATTGGAATATACAGGCAACGGCGTAATGGTTGCAGAAAACGATATTGTTTACGTTAAAAAAGCAATAGGTACATTGGCTGCTACAGGTGACATGGTAATCAATGGAACTTTATATGCCAACTTCAGAAGCACATCAGAGGCTGGAACAGAATTGATTAGCGGCCTTGGTGCAATCAAAGAGCAGACAAAAGCAGAAAAGGAGAAATCAATCACTCCTACACAGAACATCACATTCGGTCCAGGTGCCAAGGCATACATCAATGGTTCTATTCGTGCCATCAACCTCAAGGTAGAAAATGGCGCAAATGTATACGCTAAAGCGAACCTCTTCAACAATGACAATAATGGTAACGCTACCATCAATGGTAACCTTTGGATAGGAGGCTTTATCAAAACACGTACATTGGACGTTAATGGTTACTTGAAGGCTGAAGCAGCCATCAAGGCTACCAATGCATTCAATGTTAACAATGGTGCCAACGTAGAAGCAACCTACATTAACGTTACAAACAACACAAAGGACGGAGACAATAATGTAATCAGAAAGGGAGAAGCTACATTGTCTCTCAGTGGTACTGGTAAGATTACTATTGGCAACACAAATGTGATCATAGCCAACAATCTGGTTACAGACAACAAGTCTAAAGGTCAGATTACATTGGAGGGAAATGATGCTGTAGCAGTAATCAAAGCACATAAGTTTACCAACAATGGTGACAGCAAGATTGTCGCTTTGGCAACACCAGGCACAAACTCTACATTCTTGCTCCAGTTCCAGGAGAATCACAGTGCTTCAAACGAATATAACACTTTCGAGGATCTTGATATCGCTGCTAATTACGCAGACTATGACAAGGTAGCTGACAAAGATACTCCTAATGTAACACTCATCGATAAGGATCACAAGAAATATGGTTACAAGTGGTCTGGCGATCCTGCAACCATCGCAAGCCAGGCTAAGCTTGACTTGATTGCATCTGAGGAATCAGCAGATGGTCAGTCTGCTACATGTATCCAATATGCCAACAACAAGCTCTATGTTTCATATCACACATACGGCGACAAGAAATTTGGTGGCAACATTGAGGTTCTTTCTATGACTGGCAACCAATTGCACGTAGATGCAAACAAGGCAGCAGCAAACTACGACTACAACCATCTTATCGTGGACGGCAATAGTCTTTACCTGGCAGGTAGCGGCACAAAGTCAGCAGGTGCATTCTTAGGCAAGGTAGACCTCAATGGTGGTAACCTTGGCGAGGAAGTGAAACTTTACGCTATCGACAACAAGACAAAGATGGATGCGAACTGTGTAGCTGCATTCGATGGCAATCACATTGTAGCAACAACCAAAGGTCTCACCTCATTCGACGAAGAATTCAGTCATTGGAACAAGACTGGAAACGAAGGAAAGTCTGTTGTTGTAGCTAACGGCAAGCTCTACACCTTGGATGTAAAGGGTAATGTCAATGTTTACGAAAACAAGAATCTGGAGACCCCTATCTTATCAGTTAATGTAGGCGAAGTAACCCCAACAAACAACAAGGCAGTTCTGGCTGTTGATGAATCTAATGGAACTATCTATGTATGTAAGGGTGAAAATGGCGTTGCTAAGATTTCGTCTACGGGTGACGTAAAACAAGATTTCTTCTCATGCCCTACTTTCACCAAACCTAAGAAGACAGACCTGACTGGAAAGGTAAAGGGTCGTGCTAATGGTATAGCAGTTGGCGGAGAATACATTTATGTAGCATGTGGCGGATATGGTCTTGTCGTACTCGACAAGGAAGGTCATATTGTCTGCCATCGTAAAGCAAATGCTTACAATGCCAATGACAATTCTGGTTCAGCTAACTATGTTACTGTTGATATCGTAAATAATGAAGAGTATGCCTTCGTTGCATACGGTCAGAACCGTGTACAGGTATTCAAGGTTACAAAGACTGCAACAAAACAGTAATCAGAGTATACAATCATATAAATACTTGTTCTCCCCCACTCTCATGTTAGAGTGAGGGAGGACAAACCTTATACAGGCTAAATTAACTAGCTATTAAACTATAAGGTATGCGTAAAATGTGACTAAAGTATTAACGATAAATAAAAGAATAACATGAGAGCAATTAATTTCAAACTCGCAACATTCACTTTCGCAGCAATACTTCTCGCATCTTGTAGCGATAGCAATAGTGATGGAGGCACAGATATAGGAAAGTCAACAACTGTAGTTGGCTCAGCTGTCGAAGCACAATATGCTAATGATTTGGCTGGAAGAGTTACTAACTACAAAGTAAACAACACCACAGCCTCAGCACGTAAATTAATTTCAAGAGCATATTCAGGACCTGAAGTAAAAGTTCCTGCAGACGCAAAAAAATTATCTGACTATAGTGGACATGCGTCGGATTTTCCGGCAGGAAGCTATGTTGTAGAAGAAGGTGAAACTGTAGGATTAGATACACAGTTTAATCTTTCAGGTAAACACATATATGTAAAAGGCACATTCTACTACGACGCATCCTATAACAACGACAAAAATAGCAACATTACAATCTTGTCAACAGGCAAAATGATAATCAACAAAAATTGGGTTAATCCATTTGAGCCAAGCAATGTAATGAACTATGGTGAAATAGACTTTGGAGATGCAGCAAAAGTTACAATCCAGAAGACTTTCTATGACTATACAGATTTGTTAGATTTAAGTGGCAAAGATATAGAACTCACAAATAATGGTGTGTTGTATACAAATGGAACTCTAAAAGCTAAAAGCATTTCTCTCAATAATGGTACAACATTATGGAATGGATGTTCTATCTATTGCGATGGAAACTTGTACCTGACAAATGGGTCTACTCTTCATGCTGCCTATATCAAGACAAAACAATTAAATCAAAATAGCGGTAGCCATGTATATATTCAAGACCAAACAATGATTGAATGTAGTGAACTCTACAATAATCAAAATCAAGGAACAACTTTCATTGATTTGGCAGATAAAAATGGCGTAGCAGTCATCAAGGCTCCCAAAATTACATTTAATGCTCCTGCACCTGATAGTGACGGTAATATACTTTGTGATTTATTTAGAACTACAGGTTCGGCTGCAGCGATTATCTTGGACACAAAAAGTGTAGAAAAGGGCAATCAATATTATTCTGAAGACATAACATCAAAGGTTACATTTGGCGATAATGCAAATGTATATTTGTCATCAAATGAGGAGTCTAAGAAATTTTACATCAAAGCAACAGGTTGCAACCCAGAAGGCTTTAATGATCCTGAAAAGAATCCTACCAAGCCAACTGAGCCTGCAGAGCCAACAACCCCTGATGCACCAGATACGAATAACAAGCCAAGCTTAGACTTGATTACAAGTATCGATTATGACAACCACGAGCATGAAATATCAGCTACAGGTATAATGGCTCACAACGGTCGCATGTACATGTCTTATCATACACGCGACGCTAAGCACGGAGGTTGCGTTGAGGTGTTCACTCCAGTAACAAACAACAAGGTAACACTCGAACAATATCTGTATGACGCTGCAGAAGACCTTGATTTCAACCACTTGTTGGCTGTAAAGAAGAAGGATTCTAACGAGCGCATGGTTTACTTACCAGGAAGTTCTAACAAGAAGGGAGCTATGCTTGCATACATTCCTATTTTGGATAACCACCTGCTCGCAACAGAGTCAAAGGAAATCACTACCGTTGATAAAAATGGAGAAAAGAAGGTTACTTACCAACAGCCATTGAATTTCGTACAGATGAATCCTGCTACGGAACAGTATCACAAGGCTGGCTACGACGAGAATTGTGTAGTCTACAACGATGAGACTAACCATTTGATTGTTATGACAACAAAGGGTTACTTGGTTTACGATGCAGACACATACAATGAGCTCGAAAAAATTGAAAAGCCAGGTAAGGCAAAGCATGTAGCTATAGGCAATGGTAAGATTGTAACTCTCTATCTTGACAGGAAAGCAGCCTCAGAAGAAGAAGCAATCCCTGCTACAGTAGAGGTATTCGACCAGAAAGACGAGGACTTAACGAACCCACTGCATAGTTTCACTGTTAACACTATTGAGCCAAACAATGGTAAAAACGTAGTTGCCGTTAAGGACAACAAAATCTACGTATGCCGTGGCGCAGCTGGTCTTTATGTTTACGACATGGAAGGTAATGAGCAGTGGCACTATCAGATGCCTAACCCAATCAACAAAGAGGGTAACTACAAGGCATTGGCTAACGGCTGCTATGTTGGTGATAAATATGTATATATCGCATACGGCTCATACGGCCTCGTTGTTTTGGACAAGACAACCCACAAAGTTGTAGCACGCCGTGCTGTAGTCAAGTCTGCAAACTATGTTGTTGAACATAATGGCTATATCTACGTGGCATACGGAAAGAATCGCTTACAGGTATTCCAGTTGAAAAATGCAGACCCTGAAACATCTTACGAGAAATAAGATTTGATATTGCTCAAAAAAGCAATAAGACATATAAACTAAGAACATAAAGAATGCAGCTGCATTAGCCTGCTGCTGCATTCTTTGTGTTTAAACAAAAAAAGAATGAAGCGAAAAATATTACTATACTCAACTACAGCTCTGCTACTTCTCATGGCAGCACAAAGCGCTATGGCTCAGACGAAAGGCAAAAAGCCGAATAGTTTCAGCCCTAAGATGCTCGTATATGAGAACCTGAAGAACAATAATGTACTGAGACACTTTAAACAGCGCTTCGCACAACTCGACACTCTCATCAAAAACCCTATTTGGGTGAAAGCTCCAGTCATACAACTGGGACTCAATAATCAGCATCACGCTGATATCAGCAAGATCGACTCTCTGTTCTGGTCGAAAACAGCACATGAGCATCTTGCGCTCAACAGACACAACGGTCTGGAAGTGACCGGACAGGTTTATGCCCGACCAGACTCGTACTTCGACTCTGAAGAAGACGACGCAAAAGAGGTATCAAAATACAAGATGAAGGTTCAAGCCGAACTCGGATGGAACATCATCAACTCGAAGTTCTACCAAGGCAAAGAGAAAAGAACGAAGATTGCTCTTGCCAATGAACTCGACCGCTTGCAAATAAAAAAGCGCCAAACTGCAGACATCTATGAAAAGGCAGCCGACGAGCTGACCGAACAATATAATTTCTATATCGGTACTGTCATAGCACACAGACTGGACAACCTCGACATCATGAACGAAGCCTACCAGTTTATGCTAGAAAAAGACCGGATCAGCAACGACAAGATGCTGAAAGTGATGAACGATAAGCTGGAGGCTGAATATGACATCTCCGTGCTCTGCACTGACAGAGATATCACAAACAAGCCTATCTACCGCATCAAACCAACAAAGATTGTGGTAGACACAACAGCTCTCTGGAACCATCTGAACCAGGAAAGTCTGGATGCACGCATCACAATGGTGAAAGAACAGATTGCTGACAACGACAGCAAACTGACCAACTACTTAAGCACTACCCGACTCACACCATTCGCAAGATGGTCGAGCTACTGGCAGAGCAACAACAAGATTTCGAACAATGCCGACGTAGGCGTGAGATTTACCATTCCTATCTGGAACGAAACTCCGCGAAAACGGCAGGCACTGGAAACACAGAAGGAAATCATACGCAGCAGCCGTGGTACCGACGTAAAGGAAATCAAACAGTCGGTAGGCATCCTGCTCAAGAAGATAGACAACCTGAACAAGGCGATAGCCACAGAGGCCTTTCATATAGACCAGACCGGCAAATATATAGAAATGCGCCGCTATGCCTACCAGAACCAGAAGCAGGGATACAACTATCTGATGCGTATGGACGAATATACAGGACTCCTGGAAAGTATGGAGCGAATGTACAAGCTGATGCAGAACCGCGCACTCACTATCATCAATATCGAGAAAGCCGTGAGCATCTATGACAACAATAAAATCTTCAAAGAAATAGAACTTTGAATGTAAGGAAACGAGAATATGAATGAATTTCAATATAACGGCACGCCACAAGAACAGGCGATGGCCGACTTGCTGAAGACGCAAAGTCACCGCCTAGCCAGACAGCAGATCATCTTTGCCCTGATCTTCCTGCTGGTTATCGTGCTTGCCGCCTACTATATTGTCACTCGTATGATATGGGCTACCTTCGACGGTTATATCACCCTCGATGAAAACCATATCAGTGCCGTTGACGACATCTACATCCTCAAGGTAAACAAAGAAATGGGTGAAGTGGTGCATAAGGGAGATACACTCTACTCTTATGTGCTGCTAGGCAACATTGTGACCCAATACGACCCGAACATCCTGCCTTCTGCCGTAAAGGAGACTCACGACATGGAGGTACAGGCTAAACTCGCACAGCAGGAGATTCCTGTATTGCGTACCCGCCTCGCTGAACTGAGGAAACAGAAAGCCTCTGAAAGTTCGGATATCTACTACGGTCTTACCGACAACACCAAGCGAAACGCACTGGATGCTGAGATTGCCGAGGTAGAAGAGGAACTGAGAAAGCAGGCTAAGAAGGTGGAAATCTACGCACAGGCTAAGAACACCACCTATAACTTCATGAGCCGCAGAGGAGCCGGCACGACAAATGCTTCCATGCCTTACTCCAACTCTAGCATCTACAACCCGGGACTTATACACTACTGCTGTGCACCAGCCGATGCCTTCATCTCAAAAATCAATGTGAGCGACAAAACACTGGTGTTCAAAAGCGAGGAGGTGATGGTTATCCAGCACACCGACTATGCAGACTGCCATCTGGGCGTAATCGCATACGTACCCAACGACATGGTGAAGTATATGGAAAGCCCTGACGATGCAGACATCATCATCAACAAAGACCTGGAGCTGCAGGCAAAGTTGCAGATGGTAGGTCTGAGAGTAGAGGAAATTCCAAAGCATCTGCAGAGTAACTTCTCGCATGATGCCAACGCAGTGGTTGCCGTATTCACCCTGAATCCGAACCAGAGAGTTCCGGCATGGGTAATGAGCAACAGACTGCCGGTAAGAATAAGAGTGAACAAGATTGGTGCCATGCTCGATCCGAAGCCACTACCGATGTACACCGTCCCAGTGGGCAAGAACGAAAACGTGAAGCGAAGCAACATGATTTCGAGCGACACCAATAATCATCAAGAACAAAAGAAATAAAGAATGATTGGACTTAGAAGAAACAAACGTGGAGATATGGTGCTCACCATCGATAGCTATATAGATATCGACTCGACACCGGACATCCAGCCCGACTACTTCGATTGTATTTACATCAATACGAAGAGTGAGCGTGCGTTCCATGCTATACTGTTTGGAGCCAGTCCAATCTTATCATGGAAATGTAGCTACAAACCGATATTCGTCAATACGGCGTTATCGGGAAAGGGACAGATCATCGACTATATCGTCGATGCCTATGTGAGCGACATGAACAATGAAAAGGTATATGAGATTATAGACAAAATCAAGCTGGCAAGACAGAAGTTTGGTGTAAAAAGCGAAACAAGCCGTCCTACACAGCCTAACCAGATCTTTGCCAACATCCTGAAATACCTGCTCTCAAGAGACCAGCGAATCATGGGACACCGACTGCTGGAGAAATCGTCTTTGGGATATATCAACCCAATCTTCGAGCACTATCACAGTATGAGTCTCTTCCATCTCAACGAGATGTTCATGTTCATCGACACTATGGTGGAGTTCGGAGCACTGCGCATTCACCGCTTCCTGCTCAAGGAGCACCTCTGCCCTAAGTGCAACCACTCTCACCTGCTCTATACGGAGTGCTGTCCGAAGTGCGGAAGTTCGAACCTGAAGATTCAGAACATCATCCACCACTTCAGCTGCGCCAACGTATCGCCGGAAAGCAGCTACAATGTGGGCGGTATGCTCATCTGTCCGAAGTGTCACAAGAAACTGCGCCACATCGGTGTTGACTATGACAGACCAGCCGTGGTATATACCTGCCACGACTGCGAGAACTCGTTTACCTCACCTATCACCAAGGCAACCTGCTGCTACTGCGAGAACACCTATCCGGTAAATGCCCTGGTGCCACGAGACGTAGAGGACTACGAGATAACGGAAGAAGGAATCAGAACGCTGACCAGCGGCAACATCATGTTCAGCAACATGGTGAACATCTATGATAACTTCATGGAATATTATCTGCTGATGAACCGACTGCGACGCCAACTGATGGAAACCTACCGCAAGGATGAACTCTCGGTCATGGTAGGCAAGATATGGATTATAGATGATAACAAGGATACCGTAAAGATAAAGGAAAGCATACAGGGCAAGCTCTGTAGAATCTTCTCCAATCACAAGGTGTCTTACTACAACAATATCTTCTACGTATCCTCTACCCTCTATGAGCAGGGAGAAACGGTAGAAGAGGCTCAGCAGAAACTGAGCAAGGAGATGTCGGCAGCCATCAGAAAGTTGGCAAACTCGATAGAACCGGACGAGATTATCTGCAGCATGCTGGAAACCAAGGCGAAGACCATCGCCAACAACTATGACGAGTTCTTCAACAAACTGCAATATGTGGATATGACTCCAGACGACTACTGCCGCTACTCAGAGGAACCTCTGATGAAGGAAGAAGAGAAAGAGGTGCAACCGCAGGAAGAGCTGCTTGATACGGAGCCGAAGGAAGATGAAAACGACAAGATACAGAAGCGCATCGTACTCTACAAGAAACTTGTTGCCATCCTTGTCACCATCGCAGGTATACTCATAATCATGGCCCTCTTGGCGCTCACCGTGCTGAGATAAGCCATCAAGAAGAAAGGGAAAAGCGTATGTTTAGCATAGCAGAACATCTGAACGATTTCTTCGACTGGATCAGCACGCTATCGTTTAGCAGTATCGTGAATACCTACTGGTTCCTCTTCTTCATCGAGATGCCAAGATATTACATACTGGAATATCTCGTGATAGGAAACCGACTGATGAAGAGAAACCGGATAGATAAAGAGAAAGAATATGCCAAGTTCTTCCTGTACCGCGAGAATCCGCTCGTAAGCATCCTCGTACCGGGAAAGAACGAAGGCAAACATATATTCAAAATGGTGAATTCGCTGGCAGAGCAAACCTACCGGAACTACGAGATTATCGTGGTAGACGACGGAAGCGACGATGACACCAAACTGATTTGCAACGACCTCTACCGAGCCGGGTATATCACCCACTACCTGAGGTTGGAAACAAGAGGCGGTAAAGCTGCCGCCAGCAACTATGGAGCCCAGATGGCAAGAGGAAAGTACATCGTATGTCTGGATGCTGACTCTTCGCTCGACCGCGATGCGCTGGAAAAGATTCTACTACCCTTCTACATCGATGGAATGGTGAAAGGCGTAGGTGGATGTGTGAAAGTGCGCAACTATAAGGAAACGATCTGCTCATCGCTGCAGGCTTTCGAATACCTGAAGCGAATACAGGTGGGACGTATCGTAACCAGCGAACTGGGTATCTACCACATCATCTCGGGAGCATTCGGAGCCTTCGAAAGAAAGACGCTGAAGGAAATAGGCTTCTGGGATATCGGACCGGGACTGGACGGTGACCTGACACAGAAGATCAGAAAAGCCGGATATAAAGTGAAATTTGCCGAAGATGCCATCTGCATGACCAATGTGCCTACCAAATGGTATAAGCTGTATCACCAGCGCATCAGATGGTCGCGCTCGCTCGTGAGATTCCGTCTGCGCAAGCATGCCGACATTCTGTTGCCTACCAAGAACTGGAGTATCCTTAACTGGTTATCCAATATGGAGAGTGTGGTTTTCGACTGCTTCCTCAATTTCCTGTGGTTGTGGTACATCATCAAACTCGCCATCACGTTCAACACGCACATCATCGAGGTGCTGGCGCTGGGCTACTTTATCAGAGTATGCTTCTCGCAGCTTGCCTTCATCCTGGTGCTGTTGGTTTCGGAAAGAAAGAAAGATGTGTGGTTCCTCTACAGATATCTGCCACTGATGTCGCCTTATACAGGTTACTTCCTGCGCATCGCACGTCTGTCGGCACATCTGCAAGAGATCTTCTTCCGCCGTTCCTATAAGGACGCCTGGAATCCGGAGAAGACTTCACGCTACGCTCAGCTTGAAGGAATCTAAAAAGAGCCGAGTTCTGTGCACTGTAACCTATACAGGCATGGAACTTCCAATAAAAGAAACAATATTATAAAACATAAACAAAATATAGTATATGATAAACAAGTCTTTTGAGTTTAAGATTGGAGTAATAGGATTGGGGTATGTTGGTACTCCACTAGCATGCTTATTCTCAAAGAAATACGATACATGGGGTTATGACATCAAAGCTGAAAAGGTAGCCAAGTTAATCAAAAGCGCGAAAGAAGACAACCGACCTGTATCCAAAGCTTTGGAACAGGGATTGAAACTGACCAGCAACATTGATGACCTGAAGAAGTGTAACGTGTATATCATCGCTGTACCTACACCGGTGAACAAATCGAACAAACCAGACATCAGCTGCGTGCGCAATGCAACTGCTGAGGTTGGAAAGATTCTGAAAGAAGGTGATATCGTGGTATACGAAAGTACTGTTTACCCAGGTCTGACAGAAGAGGTTTGCGCCCCATTACTGGCATCTACATCAGGATTGAAGTTGAACCAGAGTTTCTTTGTTGGCTTCTCGCCAGAGCGCATCAACCCAGGAGATACGGTTCATACCATCGAGAACATCGTAAAGGTTACCAGCGGTTCTACACCCGAAGCAGCAGCTATCATAGACAGTCTCTATGCTTCAGTACTTACCCATGGCACCTACAAGGCAAAGAGCATCAGAATAGCAGAGGCATGCAAACTGATGGAGAACTGCCAGAGAGACGTGCAGATAGCCTTCTTCAACGAGATGGAAAAGATCTTCGACAAGATGAATATCAATATCGAAGACGTAACAGCGGCAGCAAGCACAAAATGGAACTTTGTACCTGCTACTCCAGGACTCGTTGGCGGTCACTGCATTGCGGTAGACCCATACTACCTGATTAACAAGGCACAGGAGGTAGACGTAGTGCCATCGCTGCTCTCTACAGCCCGCGAGGTTAACGAGCAGATGGCGGTATGGATGGCAGGAAAGATAAAGAATGCCTCAGAAAGCAGAAAATTCAAGGCGCCAGAGACCAACGTGCTGATTCTCGGATTCTCGTTCAAGCCAGACAGCGATGATATCAGAAACACAAAAGTAGCCGATCTCTATATCAATCTGGTAGGAGCCGGTTACAAAACCACACTCTACGATCCGCTGGTAGATGTAGAGGAAGTAAAGGAAGAATATAATATCAAGGTGACAGATGATCCTAAAGTCCTGGAAAAGGAGTATCAGATTGTAGTAATCGGTACCCATCACAAGGTGTTTGACAGTATAGACATGAACAAACTTATCACAGATAAAGGATTCATGTGCGACATCTACGGCATACACAAGCCAAGAAGCTAGAGCTTTAAGAGCAGAAAGAACCTATATAATAAAACCAGTGAAAGATGGAAAAGAACAAAGTGCTAATCGTCGATGATATTTCAGAAAACATAGAAACGGTTTCTGAGATGATAAAGGACTTTGACATCGACGTGAAAACTGCCAATGGCGGAAAAGAAGCCATTGAACTGATTGACTCATTCAAGCCGGACGTGATACTGCTCGACTTGATGATGCCACATGTAAATGGGTGGGACGTAATAGACTATGTACGCTCTAAATACTCGAAAAGTGAAATGGTCATCATCGTGATTTCCCTGTTAAGCAACAAGGATAATGTGGATGAGTGCTACGAGCTTGGAGTAAACGACTACATGACAAAGCCTATCATCAAAGCCCGTCTCACCAGCTCGTTAGATGCTCATCTGAACAGTCTTGCTAGAGGCTAAAGTGCCTCTTGCAAGATTGCTTCTGCATGAGCTATACGATCACTAGTAGGAGGATCTATGCCTGCCAGCGGGTAGGCAATACCCAGTTTCTCATACTTGTAGATGCCCATCGTATGATAAGGCAGAACATCTATACGCTCTATATTAGAGAGCGTTGAGAGGAAATCACGCAACTGATAGAGGTATTCATCCTTATCGGTAATACCTGGAATGAGGACGTGACGAATCCATACCGGTTTGTGTATCTCGCTTAAATATCGTGCACAATCCAGTATGTTTACATTAGAATGGCGGGTGAGTTTATGATGCTCTTCATCATTGATATGTTTGATATCAAGAAGAACAGTATCAGTAACGGCCATCAGACGCTCAAATTTCTCGAAGAATTTTCCTTCTTTCCTAAATGGTTGAGCCGAGGTGTCAAGACAGGTATTGATGCCACGCTGATGGGCTTTCTCGAAAAGTTCGATGAGAAAGTCTATCTGCATCAGGGCTTCTCCACCGCTCACGGTAATGCCGCCCTTATCTCCCCAATAACTCTTGAATCTCTCTGCCTTATCCAGCAGGTCATCGGCACTCCA
>ERZ1026892.830-NODE-830-length-13853-cov-48.472967_pt1 | contig 13853 bp, 6 predicted proteins | sample MGYA00380176_ERZ1026892 | MGnify/ENA primary metagenome ERZ1026892 (study PRJEB33269, sample SAMEA4719812) | human gut metagenome | biome: human-associated habitat; feature: organic feature; material: feces | place: Cameroon | collected 2013-10 ... | reverse complement strand
AAGAATCTTTCCAAGGTGTCCTTGATTTGTGAAACGAGTTCACGACGATGGGCTACCACCCACACTTCTTCTTTCAAGAACAAACCGACGAGGGCGGCAAGCAGATACGTCTTTCCCGTACCTGTCGGCATTTGGACCATGACAGCATCATGATGCTTGAATGCTTCTTGCACTCTGTTCACCATGTCCTCCTGATAATCAAAAAGCTGAATATCCTTCATCATTTCAGATTGATTGTATGTGTTTTACCCGTGATACCTGTTACCACGGCAATTCCATTGTCACGAATCTCCACCTTCTCATATTTGGCATCAACAATCACTTTTCCTTTCAATGTCATAACGCCCCAATGTCTGGGAACCTGTTCAAAGGCGCAATAGGCACCTACAGGTTGCGCTATGCTGTGGTAGAGGGGTGGCACGATAACTCTACCATCTACCTTCACACCCCATTTCTTTCCTGCTTGATACAATTCCACATGTCCTGCCTCTGACTTCTCATGCAAAAGAAGCATTTCGCTTGCTTCCATTTTCTTCTTTTGCAACATCGCCTCATGATAGTATTTCTTGCCAAGTCGTGGCATCACATATTGTAAATCCTCCTCTTTGTTCTTTGGGTTATTGCACCCAATATATGTCTTCTTCAAATTTGAATCCACCAGGTAGTAGTCCTGCTTGCTGTCCATGACCACGATATGTTCACCATACAGGACAGCACATAACCAATACACATGTTCGTAATCATTCCGCAGGAAACACACATTCCTGCTCTCTTCATTGCTCATGCGCATCTTCCCTTCATTACCCTCACAATAGTACCATACTTGACAACCGAGAGCAGAAGGTCTGAATCTGAATATCATATAATAGCCATAATTCAGAAAATCATATAGTGAAGGACGATAGGGCAGAGAAAATTCTTCTTGGGTTCGAGACATGAAGATGTCGTTATATTCTATAAACTCCCATCCTTTTATGTTGACAACGTGTGGAGTCTCTGCAATGTTAGTGCCATCGTCGATGACAGCTTTTGCCAACAGGTCATAATAGCATATCGCCTTTCTGCGAGGTCGGTAGAATAGGATGTTGCCATCCAACAGCTTCATGTCATAGTAATCGCCTGGCTCCAGTACTTGTTCTCCTTGTCGGTTCACTACCGTCATCTTTCCATCAGGCAGCTTGATGATGGCAAACTCCCCTTTGCTATCCACAAACTCACGATACTGTAGTGTTTGGAGCAATTCTTCATGGCTCATCACCATCATCATTTCTGAGTCTGGATGAATCTGAATACCGTCTTGATCCTTGTTCATCAGGAAAAACTCTCTTTCCTTGGCTGTCTCTTTTTTCTTGCCAACTTTCAGCTTTCCCTCGAACATAGCATTCCAGTTCCATACTTGCGATGGCAACCCGAACACCCGATACAGTCCCACATTATCTATAATCACGCAGTTCTTCTTCCCCTTGGCTACTCGCAATCCTCGTCCCACCATCTGCAGATACTTGGCAAGCGACAATGTTGGTCGAGCCAACTGTACAAACTCCACATCCGGGCAGTCAAATCCCTCCGAGAAGATATCCACATTCACCAGCACTTGGATGTCACCTTTCTTGAAGGCTTCAATGTCTTGTTGTCTTTCCATGGCAGGTGTCTTCGAGTCTATAGCTATGGCTTTCACGCCATGTTCCTGATACAGTTTTGTGATTTTCTGGGCATGAGAAATATTGATAGCATACACGATGCCCTTTCTGTCTTTACCATATTCTTCCAAACTCCGATAGAGCCTTTCGATGCTCGGCTTTTTATTCAGCAACATATCCATTTCCTTGTTCTGGTAGTCACCATCTGCTCCTCGCTTCTGCAAGGAGTCGATGAGCCGTTGCGTCATACCATCCGATTTGATGCTCACAAAATCGTATGTTGCCAATCTTCCCTTGCTGATAAACTCAGGAACACTCCACGACTGCACCAATACGTCAAACAGATCAGTAAAACCCTTACCGTTCAATCGGCAAGGTGTAGCCGTCAGTCCCAGGAACTTAGCTTTCGGGAATCTCTCCCACATCTCCTTATAGGTCTTGGCGAGTGCATGGTGCGCCTCGTCAATCACTATCATTCCCGGTTCTTCCTCTATCTCGTCATAGTGCTTCGACAACCATTGTATCGACACAGCCTTGATAGGAACATTGAATGCGCTAGCCGACAAACAATCTGGCGAGACCTTTGATGGTCCGCCAACCTTAGAGTGTAGCGGTTCCGAGCGACGAGGAGGAGCGGTTTCCTCCCTCGCTCCTGAGGAGAGAGGGTCGGGGTGAGAGGTGGAGCCCTCTTTAAGGGTAAAGAGGGACGGGGTGATTTTCGAAAAAACTCTTTCTATAGTTTCTCGAATCTGAGAAACCAACTCCCTTCTATGGGCAACAATCCAAACATTGCAATTGGAATGTTCCCTCAAAAACGATTCTACGACCGAAGCGAGTAGAACCGTTTTTCCCGTACCAGTTGGCATTTGTGCCATCACAGACCGATGAAGGCGCAACGCCTTCTCAATCCGTTCCTTCATATCCTCTTGGTAATCAAATAGCTTGATTTCCTTCATTCCTAAGAAATTATTTCTTCAATAGATTCTCAACATCCTTGATGGCTTTATCAAGGTCAAAAGCCCCTTTGCCTTTAAAAATCTCCCAACCATAAGACTTCAATTGCTTCAATGTCTTCGCAAAGGCTTCTCGCCAGTTGGATGGGTCGTGTGGCAATGTCTCCATTGCCACCTCAAAGCCATCACGCACAATCTTTTTCATGCGAGTAGCCTGTTTCGGATAGTCAGCGATATACCAATCTGAGTAGTTGGAACCACTGAAGACAATAGAAGAGGCGATAAAATGAGCATAAGCATAGTTGTTGCCTTCCAGATAAACATGTGCTTGCTTCATCCAACCTTCCAACACACGCAGACCATAGTTGAGGTCAGTGGAATCTTCTACAGTCCACTTAAACACCTCGTCGATTTTTCTTGCAAAATATTGTGAAGGACTCTTACCCGTAGGCTTGTACTTGTAATTCGGTTGCTTGCGACCTTCCTCTCTGTTACGCTTCCGCTTCCTTGCTGCTTCCGCCTCAATAGGGTCCTCACCAAGATTGAAATCAAGATTTCCCCATAAATCGAAGTCTGAAATCTCATCAGGATCTTCCTCGCCATAAGCATCCTCATAACAGCTTACATGCTCACCTGAAGGTGTCGTGAAGTAGGAACAGGAACAGTCATCACGCTCATCCTCCTCGATACCATCCCATAGTTTCTTGTTGTCCCATCTTTCATAGACAGCCATGTCCATCCACATGCCAGAACCATTGATATAATACTCACCATTCCATCCCACCATCTGACAGATAAGGCACATCTCCTGATGACCATCAGGGATAGGAGTCGTGACAACAACAGGAGCGTACTGCTCGTTATCCTTGTTCATCAAGGTCAACTTGCCACCCTTCGATGCTACTACACGGTAACAGTTCAATCGAATACCTCGAATAGTAGAAAGGGAATGTGCCGTAACCGCATCTCCCATCCGCTCAAAGCAATGACCAAGGCGTTGCATCACTGTTACTCCCTCCTTATCTTTCCAGTTGAAAGCAAAGTCAGAGGACACCATGTTAGATGCAATCCTGCTATCCTCATGGAAGAGCTGCAGATATACCTCTTCTCGGTAATTACTATTCGGAAAAAGCAAACCGACAGCTAAGTCAGCTTGGGCAAAAAACAAAGCCACAGACTTCAATTCGTTGAAATCATGAGATGCCACACTCTCTTGAACCCATTTCACAAGACCACTTTCAGGAGCTGACCCAATAGCTTCACCCACTATCATCTTCACTGCATTCACTGTTGGAGCAGACAACTCCATCAGTCCGCACCAATGCCCCACCATATCTTCCGATTGGCGGTACAGCTGTGCATATACGCCATCCAATTTCAGATGTGCCATGTTCTCCACATACATCAGTATCTGGATGACATAAAACTCATTGATTTTCTTGCTTCCATCATTCGCAACGGAGCAAATCCTTTGATATATATCGTAATAGAATGGCACCTCAGCCTGTAAATCCATCGTTGGATAATGCTGATGCTGCCATCTCTCAGCAAATTCTTCTCTTGTCATAATATTAGTCTAAAAAATCAACATTACTATAGGATGCTTCCCAGATAACTCTTGAAATAATATTTGTCGGGATAATCCGCAATAAGCTGTCTGATACCATTCTTTATAATCTTATCCACGGCAGCAGACTTTCTCATTACCCTCTCTATCTGTCCCAACAGCCAGTTGAACTCCTTTGGTTTTTCCTTGAGCAAAGCCAATCTCTTGATGTCCTTGAATAGTATCTCACCCACAAAAGCATGGTCTTGCTTGGGTACATATTTGATATATTCAGGATAAAGTTCCCACAGGTTCCAATGCTTATGCACAAACATATCCTTGAGCAAGTCCAATCGTTCCTCCTTGATGAGGATCTTGGCTTCTGCATCCTCATAGTCATGTTCCCAATCGGGCATTTTCCAAAGCTCATCAAAGAAGACAGGCCATTCATTTCTGTCTATCACCTCCTTCAGAGCCTCGTAATATTTTATTCGATACCCACTGACGATAAATCGTTTCTTGCATTCTTCTATCAGCCAATCCTTGTCACCAGACAGTTTCAATGCTTTCACCACTTTATCCTCCCATTTCTTGGAGTAGGAGTGAAAGTCATCCTTGTTGTCATCTATCACCTCTACCGCCTTCTTATACTCACCCCATTCAATGAGGCTGTCGATATAATGGTCACGGATATTCTCATCATCACGTTTCTCCCACATCAGCTTCTCTGCCTTTGCACGCTTTCCATGCGCTGCCCAGTAATCCGCCTTTTGGATGTAATAACGATAATGGAAGTATTTCTCTTTCTTGTTTTTCAACCGCTTGCAGATATGAGCCAGATACGCCTTTTCATCATCACCGCAAAGCAACGGCATCGCCTCATCCACAAACCACTCAAAGCGCATGAAATAGTTGTCACCAATTTTCTCACATTGCTCTGCTATCTCTCCAAGCATACCTAAGCGAGAATCCTCCTCTATCTCATCACTATTGATCAACAACTCCCTCACCATATCTGCCGACTGGGTGACAATGTCCTTTAACATCTTGTTTTCCTCTGCCCAAACATCATATCTGGCAGGAGTATAAGCCAGATGGTCGTGTTTGAACTCTCGGCAAGTGATAGTCATCACATATCCAGCTATCAAGGCAGCATCAATCAGATTACCTTTCTTCTTCATGCTCTTGGCTTTCCTCAGTATAGCTGCCAGGTCTTGCTCTATCTTCCTCCAGTCCAGTTGGGGTTGCCCGAATCGTTTGCCCGACACTCCTGCATGAGCAAAACAAGCCTCCACCTGTTCCTTATAGTTGCCACGCTCTGGCTTCCAATATTTTTCCACCAAAGCGGTAGCGAAGTCCTCATGCGTAGCTGCATACTGACGAACAAAGCTTTTCATCTCCTTGCCCGATATTTTCGAGAGAACCTTATCTATCTTGTCTATTTGAGTGTTTGTGTTCATTGTTACTTATTTTAGCTTACGACTTATACTCCTTGTTGAAAAACAAATCATCAGAGTCTAAATACTTTTCAGCAATAAGATGCTTTTGAAGATAATCATAATTGTGATAATCATCGTCAAACTTCGCCATATCAACATTTTTGTCATGAATGTAGATATTGCATTGTCTGTCAGAATGTTTCTTTATAAACCCGCGAACAAAATCTTCGATTTCTTTATTTGAAGATGGGGTGAAGTTTAGCTTTACAAAGAAATTATCAACGACAGGCATGCTCTTATTAATGAAATTGTATTTATCATCCGACAAAGACGAATCAACCGTAAATTCATCGACTAATATATGCTCAAAGCCATAATCCTTTTCCTTGTGTCTAAGTTGGAAGAACTTTATATTTCGCCCAATAAGCATGTCTTTTATTCTATGTTTATCACTCTCTGACATTTGGGAACCAAAGATAATGCCGTACAAGGCAGAAGATACATACATATGTTCTTTGGGAGTATCGGTGATAATTCTTGTTTCCTCTTCATAACTCCAACTCTGTTCTTTTGTTGCTACTAATTTCGTCATCAAATCTTGATTATTGAAATCTCGGAAATCCAAAGCAGGAACAGAAGGTGCATATACAACATCAAGTAAGTTCTTATCTGATAAACATACTCCATCAGTATATTCCATAAGTTTGTTTTCACGATAGATGATACAATAGCCCTTACGTTCAGAAGCATACAATGCCCACATAGACGGTATATGAGGATTTCTGCTCAAAGAAAACACACCAATAGTCTTTACTTTCTCCATGAGACCTTTTAGTTGTTTCTCCACAATGCTGATAGATTTAGAACAGCCTGGGAAAGAAAACTTTAAACCATCCAATTGTTTCAATATAATTTGAGCATTGTAAAAACATTCTCGATCATCATTCAAATGCTCAACATCCGAAGCCCAGAAATAGTTTTCTTTCAAAGCTTTCAAGTCTCTTTCAAAACAATCTTCCTCAATACTTCGATATTTATACAATAGCTTTTCTTCCATAACTTTATAAATTGTAATGCATTACATCAAACTCCTCATTACCAAGCTCTTGCTTTAAATCTTTTTCTTCCAGCTCTAAACATGTTTTTGCCCAATCACGCACTTCCATTTTTTGATGTGTAAGGAGTTGCTTGAAACAAGCGATATTTCTGTTGTAATAAGGTATAAGCGAACCTGTCCAGTGAAAAGAATGAAGATTTGCATGAATGCCTTGCAAGACCATTTTATCTTCTCCAAAGTTATCTATCAACCACATGATTATTTGACTGAAGCCTACAACAGTTCGATTTTCTCCCTCTCCAGCATATTCAAAGCACGGAGCCAATTCCGCAATTCTATGTGGAACTTTATCTGGATGTTGAATACATAGGTTCTTAATTTTCTCATCATTATCATTGAACATATATCCATTTCCAAAACCGAATCCAGAACCTATGTCATAGCGAACGTTCATATAGAAGATGAAATATTCCTCTTTATAGAGAGCACGAGAGAATTCATTCCAAATACAATCAATGTATTCTTTAGATAATAATATTTTATATATTGTATTAACATACTTACTATCTAACATACTGTCTTTTTCTTCCATGAATTTTAAATTTATCTGCTGAGCAAAGTTCTCATCATGCCGACTCTCTAAAATTGTCATAACAGTATGTGAATACCAATAACCATCAAACTTAGTCTCTTGCTTTAAGGGATATTTCAGAAGTAAACTTTTCATTATATTCATGATATGTTCATCCTTTTCCATTAAAGGATAAATTACATATCTGTATCGTTGCATAAAGGAATATACTTCATCCACATGATTTTGTAAATTGTCATTTAACCACGGCAACAACGAAACTGCCTGTTGGGAATTCATAAATCTCAGACTATTCAAATAAATTGGAAAGAAGTCTATAGATAACTGTTCCTTCTCCGCCATATTTTCAAAATGATGTAATATGGTCAGCCTATCATCTTCTTTCTTAGATAATAATTCGACATAAAGTTTTTCATAATGCATAGAGTATATTTTCTCCAAGAATTCAGTATTCTCTATTCTATCCGACAGTTCTGTGACAAATTGGCTTAATCTACTTTTTTCACATTCTCCATTGTTTTCAATAACATATTCTAGAATTTTGTTGAATAAAATAGTCATCGATTCAGTATCCATCATTTCAGACATTTTCTTGAAAAAGAAGGAATCTATGTAAATATCCAAATCTAATATTGATTTTATTTCCAAGTAATTCGTATAGATATCTTCGGAAACAAATTCCACAGCTATTTGCCCATACAAGTCGATGTGCCTTTGTACTATCTCTTCTTCTGATAATTTGAAATCCATTTGACTTTTCAGCCATGCTTCGTAAAGTTTGTTGGAAAAACTATCAGGTCTTAACTTATCTATTAAGCAAAGAATCTCTTTCTTGGTTACTTGATAATCCTTATCAAAATCAGCATCCAATGACATTCTAAACAGACTGTCATATAATTCCTGCCATTTATTGTGTCTAAGATATAAAATCTTATTGACTAGCGGAAGCATAATGCAATTAAATCGTAAAGGATTGCTTGTCCATGTATAATAATGGGTTTCTACAATTTTGCTAATTTTAGATACATATTTTTTCTGTTCCAGTATTTGCAGCAACAGGTCACGACAAGCATACCAATATTCCCTAATTTCATCAGAAGATTTGGGATAATAGTCTTGTTTTATTTTCAGACCGAATTTCTCAGCCCCATTCATACGACTAAAACTTCCGTTTTTGAATGCCGTATCAACAGCCTTTATAACTAGTTCTTCATATTGAGCAGAACTAGCCAGTAACATACGCAAAGCATTAACTCGTTCAGCATAATCAACTTCTGTTCCAGGCAAAAGAATATTGAAAATTTGCACAAACTGTCCAGTGGCATTATTGCCCCACTCCTCATTCTCTGCTAAAGCAAATTTTGCCAAGAGCACAATACCATATTCAAAACTGCTTTTAGAAAAACAAAGTTTTTCAAGCGTGTTTACATAATTTCGTCTTATATAATCAGTAATGTTATCATGCAACCACTGAGCATCTTTTTTCTCAAAGAAATCATATAATCCTTTTGCAATAGCGACAGGATTCACATGCGACATGGCGAGAAAGAGACGTGAACCCATGTCGGAAAGAATCACTTTCTCATTGATAAAAGAACGGTCTTGCGCCCATCTTTCAACAATTTTTTGTGCGTAAGGACTATCATCCACGGCTTCCATCCTTTTGCATAGGCAAGATTTTAAAGTCCTACCTTCTGTTTCTGGCAAAGATTCAACATAATCAATTAAATCATCAAGTTGATTTCCACAGCCTGCGAACCACTTGTCCACATACCATAATGCTAAAGGGTATGGTCTAACATTCAGATTTTCCATTCCAACTTCTATAAATGTATTCCTACATTTTTCAATTGTGGTATTTACTATTGTATGACGGTAATTCGCATCTGTAGATGCTAATGGTAATAAAATCGAGTTTTCTATAATCTTATTATAGACAGGATGGGGTTGCGTTCCTTGTTTGTACGGTAATGGCTGAAAAAGCGCCAATGCCTGCAATGCCGTTTGTTGCTCATCTGAAAGTCCTGTATCATGTGATACCATGCGCTCAATCAGTGTATCTACGGTATGAATATTTATTTTGTTTTCAGATTGAAATTCATTCACAAGACTTAATGCCATTGTTGGAAAGCCATCGGCAATATTCTTAATATTTTCTCTGATTATTGAATTTCCCTCAGGAATATTGTCATCTACATATTCGTTTACTTCTTTCCTTAAAATATCCCTTTCCAATCGGATTTCCTTGATTTTTGCCTCACTGTTTCTTTCATTTACAGCATTGGAGGTAAGGATAAGGCGAATATGCCCATAATTGAAATTATCATAATCTTGCAGTACTCTGTATTGCAATTCACTGTTGCAATTATCTATAATTATCAATCCTTCGCCATCTGTTATCTTTTGACAACGTACATTGAATTGTTTCAAGATTACTGCGACATCCCCATTTACGGCATTGCAATAATAGCAATTTTTGGAAAAATCTAAATTTTTGAACGCTTCGTAAACCATTCTAGTTTTTCCATAACCAGAGAATGCGACAATTTTAACAATCTTGTTGGATGGGTTCTTCAGTACTTGTATATATGAATCGACCTTTTCATTTGTCATATATGTATAAGGTTGATGACTCTTTTTTATCCAATTTTCAAGGGATTCAAATAAGGCAACCCTTTTGTTTGGACACCACGTTCCATCTTCTCCAAATGCTTTATCAACTTCAAAATCATACTGACTATTTTGAATATATTTGGCAATAGCGACATCAGTTGGCATGTCAACATTAATATCTATTACATGGAAACCATTCTTATACTGTTCATCGGTCTCATCATTATTGTTGACTGTGATACCAGCTACTCCAGAACGGATGATAGAATCGCCACTTGGGATTTCTAAATAATTAGAATCGTCACCATGTATATGCCCAGTAAGCAATAAATCAAAGTTTGACATGATTGGTTGTTTGACCGCATTTCTATCATACTCAATAAGAGCAGATATATCATGATGCATGACTGCTATTTTGATGTCGCAATCCTTTATAGTATCTAAAGCTTCCATTACTTGAGCATTTCCCAACAGTACTTCTTCTCCTGATTTTGCGGTACATCCCCAAGCAGTATTCAACATTGCTATACCGATATTCTTTCCTTCAATTTGAAGTTTTAGACAGGAAGCAAAATCTGTTTCAGATTTAGAATACTCTGCAATTCCATTGTAAAAAGCGTCTCGAAAAGCATAATATGCCAACATGCCTTTCACGTTCTCATCTGCAGAATTGCCAGAGAACAAGAATCTCATTACCTTTGTCTCCGTACCTAAGGATTTCATCAAACTGTCAGCACCCTTCGTCAACAAGGAAACATCTTTGTCGTGATTTCCAGGAACAATGACAATATGTTCGTTAGTAAGACCGAGTTCACTCTTGATAGGTAGCAGAACAATTTCTCCAAAAGTTTTGAAACCTTCTGTTGGGGAGCTAAATGATTCTCCGCCACGGTCTATCAAGTCTCCACCAAATACGACCAAGTCTATTTTCTTTTGCTTGTTGACCTTTCTCAACGCATCAAGTAACTTTTCAGCATTGATTTTATGTAGTATTAAGATTTTCCCTCCTTGCAGATGGAAATCAGAAAAATGAATTATTCTCATGCCTTTGTCAGTTTATATTTTCGAAGTCTTGGTGCACCAAAAGCTTCTATTCGTTTATCTTTCATTAATGTTTTTACAATGCGTAATACATGTGTCTTCGGCATATCTAAGGCTTCTGCTATATTTGCAGATGTAACTTCATTATGCCTGGCTATAAAGTCAAACACTTGTTCTGTTTTATTGGCTACCCGTTCTTGCTTTTTGTTATTCTCAATGGCTCTTTTAAAACCAGCGTAATCATTATGGGCATAAGTGTTTTCTAAAGCCTTGACAACTACATTTTCATATCGTTTATGAGCTTCAAACAACTCATTGAAAACATATTGCATGTCTTTTGTTGGCAGTTTCTTTATCCACTTAGGGAATTTTGTATTCCAATCGGAAAAAATCTGGCTTAACATTTCCGGCTCTCGCAATGATAATATCAATGAGAATTCCTTACCAGTACTTCTAATGGTAGATGTAAACATGGAAGATGCATAAACCTCGATATTAGCATTAAGCTTATCTGTAATAAACTTTCTCGATTTTTCCAAAATGCCTTGTTCTCCAATAGGATGTATCACAGACAATTGCATGGAAATAAATGGGTCTATTACTACATTTTCCTGCTCAGTGTAAGCCTTCAATGCTTTCAAGGCCAAATCTGTATATTGATTATCTGTCAAAACACATTCGCTTGGTCTCTCTGTATTCTTTCTAAACTCATCAAGAATACTGACAAGCATTGCACCTATAGATACATGGCAAGTCTTTGTCATTTCATCAAGGCAATCATATAGCAACTCAGAATACTGTTCCGAATTTTCCACCGCTTTGAGTTTTATAAACTCCTCTTCTGAATATTTGAAGAAAAGCCTAACAAAAGAAGCATAATAATTAAGATTTCTATCTGTTTTATGATAAGCAAGAATGATGAGTTTAATATACCTTCTCAATAAGCCTCCGTTAGTAATCCAATCCAAACCTCTATAGCGAAGATATTCTTCAACCATACTCCAATTAGTCTTTTGACTCATTAGCTCGCCAAAATAAGCTAAAGCACTATCATCATCTTTTTCTTCAAAGATTGGTGCTATATCCTTATAATAGATTTTATAGCTATACCTATCATAAAAGTAAAGGTCAAAAGACGCTGCTCTTCTCAAACGTTTATAACCATTCTCTTCGCTTCGACTTCCGTCTTGTATAGGGAACAATTCTTTAACTATAGTAATGGCATTTTCATTTGCACCTAATTCTTCGAGCACTTTCTCATAGCCTTGAACAAGATACATGGTGGTGTCACTTCCACTCATGAAACCGCCTCTTCGCACAAATTGGCAATTAACAATAGCATTATAGATTGTGACGTTAGAATATCTGATTAAAGTCAGCAGAAGGAAATCGCCTACGTTAACATCATCCATAACATGAACATATCGAGACATGAATAGATTAATAAACCTTTTTACATGTCTAATAGTTCCCAATGTCATTACTACCATACTTCCTACTTTTTCCCATTCTCCTGCAAGTTCTTTGCTATAAGTCATATCATTCGAAATGGATAGGGTATGTTCCCGAAGATATTTGCCTATATAGCTCTTGATGACCCAAGTTTTTTGAACAGGTAACGGAAGTTCATAGCTAAAATACTTGTCTGTAAAATCACCTTCAATCTGATGACCTAAAGTTTGTCTCAACACACCATTGACATATTGTTTATCATAAGCGGACATATAGATGACATTGCAGAAAGCACCATTTCGATCTATCAATTTTAGTACTTCAAGCAATTCTATTCCAGACAAACGATCTAAGTCTTCTATAATAACATATATTGTTCTGCCAATTTTTGAAATAGCCTCACAGATTCGATTTCTTTCATCTTCTACATTAAAAGACTCGAAAGCATCAGTAAGCCTATTAAATAGTCCTTCACCTTCTACTAACTTTAAAGCTCGAATATATCTCGTTATTGTGCCAGATATGCTTGTATGGTATTTTCCTATGGCTTCTGAAAAAACATCGAAGAAATCATCTTGTATATTATCAGACTTAGTGGAGCTACGCGGATAAAAGCGCACCACGATGCTATTAGATTCATCTATTGACTTCTCAAATATATTAAGAAAAGAACTCTTTCCTGTTCCCCATTCGCCAGTAATTCCAACGCTAAAAGCATGTTCTGACACATCGACAGATTCTAAATCTTTTTTTAAATACCATGCTATATTATTGTAACCAAACAAATCGGATTCTATGTCACTTATAGGTTCATCGCTCAGTATGTTACCGCCAGAAGTTCGTTCTGTTTCCTTAACTGAATTGAGAATTTTCAAAATTACAAGTGTCAAAAATGCAGGAACAAGCAAATCTAAATATGCTATATCCATGCCTAAGACATTGACACCCCAAAAAAGGAAATGAGAGGATAATAGTCTATAATACAGGTAAAATGCTAATCCTATACTACACCAACACAGACACTGATGTGAAACATAAAGTCCTCTCCTTACATATTTCCATATGGATACTCCAATATACAAACTTACAGCGAAGAAGACTATCCATCCAAATGCAGTTTTATTCAAATCACAAACACACCAGACATTCAATGTATCCAAGGCTCTTGTTATATATGATTCCGCAAGCCACAAGAATATCACACAAGCTATTAAACTATAATAATATGGCAGTATGTTTTCTGCTTCTGTAAGAAACTTAAAAAATCTCTTCTTACAAACATTATAAGATTTCTTTATCGCAGATAGATTCAAAAACTCCATTTCTACGTGTTGATTATTAAAGAAATTCGTACAACTAAGTTCTATCCCTAAAACAAACTTATTATAGGATAGGGAGCATTTCCCAAAATTCATCACTCTTTCAGCCCCTCTTGACATCAATCGAGGAGCATCTAGGCATTGCAGCATACCCTCCAATCACCCCATAACATACTAACGGTATGAGAAAGGCAATCGCCA
>ERZ1026892.827-NODE-827-length-13904-cov-138.577009_pt1 | contig 13904 bp, 6 predicted proteins | sample MGYA00380176_ERZ1026892 | MGnify/ENA primary metagenome ERZ1026892 (study PRJEB33269, sample SAMEA4719812) | human gut metagenome | biome: human-associated habitat; feature: organic feature; material: feces | place: Cameroon | collected 2013-10 ... | reverse complement strand
TTCTTGTACTACTTGTCTGTTTATGTAAAATCTTTCAAAGAACTCTTTCTTATATTGCTAAGAGAAGTGATTTCTCAAAAGCGAGTGCAAAAGTACTAACATTTTGCGAAACTACCAAATTTTAAGAGGAAAAAGTTTCAAAAGCTGCCATTATTTAACAGTCTTAAACACTTTTACGCCTCAAATCGCCTATTTTCGCCCCAAATCGCCGTTTTTAAGCTATCTGGGTGTGTAGGCACACATCCTACCTTATTTCACCCAGATTCGACGGGTCAATCGAAGCTCCAATACTGGGTAAGCCTTCACTCCCTTGAAGAACTTCACATAATCTCCTACCTTACCCGGTACGTTCTTCACATCCTTTGCCAAATCCACGCCTGGTTCCATACTCTCATGCTTGTTACCATTCTCATCTACGGTCATCTTATATATATTATTGGTAACAACCTTAGGAGTACCACCCCAGAAGAGAACACCGGCATCGAAAGATACCCAATAGTCATCATTATCCTTGAAGAGTCTGCCACCATAGCCGAAACCCAGATAAGGCTTGAAGTTGTTTACCTTGATACGTGCCGACACATTGTTATTCTCATCCGGTTCCAGACGGAACATAGATCCATCCTCACGTTCACCCAGGTTCACACCCATGTGACCATAGCTCATGAACTTGTCATAAAGCGCCTTGTCGGCATAAACGGTCTGACCATTGAGCGACATATAAGGAATAAAGTACTCATAAGAAGCCTTTACACGCTCATAGAGGTTGTTGTACATATTGACAGCCACCAGTGAAGTACCATCATATACGGCATTTTCCGCCTTGGCTATCTGAGAAGGTCCCCAATAGAAACCACCCGTTACGTGCCAGTTCTTGTTGCGGAAAGGATGCACCTCTACCAGGAGTTTGAAGTTATCCATAGTAGGTGTGCCCACCATGTCGATACTCTTATCCACTCGGGTACCTGTCATCTCCTCCAACATATCAGCGAGTTTATCAAACTTCTTGTTCTGTTCCTCTTCAGTATCCTGCTGGTTGCCCACCTTTACGCCAAAGTTCATGGTTGCATGAAAACGAGGCATCCAGGAGAAACCGGTACGTACTTTCACCACCTCACTGATGGGCAGCGCAACATCTACACCAATACCGGTGGTACCCATCGTCACGGAAGCGTCAATACTCTTGGTGAATACCTTGCCAGGAATGCAGGGTTCACTGAATGTTTGGGCGAAAGTACCCAGGGTTGGCAGCAGCCAAGCTGCCAAGGCAAATACATATTTCTTCATAAATTCTTGATTTTCATTAAATTCGGCTGCAAAGTTACGCAAAAAGCTCCAAACTGACAAGAGTTTGGAGCTTTTTATTTACTTGATAACTACTTTTTTACCATTCACGATATAGATTCCCTGAGGGAGGTTATTCAGCGAAGCTGCATTCTTCTTCACCTGTACACCCTGCAAGGTATAGACATCGTATGTATGCTTGTCTGTAGAATTGCTGACATGGGTAATTCCGGTAGCATACTCATCAGCACTCATCAGGGTCAACTCCTTAGGAGCACTGGCTGATACCTTCAGATACCAGCTGTTGGCTGGGATAGCGGTAATGGTCTTGCGCTGTCCGCTGGCATCCTTCTCCTTGATTGCCACGGTGCTGAGGTTATCGGTAGCAGTGGTAGCTGCCAGCTTACCGGCTGCACTGACTGCCAGCACACGCATGGTGGTAGCATCAAACTTGGTGGAGTTGTAATGAGCCGTCCACTTATCACCCAGGCAGAAGTAGATACCAGTGGCTGCGTTATCTGCAGGAGTGGCTGTAGAATTGATAACCGGTGTTACCAGATTATCCTTCACATCATCGGATACACACTCTACCAGCACAGGAGTCTTGGCAGGAATCACACCTGTGAGTTCCTTATAGACAGCTACCCCTCTTGCCTCATCCACCTTATTGATATAGTATGCCTTCATACCCTCTGCCAGGGTATAAGGATAACCGGTGAAGAGAGCCGCATACTTCTTGCCGCCAACTGTTACGGTTGGCTTGACACCGATGTAGTTAGTGCTTGCATCTACCGGAGTGATGTTCCAGGCAAAGTTGTTGCCCGTTGTGATGACCGAACTGACATCATAATCCTCGGCTGTCTGATCGCAGAGCGTAACCGGCTGTCCCTTTTCCTGCTGCCAGGCACGATAGGCAGAACCTACCTTGGTGATGAGGAGTGTATAGTTGATGAGTTCCTTGATGCTGGTACCCTGACCGCTGACATTTGCCTCGATGGTGTTCGGTCTGATACTGGAATCAGCCAACTTCTCAATAAAGAAGATGGAACCCGGGTCTGCAACCACATCCTCCCAGATGCGCTTGGTGACGAGGGCGCCACAGTCAGCCGTCATAGATACATTGTCAACACCCGTACTTGTATTGTCAGAGAGTGACATCCATCTTTTGGTATTCACATTCTGAATACGGTAGTATCCTTTGTCGCTCAACTGAGCGTGAGCAGAGAGCAAGGTAGCGCAGGAAATCAAAAGTACGTATAGTCTTTTTCTCATTCTCATTTATTTAAACAGAAACAGTAAAAAAATAACCGGTCTTCATCGCTTACATAGTAAGAATGAAGATCGGTTATGTTATTTAGTTTACTAATGTATTCCAGCTAAGCCTGATTACTTAGCAATACAGATAGTAACACGGTTCATATCGTTCTCCTCGAAAGGCTGAACGCGGCAACCCTTAGACTGCTTGATCATGCGGCTCTTAGCAACACCCTTAGCTGCGAGTGTGTTGTAAACAGTCTGAGCACGGCGAGCAGCAATCTTATCGTTGAATGCAGCAGAACCAGTACCCTTATCTGCATAACCAGTCAAAGTGATCTTAGCATCTGGGTTCTCCTTCATGTACTCAACGATCTCAGCAATCTTAGTTCTCTGAGACTTAGCGATGTTAGTGTTACCGATTGGGAAGAAGATATCACGACGGAAGTTCTCCTCAACTACCTTAGACTCAACCTTAGGAGCTGGAGCTGGAGCTGGCTTCTCGATGATACGCTCGATGATCTTCTCTACTGGCTTTGGAGCAGGGATTACCTTAGTGGTATGAGTCTCACCAAGAGCAACCTTTACACCTACCAATGCGTTGAAGTACCAGTCTGGGTTACCAGCCTTCTTTGAGTTGTACTTGTCGCTCAATGTGTTAGCAGAAAGCTCAACGCCCAACTTAACGCGATCGCTTACGCGGAAGTCAACGTTAGCACCTACACGTGCAACGAAGCGAGTCTTTGTACCATCCCAAAGGTTCTCCAATGGCATAGAAGACTTGTCATAACCAGCGAGGTTAGCACCTGGAGTCTTCAAGATAGCAGCCTGTGCATCCTTAGCCTCGTCATTACCCCAAGCGATGTTAGCGCCGATACCACCGAATACGCCAACCTCAACCAAACGGTCTGGGTTGTACTCGCAGAAGAGGTTTGTGAGGTTGAATGTAGCGTCAACCATAGGAGCGATATAGTTCCACTTCCACTTGTAAGTAGTAGAAGCGCCATTAGATACAACCTTCTGACCTGCCTTGCTCTGCCATGTATTCAAAGAGAAGCGAGCGCCTACAACCTTGTTGAAGTTATAGCCGATGCCTACCTGTACATTTGGAGACAACAACTTACCGAAACCGATCTCACCCAATGTGTACTGGCCACCAACCTGTGCCTGAGCATACCAATGTGGAGTGAAGACATTAACAGTCTTATCTGCTTCCTGAGCTGACGCACTAACGCAACTCAAAGCAATAACACCTGACAGTAATACTTTATTTAATTTCATAATTTTAATTCTTATTTATTATATAATGTTTATATTAAGACTTGTAGAAGGCGGCAACAAGTGTCGCCATCTATTCGTTTCTTACATTACTCTACAGAGATATGATATTCCTTCTTTGCAGAAACGCCAGAGTAGTCAACAGCCTCGTAAACGATAGTGTAAGGACCCTTAGCTGTAGCTGTGAACAATACCTTCTGAGTGCTACCAGCAAACTTCTTAGCAGGAGTTTTACCGTCCATCAAAGTAACCTTAGCACCAGCTGGGTTGCCCTTTACATAAACAGACTTCTTGTAAGCAGGAGCGAGGAGCTCACCAGTCCAAGATGTAGCAACGAGAACAGTAGAACCTGTACCTGTCATACGAGTACCGAGCTTACCCTTGAGTGTGCTCAAAGTATTCCAGTCATCAGTCTTGCTGCTCTTGTAAAGCATAGTAGGCTGCAACAACTGGTTAACATCAGAGATGTGAGCATTGATCTTGTGGAGCAAGTTGTTTACTGGAGTGATTGCATTGTCCCACTTTGTAGCAGCGTTGGTGATAGCATCCTTAACTGGCTGCAACTGTGTACCAATCTGATCATTGATAGAACCAATCAACTCATCGATTGTATTATCTGTTGTCTCCAATACATAAACTCTTTCATAATTCTCTGTTACCAAATCATTCTTTGGTTTAAGACCATAAGTAGGATAGTAATTACCATCAGATGCCTGATACCAATCCTGATAGAATTCATAAATATTATGATCATAATTGAATCCTGAAAGATCCTTAGAAATCTGAGTATTTTCGAGAGTGAAACTATCACCTGTACCAATGTTTACAATCACAACATTTTTACCATTCTGATATGCATATACATTCTTACCAGAAACCATTGAGTACATTTTGATCTGCTTACCATTCTCATTCTTAATCTGGAAGTCAAGGGCATTCATGAACTTACCCAACTTGTCAGACAATGTAGGCAACATATACTTATCGAGGGCCAAGCCGAGGTTCTTCAAGCTCTGGTTATCCTTCAAAGTATTGAAAGACAATGGCTTAACAGCGAATGCAGCCATATCGTATGTAGGAGCAACCTGATGCTTCTCAACTAAAGCGCCCTTAGAGCCATCCTCGTTTGTAACAGTTGGATCATACAAATAGTATGTAGCCTTAACAGTATAAGCTTTCAACTGATTGTTTACAGAGCGATACAAAGTTGTAGCAATCTGGCTCAAGTTCAAGTTAGACTCCTTAGGGTTCTTCAACTTAGCAAGAACATTCTTAGCAGCCTCCTTCAACTCTCCCTTATTCAAAGAGAAGTCATCGTTAGCTGGATCCGTTGCAAGAACAGGAACCTCATAGAAACCATTAGCTGAAGCAGCCTTAGTGAAACCGTAAGTCAGAACTCTATCAGTTGTCTGGATATCACCCAGCTTGAAACCCTTAGCCTCGTTACCCTGGCTATCAACCAACTTGAGATCAGTGATACACTCTGGATCAATCTCATTTGGGTTCAAAGTAATATAAATCTTACCAGCATCACCATTGTTCAAGAATTCACCCGGAGTGATATCCCAATCCTGATTACTCTGAGCAGCTGTGCCATAGAAAGAAGAAACCAAGTTCAACTTAGAGCCAAGGAATGCAGCGTTGTAGTAACCCAAAACAGGGTTCTCTGTTGCATTGATAGCGATACTAGTAAGGTTCTTGTTTACCAAGTAATCGAAAGCCTGGTCGTAAACAGCCTGTACCTTCTCACGAGCCTCAGCCTCACCAGATACAGAACCCTCAATCTTCTCAAGACGTTTATTCAAAGCTTTAGTGAACTTCTCAGCAGCTTCTTCGTCCTTCTTACGCAAATTCTCAATAGCCTTGATGTGTTCATCAACCTTCTTATCGAGCTTTTTATAAGCATTAGAACCCTGAATAGCAGCATCCAATGTAGCATACTGACCCAATTCAGAGATAGCGCCCTTGTCCATAGCCTCCAAGTTAGCCTTGATACGAGCGTCAATAGCATCAGCCAATGAAGGATTCTCGTCTCTCAACTTACCCAACCACAGATTAAGGTCTGTCAAATCAGACTTCTGCTTAGCGATAGCATCAGCCAAAGAAATGCTAGTGTTGTAAGCACTGTCGCTTTCGTGATCTGTACAAGATACGAAAGTGCTAGCTCCACCCACCAAGAGGGCAGAGAAGAGCAAAATACTAGTTAATTGTCTTTTCATTTTTTATAAAAAATTTAATTAAACTTATGTTGTCTAACTCATTATATTAAAGAAAGATTCGGCTCGACGAAGCAGCCAGTGTATGTTGTTGACTTAGGTCTTGCCGTCACTCTCCTACTTTACTCATTCTTAGTTTCCAATTTTATCGTTACCAAAATGTATATATACCGCTGCAAAGGTAAAGCTTTTTTTTGAATTAGAATGTTTTTGCCCCGTTATTTTTAGCAAAATGCCTTAAATTTTAAATATTTTAAGTATTCTTCCCCCTTTTCTCCTCCTTTTCTCCCCCTTTTTACCGCGATGATAACGTTTTTAGAAAAATATCCTTGTCAACTCACTTGACCTACATCAATCACTCAAACAAGAAGACACTTCAGTTGTCTAATAAATAAATAAAGAAAAGAAGAGGAAAAGAAAGAGAGACTCGATGACACTAGTGACGGCGGTGACACCTGTTTTCTAAAAAATCCTACGCGCGGGCGGGCGGGCAGGAAGAATTTTCTAATCAGCCTCCCGCCCGCCTACGCGAGAGATTTTTTAAGAAAATGCTGTCATCGGTGTCACCCTGTCATTCCGGGACAAGTCACCTTAGCACCATAAGTATCTTACTTAGTCCTCGTAAGTAAGTCACTTAGCACCCGTAAGTAAGTCACTTAGCCATCGCAAGTAAGTTACTTACCTAGCACGAAAAAGGGAGGCTTACCTCATCACAAGGTTTACCTCCCTACACTTATAGTTAAAAATAACCGAATATTACTTGTTCAGGAACTTATCTACCTGAGCAGCAATCTTTCTACCGCTTGCCATGGCACGAACCACCAGAGAAGCTCCGCTGGCTGCATCACCAGCCACGAATACATTCTCGGCAAACTCTGGCTGCTGTGGCTTCAGGAAGCCCATTGCCAGGAATACAGCCTCTGCCTTGATGATTTCCGGCTCACCTGCCTCTACCATCAATGGGCGACCACCCTCTGGGTTTGGCTTCCAGTCGATAGGCTGAACCTTCACACCAGTCAGCTTGCCGTTCTTTCCCAGAAACTCAAGAGAGTTGATGTTCCAGCGGCGGGTACATCCCTCCTCATGACTGGAAGTGGTCTTCAGGGTGCGAGGCCAGTTTGGCCAAGGATTCTTAGGATCCTCTGGACCTTCCACTGGCTTAGGCATGATTTCTATCTGGGTTACGCTCTTGCAACCCTGACGATGAGCAGTACCGATACAGTCGGAACCTGTATCACCACCACCGATGACCAATACATCCTTGCCCTTGCAGTTGACCAGCTCATCCTTAGAGAACTCCATACCAGCAAGGATACGGTTCTGCTGAGAAAGCAGTTCGAGGGCGAAATAAACACCCTTCAGCTCTCTTCCAGGAATCTTCAGGTCGCGGGCTGTCGGTGTACCGGTAGATACCACGTAGGCATCGAAGCCTTCCGGCAACTTGGTAACGTCAATATGCTGGTTGTATCTGAACTCGATGCCCTCCTCTTCGAGAAGACGGAGACGGCGGTCGATGATGCTCTTGTTGAGCTTGAAGTTAGGAATACCGTAACGCAACAAGCCACCGGCATTCTCACGTGCTTCGAACACAGTTACCTTATATCCCTTATGGTTCAACTGGTTGGCAGCAACCAGTCCTGCAGGACCGGCACCGATGACAGCCACCGTCTTGCCATTACGCTCCGGAATCTCAACATGCACATAATCCTCAGAGAAGGCGTGCTCCACGATGGCGCACTCATCCTCACGGTTGGTGGTTGGTTCATGATCCATGAGATTCAATACACACGCCTTCTCGCAGAGTGCAGGACAGATGCGTCCTGTGAACTCCGGGAAGTCGTTGGTGGAATTGAGGAGACGGTAAGCCAACTCCCAGTCGCCCTTGTAGAGGGCATCGTTCCACTCCGGTGCCTTGTTGCCCAGCGGACAAGCCCAGTGGCAGAAAGGCACGCCACAATCCATGCAACGGGAAGCCTGCTGTCGGCGGTCGTTGCTATTCAATGTCTGTTCTACCTCGCTGAAGTCGAGGATTCTATCGTGAATTGGTCTATAACCTGCTTCCTTGCGAGGTATAGTCAAAAATGCTTTTGGATTTCCCATCTTTTTTCTAATTTTAAAATTAGTAATCGCGCTGCATATCCGCAATCTTCTGCTGCAACTTCTTTACCTGCTCCTCCTGGAGAACTCGCTTGTACTCGATTGGCACTACCTGGATGAAATCCTCTACGTAGTGGTTCCAGTCATCGAGCATGGTACGGGCAAGCTTACTGCCAGTGTAGAGATAATGCTGACGGATCAGCTCGTGCAACTCCTTGCGATAGGTGCTGTCCTCCACGAGGTTGATCTCCACCATATCCATGTTACAGAAGTAATCGAAGTTGTGGTTCTTATCCCATACGTAGGCAACACCACCACTCATACCAGCGGCGAAGTTACGGCCGGTTTCACCGAGCACTACTACTCTACCGCCCGTCATATACTCGCAGCAGTGGTCGCCAGCACCCTCAATCACGGCGATGGCACCGGAGTTACGAACACCGAAGCGCTCGCCTACCTTACCATTGATATACAACTCACCGCTTGTGGCACCATACAGACCGGTGTTACCGGCGATGATGTTATCCTCGGCAGAGAAGTTGCTGCGGATAGGAGGAAGGATGGAAATACGACCTCCTGAAAGTCCCTTGGCGAAATAGTCATTGGTCTCACCTTCGAGCTTGAAATCCACTCCCTTGACCAGGAAGGCACCGAAGCTCTGACCTGCAGAACCCTTGAACTTCACGTTCACGGTCTTGTCTGGAAGACCAGCCTCACCATATTTCTTGGCAATCATACCGCTCAGCATCACACCGGCAGCACGGTCGGTATTCTTGATGGCGAAGTCGAGGTTCACCTCTTCCTGGTTCTCGATGGCACGCTGGGCGCCACGGATAATCTGCTGGTCGAGTACATTGTCGAGGTCATGAATCTGCTCAGTAGTATGATAGAGTGAGCAATGACCTGTCTCACGATGCAGCAAGCGAGAGAAGTCGAGCAAATCTGCCTTCTCCATGATGCTCTTAGCCACCTCTGGCTCTACGGCATCAGAACCTGTAGCAGGAACAATCTCCTCATCAGTCTTGCGAACGATGAGTTCTGTATGACCGATGATATCATTCAAAGAGGTGTAACCCATCTCTGCCAAGTACTCACGAACCTCCTCGGCGAGGAAGCGGAAGTAGTTGATGAGATATTTGTAACTGCCACGGAAGTGCGCACGGAGCTTAGGATCCTGTGTGGCAACACCCATAGGACAGGTATTCAGGTTACACTTACGCATCATCACACAACCCAAGACGATGAGGGCAGCAGTACCGAAGCTGAATTCCTCTGCACCGAGCAAAGCCATCAGGATGATGTCACGACCGCTCTTCAACTGACCATCCACCTGGAGACGAACCTGTCCACGAAGACCGTTCTTCACCAAAGTCTGCTGAGTCTCAGAAAGTCCGATTTCAGGAGAGATACCTGCGAAACGCATACTGGATGCAGGGCTGGCACCTGTACCACCCTCAGCACCAGAGATGACGATGAGGTCGGCCTTTGCCTTAGCCACACCGGCAGCGATGGTACCCACACCACTCTCAGCCACCAATTTGACAGAGATAGCAGCCTTAGGGTTCACATTCTTGAGGTCGAAGATGAGCTGAGCCAAATCCTCGATACTGTAGATATCGTGATGAGGTGGAGGAGAAATCAAGCTGATGCCAGGGATAGAGTGACGGGTCTTGGCGATGACCTCGTTGACCTTGAAGCCAGGCAACTGACCACCCTCACCCGGTTTAGCACCCTGTGCCACCTTGATCTGGATTTCCTCTGCATTCACGAGATATTCTGTTGTCACACCGAATCGACCGGAAGCCACCTGCTTGGTCTTGCTGGAGAGGCTGATACCATCCTGTGTAGAGTGGAATCGCTCGTTATCCTCACCACCTTCACCGGTATTGCTTCGAGCACCGAGGGCGTTCATGGCGAGTGCCATTGCCTCGTGAGCCTCCTTGGAGAGGGCACCGAAACTCATCGCACCGGTAACGAAGTGCTTCACGATTTCCTCTACCGGCTCCACCTTATCGATAGAGATAGGATTCTTGCGGAAACTGAAGAAGTCGCGGATGAAGATAGGCTCCTGCTTATCGTCAACGAGATGTGTATATTTCTTGAAGAGATCGTAATCGCCCTTGCGTGTTGCGAGCTGCAGGGTGGCGATGGTCTCTGGGTTCCAAGCGTGCTTGATACCGTCCTTGCGGTAGTGGAACTGTCCCATGCTTGGCAGGAAGTCGAGCTTCTTGGTCTCGAATGCCTTGTCGTGCAGGCGGATGGCATCACGGGCGATGGTCTCAAGTCCGATACCGCCGATGGTGCTCACCTCTGTTCCGAAGTAGCTCTTCAGGAGGCTCTCGCTCAAACCGATGCTCTCGAAGATCTTGGCACCACGATAGCTTCGGATGGTAGAGATACCCATCTTAGCCATAATCTTGAACAAGCCCTTCTTCACAGCCTTGATGTAGTTCTGCTCGGCTGTATGGTAATCCTCCTGAATCTTTCCCTTCTTTACCAGGTCGTCGAGGATGGCGTATGTCAAGTATGGACAGAGGGCTGATGCACCGTAACCCAGCAACAGGGCTGCGTGCATTACCTCACGAATCTCACCGCTCTCAACGATGAGGGCTGTCTGCACACGCTTGCCGGCATCAATCAGATAATGATGTACGGCGCTTACGGCGAGCAGTGATGGGATGGCGGCATGGGTCTCATCCACGCCACGGTCGCTCAAGATGATGTAGTTGTAACCATCATCCACGCTCTGTGCTGCCTGCTTGCAGAGTTCATCCAGAGCCTCATGCAGTCCTTCTTCGCCCTTGGCGGTTTCGAAGAGCATGTGGAGCTTTACGGTATTGAAGCCCTTGTAGCGGATATTCTGAAGGATATCCAACTGGGTATTGGTCAGGATAGGATGTGGCAGACGAACCATCTTGCAGTTGCTTTCGTCTGGGTTCAGAATGCCGGAACCTACTCGACCGATATACTCGGTAAGACTCATCACGAGGTTCTCACGGATGGAGTCGATGGCAGGGTTGGTAACCTGAGCAAACTGCTGACGGAAGTAGTTGAAGAAAATCTGTGGCTGGTCGGAAAGTACGGCAAGCGGAGTATCATTACCCATGGATGCAGTAGGCTCCTGACCCTTGGTAGCCATCGGGATGATGGTACCGTCGATGTCTTCCTCGCCAAAACCGAACTCCAATTCCTTGCGAGTGAGGTTTTCTACAGCGTTTTCCACCTTACGTCCGCTGCGCAGCTTTTCCAGTTCAATACGGTTGGTGTTCAGCCACTGGCGGTAAGGATGCTGCTCAGCCAGGCGCTCCTTGATTTCGCCATCATAGTAAATCTTGCCTTCCTGGGTATCAATCAGGAGAATCTTACCAGGCTGCAAGCGTCCCTTCTCGGCAATCTCGGTTGGGTCGAAATCCATCACACCCACCTCAGAAGCCACAACCATCATATCGTTCTTGGTGATGGTGTAGCGGGCAGGGCGCAGACCATTTCTATCGAGCATACCACCGGCATAGCGGCCATCGCTGAAGAGCAGGGCGGCAGGACCATCCCATGGCTCCATCAGGATAGAGTGATACTCATAGAAAGCCTTCAAATCCTCAGAGATAGGGTTCTTGTCGTTGAAGCTCTCAGGCACCATCACAGCCATGGCGTGAGGCAATGACAGACCGCTCATCACGAAGAACTCGAATACATTGTCGAGGCTGGCTGAGTCACTCATATCAGGCTGAACGATAGGAGAAATCTCACGGATATCGCCCAGAGCCTCACTGCTCAACACACTCTCACGAGCCTTCATCCAGGCACGGTTACCACGGATGGTGTTGATCTCACCATTGTGGGCAAGGAGACGGAATGGCTGAGCCAGACTCCATGTTGGGAAGGTGTTGGTAGAGAAGCGGGAGTGAACCAAAGCCAGACCGCTTGTAAAATAATTATTAGTCAAATCAGGATAGTACTGACGCAGCTGGAGGCTGCTCAACATACCCTTATATACGATGTTCGAATTAGACAACGAACAGATATAGAAATCAGGATCGCTGATTCGTTTCTCGATGCGTTTGCGGATGAGATAGAGGGTGCGCTCGAAGACAGGCACCTTATCATCTGTAACACCTGTAATGAACACCTGTTTGATGGCAGGTTCATTGCTCAATGCAGCCTCACCCAGACAGTCTGGATTGGTAGGTACATTGCGGAGATGCATCAACTGAAGTCCCTCACGTTCAATCTCTTCGATCATAATAGAGAGGATATCCTGCTGTTTCTTCTCATCCTTAGGCAAGAAGACGAGACCTGTACCATATTTTCCCTTTTCCGGTACAGGGATACCCTGAAGAAGAATAAACTCATGTGGAATCTGGAGCATGATACCGGCACCATCACCCGTCTTGTTATCGGCACCCTCAGCACCACGATGGCGCATATTCTCGAGGACCTTCAAGGCGTTATCGACCAGCTCATGACTCTTGTTACCGTGGATATTCACCACCATACCTACGCCACACGCATCGTGCTCATAGGCTGAACTGTACAATCCTTTTTCCATTTCTTGTTCGTTTTATATCGGTTATTTCTAACTATTTTATTATTGATATGCTTGCTCGTAAAAGCTATGTTATTTATACGCCTGTTCATGAACTCCCGCCACGGCTCTACCGCTAGGGTCGTTCTGATTCTTGAAAGAGGCATCCCAGGCAAGGGCTTCGGCTGTAGAGCAGGCTACGCTTGGCACGCTAGGCACACTCTTGGCAGCGCTGTCGCTTGGGAAATGCTCGGCGAAGATAGAGCGATAATAATACTCCTCCTTGTTCTGTGGAGGATTGATAGGGAATCGCTCGGCAGCATGCGCCATCTGCTCATCGCTTACGGCTGATGCGGTAATCTGCTTCAGGGTATCAATCCATGAATAGCCCACACCATCGGAGAACTGCTCCTTCTGTCGCCATGCCACTTCTTCTGGAAGCAAATCGGCAAATGCCTCACGAACCACCTTTTTCTCGATGGTCTTATCCGGACACATCTTCAGCACAGGGTTCATACCCATCGCTACATCCAGGAACTCCTTGTCAAGGAAAGGTACACGGCCCTCAATGCCCCATGCTGCCAGACTCTTGTTGGCTCTCAGGCAATCGTAGAGATAGAGTTTACCGAGCTTGCGCACGGTTTCCTCATGGAAAGCCTTGGCATCCGGAGCCTTGTGGAAGTAGAGATAACCTCCGAATATCTCATCGGCACCCTCGCCGGAAAGTACCATCTTGATACCCATGCTTCGGATGACTCTCGCCAGGAGATACATCGGGGTAGAAGCACGAACGGTGGTAACATCGTAGGTCTCGATGAAATAGATGACATCACGGATGGCATCCAGACCTTCCTGGATGGTGTAGTTGATTTCGTGATGCACGGTTCCGATGTGCTCGGCTACCAGTCGTGCCTTTGCCAAATCAGGCGCACCCTTCAAACCTACGGCGAAGGAGTGCAGACGTGGCCAGTAGGCCTTGGTTTCGCCACCGTTCTCCACACGGGTAGAAGAGAATTTTTCGGCTACGGCAGAGATGACGGAAGAATCGAGACCGCCGCTCAGCAATACGCCGTAAGGCACATCGCTCATCAGCTGGCGCTTTACCGAAGCCTCCAGGGCATCGTGAATCTCCTTCACGGCAGTCTCTTCCTGAGGTTCCGCATCCTTCAGCTGGGCTTCAGCCTTCTGAGTATCATCTATCTGATATTTCTTCTGCATGGCAGCGTATTCAAACCAATCACGGGTATAGTAGC
>ERZ1026892.826-NODE-826-length-13912-cov-58.818503_pt1 | contig 13912 bp, 8 predicted proteins | sample MGYA00380176_ERZ1026892 | MGnify/ENA primary metagenome ERZ1026892 (study PRJEB33269, sample SAMEA4719812) | human gut metagenome | biome: human-associated habitat; feature: organic feature; material: feces | place: Cameroon | collected 2013-10 ... | reverse complement strand
AATGCTCAAGGCTGTCGAGCATGTTCTTAGGACCACTTCTCTGCACCTCTTCTTCCTGAGCATCGTATCCCTTGAACATGTCGCCAAACACCTTTACCTTCGACCACAGGTCGTAATAGCAGAACCATACTACGAATTCGCCGATGGAGCGTGTCCATGTCTGGTCGTTCAGAATCCAGAGCACAGCCCCCTTCTTCCATGCCGAAAAGATGCTGCGGTGGGATAGTTCCCAGAGAGTATCATCATCGGCAAGGTCGGCAAGCCTAGCCATTTCTTCAGCCAGCTGGTCGGCCACCTTGTTGAGCTGTTTCACCACAAAGGTACCCTTGCAGTTGTCCAGGCGCAGCAGATAGCTGTCTAGCTTTTTCAGGAAATCCTCATCATACGAACCCTGTCGTGGAATCCTGCCGCTACGCTCGCCACGAGCCTTGTAGGCAAAAGGGATGCGCCCGAAGAAACCATTGGTGATATCTTTCTTGTAGAACTGTCGGGCAGCCTCCGGGGTAGAAGTGAAGGTGAGGTTTACCCGGAGCACGGGATTGCCCGTTACGCCATCAGCCGTGGCGCGCAGGGCTCCGGCTCTCTGACAGTCGAAGATGTTTCTCACCATCTGGCTCACCTGCTTGTGGCCGCCGCAGATTCTATCTGCCATCTCCACCTCAGGCAGGTTGAGGTATTGCGTTCTCTCGCCCAGTTTCTCGCATGCCATGGCATTCTGTATGAAGGCTGGGTTGGTAACATCTGCAGGTGGAAACCAGAAACTCACGTCTGGTCGCTCGGGCTTTTCCTTGTTGGCGCCCTTGGTCTTCATCTGTCGCTGCCAATCCACGAGTTTCTTGAACTCAGTCTCATCATGCTTGCGGAAATTACGCATGATAGCCTCTACAAGATGTCCCAATTGCGCCTTTCCGATACCCGAAGGACCTATCAAATGCCCCATCTGACCGCACATTTCATAGAATTTGTTGTCGGAATACATGAATCTTACGTCCGTGAGATGGGCTGCCAAAGCCGGAATAGCCATCGGAATAAGCACTTCTCGCATATCTTTTGATGCCTGCGAGATGGCGAATTTCACGAATTCTGTGCCCTTGCTGGGCTTGGGCATCGCCGGAGCGGTGCTGCTGAAAATATTGTAACTCATTGCTTTCTAGAGAATTAAGTTAAAATTTAATATGTCGTTTGCTTGCCGAAAATCTCAGTCTCAGTGTCTCAGTTGTTTTAAATGTGGTATCCGCTCCTTTGTATTATATATATAACTAATTAAATATCAATAAGTTATAAACGCTTAGAAAGCGGGTTAAGGGTTGGATTGTGACTTTTTTGCTAACTGAGACTGAGATTTGAGAGATTTCCTATTTCATATTTATAGGCTGCCCTTTCTCCTGGCCGCTGATAACCCAGAGCTCCTTGGCAGCCTGAAGGCAGAAGTCCTGGAAGGTGAACTTCTCCGTGAACTGCGGACGGTTGAAGGTAGGGTAGAGAGTTCCGTCTTTTTTGCGGTTCACGTTGATGTATGTACCTTCATACACGTGCGGATTTCTCTGTACCACCTTATCCTTCTTCTTCTCGGAGTCGTTCTGCACGAATGTGAAGTGGTCTTCGCCGTCGTGCGTGATGGCTCCATCCAGATACTCGCCGATGCCCAGGCGTCCTGGTTTGCGGGTTATCAACTTGAGGTCGATGCCCAACTCTGTGTTGGGGTAGAAGCCTTTTTCTAACTTATTAGAACTTTCGTTCATATTGGCATTTAATACTGTATTCATTTTTATTCGTATTAAATAAGCCTCTCTGGTACAATGACATTCGAAGAGGTTTCCCTGTCATCTTTTTCTAGTACCATCATTCCCCATTTTGTGATTTGCAACTCGCTTGATGGGTAGTCATCTTGTTTTCAAATGACGATGCAAAGATAGGCAAATAGGAAATGCTCATGGCCGAAAAAGTCTTCTTTCGTCAGACTGAGGAATGAAAAGGAATGAAAAGGAATGAAAAAGGAAAGAATCGAGGAAAATAGGGGAATGAACTCAGATGAATTTGTGTTTTTAGGGTTTTAAGAAGAAAAAAAACGTTTTTCCGCTCAGATTTTCTATCTTATCGAGGAAAATGAGCGGAAAAACGAGGAATTTGTGCGGAAAATCGGGAATTTTTGACGGAATTTCGTGGAATATATTCGGCTACAACAATCAAAAAGAAAGATTATTGGTTCATCGCATTGTTTATTGCCTTGTTCCAATTATTTTTCGAGGTCTTATATAATCCATATTCATTCAGAATCTTCCACAGAGAACTTTTGAAAGATTTATCATAGTTAGAAATCTTTTTTTCATGAATGTATTTTGTAGTAATCTTGGCTGTTGCAGAATCCGAACTGGCGGCTTTTACCTCTTTTATATAAGCTATGATATGAGCCAGTTGGTCTTCGCCTGAATAGAAAAGTGGTTTCAGGTCTTGGATGAGTTTTCTGTTCATATCCTCATACTTAATGGTTTCTTCAATTTGTTGCGACAACCATTTGTCGGGGTTATCTATATAGCCCAGTATATAAGCTTTGATTTCTTCGTGTTGATGTTCAGGAAGTTTTGAACTAATATCTTCGAGGATCTGACGATAATTAATATCATGTGATCTAAGATTCCCAGTCAGACGATGTGCCCAATGGTCGTAGTAGTCTTTTTTGTCATAACATAGGAAAAGCAGGTAGGCTACCCATGTTATACTGACACTTGCTGCCATTTTTGCATCGTCATTATTTGCGCTAGAGTCGTATTCGCGCAGACGACAGAAAAGATTGTCGAAAGCGTTGCCGAAGTCATAATCGACAGATTGTTCTCTAATATCGTCTATCATGGAAACTACTTCAACGAAAATTTCGGTTGTAGAGAACCGCATGGTATTCATGCGGCTCTCATATTGTTTGCAGCTCTTGTCTATCACTTTTAAGATGATATGATTTTTGAAAGACTTATTGACGAGGTCTTGTGAGTTTTTGGGGAGGCGTTGTTGCATCTTCAGTTTTCTTAATGTCATTTATACTGTTCTTAAGCCATTCTTCCAGAGTGGAAACATCTTCGGTTGCACTAATGGAAGAACCTATCAGAAAATTCTCTATAGCTCTCTCTGGGAGGAAGTACATAGGCACAACTTCTTCGTTGAGGCAGATGATGCCGCTTTTGCTCAACTTTACTTTTATCTCACACTCGTTGTTCTCTATAAATTTGTTGATATAGAACATTTTATCGATAATGTTTTTTACGCTCTGCTCGCTTGCCTCTTTGCCATATTTGTATCCGGCAAACACCTCTTTGGCTTCGTTCTCCATTCCTTCTTCAATAAAACCATTGATATTGCTGTTGCGGGTGTAATCAGAATAGTTGGTTTTATCTTTGTCACGCTTGGCAGTCAGGCAAACCTGGGTTACATAGTCATTGTTCTCTCTGCATTTTCTTTTTACCACATCCCATGCCATTGCTTGCATATAGATCTCCTCAAAGTTGACAGTATAGCCAAATGTCTTTATCATGCGATCGATGTTCTGCTTCAGAATCTTGGTAATCTTGTCCATTTTTCCATAGAATGCACCCGCTTTCTTCTCTATGGCCACATACTGCATTCCTGGCTGATTGAAGAAGATGATATGGCAAAAAGGATATGATGTTTCTGTCGTTTCTTCATAGTCATCTACGGCATTGGTTGTGGTACCTGTTGGCAAGGTTCTTTTCAGATCTTTGTCATCGTTGAGTCTAAACACGATAATATCTTTGCGCACGGCAAAGGTATCATTTCGCAAGCTGACATCAGCTTTACCTTTCTTCATGTACATAGTTAACTTCTCTCCGGCATGGAAAAGACCAGTAAAACGCTTTCTGATCTCTTCTATAGCTACTCTCTTATCAGGTATAGTATCAGGATCTTCCTGGAAGCTATATCTACAAAAAATGAATTTCTGTTGCTTCATTGTTATTGTTTTAATTTAGCAAGGGTAAACGATGCTTTACTGATACAAAGGTACAATAAATACCTGAGTTGACAAAATATTATTGTAAGAAAATAAGAAATGAATATAAAAAAGTGAGATATTTATTATATTTGAGTATAAAAATGAAAATAAATCCCATTTCATTTTGTCTTTTGCCAGTTTCTTTGTACCTTTGCGCATGGATTCGGCAGAAGCCGTTTCCAGACATTTTAGTAAAAACAAAGCATTGACTATTATTGTGGTCTTCCGGAAAAAGCGTAGGAAACTTTCTTTCTGAATATACGACCGCACCAATAATGGTTGGCTTCATCTGTGGTAAGCATAGGTGAGCCTCTCGTCAAATATGTAGAGTCAATGTTCATGCCCGATATAGGGTGTGAGCATTCTTATATTTGACGGTGGTTCAGATATTTCCTACGCTTGCCACGGAAGACCTTAAGAATTGTTCACACCCTTCTTTTGTGTCTCTTTGCGTGTAGCCTGATGATAGTTGGATGCAGAATCTAACTGTTGAATAGAATGGATACATTAAATCTCTATCATGAGCTTGAGCAGCTCTTGCGAATGAATAGCCGTTATTGTATGGATGACGGTAGATTACTGAAGAACCGAATAGTGGAGGATGCTTTGAGCATTCAGCCTATTCTTGTGAAGGAACTTCTTGGTAATAAAAAAATGAAGAAGGCGTTTTTTACCGATGTTGAGGGGATAATGGTCTTTGATAAAGTAAAGTTCCAGCGTTTTGTATCTGATACTCAGTTTTTGGGCGGCAGCTATACGATGTTCAAGAATAAAATCGGTTTGGCAAATGAAAATGGTCGCTTTGTGAGTGAAAGCAGAGAGGTGGTTCTTTCATGGCCTTATAAGGACTGTATGCTTGAAGGTGGGCAAACGAAAGAAGATGTAAAGCGAAACGAAGTTTTTTGGAATGAGACTCTGGCTCCAGATGAGGTAAACCGATTGACAGAACCTAAGGTGTTCTCTAACTTTAAGCGTTATGATAAGGAGGGAGAGCATCAGGTAGAACACCTTTCTGATACAGAAAATTTAATCATTAAAGGTAATAATCTGCTGGCCTTGCATTCTTTGAAGAAAAAGTATGCGGGGAAGGTGAAATTGATTTATATTGATCCGCCATATTATTTTGTTTCAAATAAACCGGAAGATACCTTTAATTACAATTCTAATTTTAAATTGTCAACATGGTGTACTTTTATGAAGAATAGATTAGAGGTTGCGCGAGATTTGTTATCAGATGATGGGGCTATATTTGTGCAAATTAGTGATGATGGCGTTGCTGAATTACATCTTCTTTTGAAAGAGGTTTTTAATATAAATGGAGAAAATAATTTTATTAATAAGCTAACAGTTAAAACGAAATCACCTTCAGGATTTGCAAGTGTTAATCCTGGAGTTTTTGAAACTGCAGAATATATTTTGGCCTTTGCAAAGCATAAAAAACAATGGACGTTCAATTCACAATTTGTAAAAACCGAATATGATGATAACTATGCATATTGCATAACTAATTATGATGAACCTTATGAATGTTGGAAATTTGACAGGATAGATGCTATTGTTGCTAAACAGGAAGGGTTTAAAAACAAGAGAGAAGCGATTAGGAATCTGAAAGAACCTGTTTTTATGCAACTGGTTAGCGATTTTGCTTTACAAAATAAAGATAGCGTTTTTCGTTTGACGGCTATTAATGATGATGCTGCTGAAGATGCAGTAAAACTTAGGGAAAAGTCTAAAAGTAATCCTGATGCAGTTTATTGCCTTAAACGATTCAATAATACTCATCTGTATGTTACTAAAGGTCAAGAAATAGCTTTCTATTCAAAAAAAATACGAAACATAGATGGTGAGGAAACTCCAAGTATCCAATTGTCTAATATTTGGATAGATACGTCATATGAAGGAATTGCTAAAGAAGGAGGTGTAAAATTAAAAGGCGGGAAAAAACCGGAAAAATTAATTAAAAGAATTATCGATTTAGCTTCTAATCCTAAAGACATTGTTCTTGATTTTTTTGCAGGTAGTGGAACTACTGCTGCTGTTGCATATAAAATGAATCGTAGATTTATTACATGTGACCAGTTAAAGGAACAGATAAGTAAAGCTGTAAAGCGACTTTCTAAAGTTTCAGAAGGTGAACAATCTGGCATCAGCAAGAGCATCGGTTGGCAAGGTGGAGGCTCTTTCGTATATTGTGAACTTTCCAAAGCGAATGGGAAATTCGCTGATGAGATAGAAGAAGCAGTAACAACCAGCCAATTGATGGATATCTGGAATCGCATGAAGGCTACAGATTATTTGAACTATAAGGTAGATGTAAGGGAAGTAGATGCAAATGCTGCAGACTTTGAGAGTTTGAACTTGGATGATCAGAAACGTTTTCTTATTGAATGTTTGGACAAGAATCTGCTCTATGTCCCTCTATCTGATATTGATAGTAATGAGTATGGTGTGACAGATGAGGATAAGCGTTTGACACGCGAGTTCTATCATAAAAACTGATAAAGATGGCAAAACTACAAGACACTTTAGATAAAATGTTTGGGCAACTAAATATTGCCCAAACGCAATTGCCGGAATATTTTGAAACGGGATTGAATCCTTCAAAACGTCTGCGCCCATATCAGGAGGAATGTATGAAGTATTTTTTGACTTACATGAATCCCGATAAAAACTTTGATGGGAAACAACGTAGTCCTCATCTGCTCTTCCATATGGCTACTGGCTCAGGAAAGACGATGATGATGGCACTTGCTATGCTTTATCTTTATGAGCGCGGATATAGAAACTTTCTGTTCTTTGTCAGTAGCAATAACATTGTAGAGAAGACGCGTGATAATTTCTTAAATTCGTCTTCTTCAAAATATCTGTTTGCACCAATTCTTACTATAGAAGGTAGAAAGGTGGAAGTAAAAGAAGTAAAAAACTTCCAGGGGACAGATTCTGATAGCATCAACCTTTGTTTGACTACCATTCAAGGTTTGCATGCAGATTTGACAGCGGAAAAAGAAAATGCTGTAACTTACGAAGATTTTGCGGCAGAACCTGTTGTGCTGATTGCTGATGAAGCACATCATCTGAATGCTGAGACAAAAACGGCTAACAAACGTAATAAGGAAGAAGAAGAAAACGTACAAAACTGGGAGCGGACTATTACGAATATCTTTCAGAGAGATAATGGAAAACTTCCGAATATTTTGTTGGAGTTTACTGCAACTATGGATTTGGCAGATCAGGCTATTGCTCAGAAATATGAAGATAAAATAATCTTTGATTATACATTAAAGCGCTTTCGTGAAGATGGTTATTCCAAGGAGGTTGAGACTTTCGTGACAGACTTGAACGAATTGGATCGTGCGCTTCAGGCTATGATTCTCAGCCAGTATAAACGCAAGATTTTTGTAAAGTTGGGACAAGACATCAAGCCTGTAATTATGTTGAAGTCGAAAACCATCAAGGAGAATAAGGCTAACTATGAAGCTTTTAAAGAGCGTGTTGCAACACTCAAACTATCAGATATTAGCAATATTAGAAATAGAGCAAAGGAAGACCTGTTAGCGGCTTTTGATTATTTTCAGTCAAATGGTGTGACTGATGAAAATCTGATTTTGGAACTGCAGAATGATTTTTCCGAAAAGCGTCTGTTGCTTGTGGATGGTAAAACGATTACGCCAGAGAAACAAAGGCTGCTTAATTCTCTAGAAGACGCTTCAAATGGCATCAGAGCGATTTTTGCCGTTGATATGCTGAATGAAGGATGGGATGTATTGAATCTCTATGATATAGTACGACTTTATGATACTCGTGATGCTAATGGAGGCAAACCTGGAAAAACAACTATGCAGGAAGCTCAGCTTATAGGTAGAGGTGCTCGCTACATGCCTTTCAGAGACCCTTCTGATGATTCTTTGGCGATAGACAAGCGTAAGTACGATCGTGATGTTGCTAATCCTTGTCGCATAGTAGAAAAACTGCATTATCATAGTGCTCATAATCCACGCTATATCCAAGAGTTGCGCAATGCCCTTGTTCAGACGGGTATTATTGCCGAACATCATGTACAAATCAATCTTTTTATGAAAGATGACTTTAAGAAAAGCCGTCTCTACGCAAAAGGAATAGTGTTTGTAAATGAAAGAAAAAAAGTGGCAGAAATAGAGGATGATGGAACTTTAGGAAAATCTATTCTCGACAAAGTATTTACTGTCAAAATGCCGACAGGAAAAATGGCTACAGGAATCATCTTTGGAGATAATGCTTCGGCTGAAGAGTTGACTAGTCTTACTGTACCGCAATTTGATTTTTTACGGATAGGAAGTCACGTTGTGCGTTCGGCTATGAGTCGATTTTCAACCTATAATTACGATGCGTTGCATGAGTTGTATCCAAGTTTAAAATCTTGTGCAGAATTTGTGGCGTCAGATAATTATCTTGCAAAACTCCAGGTGAAGGTAATTGGTAAATATGTATCGCTTGCAGAATATGATCAAGCAGATAAGCTATATATAGCTAAAGAACTTCTGAGACAGTTAGAACCTTTGCTTAGAACTCGCGGGAAAACTTATCGGGGAACGAAGACTTTTCTGCCGCTGCCGTTTAATAAGCAATTTCGAGATGATATAATTCTTAAGGTAAACGTATCTGGTGGAGAAAAAGAATTAGGACGTTCGCAGAAGAATCCGGCAAATATCGATTATACTCTTGATCTTTTTGAAAAAGAATGGTACGCCTATAACGATAATTTCGGTACTTCTGAAGAAAAGGCACTTGTAATGTATATTGATGGAATCATGCCTAAACTCAAAGAAAAGTATGATGAAATATATCTTGTGCGTAATGAGAAGGATGTCTGCATCTACAGCTTTGATGAAGGTGGTGCTTTTGAGCCAGATTACATATTGTTTCTTCGCATAAAGGGGGATGATGCTAAGTATGATAATTTGCAGATCTTTATAGAACCGAAGGGAAACCAGCTGCTTCTGAAGGATAAATGGAAAGAGAATTTTCTATTGCAAATCCAACAGATGGCAGACGTACATTGGATAACTAAGGCTGATAGCTTTAATGTATGGGGATTGCCTTTCTATAATGAGGAAAGAGAAGCTGCATTCAATACGGATTTTAAAGAGGCTGTAATTGATTTTGGGGCATTAAATACAAAGGATAAGGTTTTGAAGATTTTTAAGGAGGATGCCATCTCGCCTTCCTGTCGCTTCACCCGTTTCCTCCCTCTGTATTCCATTCAGGCAGCCTGCGGCTACTTCGATAAATATGAGGAACCCGAGGCTGAAGGATGGGTGGATGTATCCTCGTTACCTTTCACTCCGAACAGGGAAATGTTCGTGGTTCACGCCAAAGGCAACTCTATGCTGCCGAAAATTAAGGATGGAGACTTATGTGTGTTTGAGCGTTATCATGGAGGTTCGAGAGAAGGAGAAATCGTACTCTCGCAGGTGAATGAATATTACGAGGAGTATGGTGGAAAATATACCATCAAAAAGTTTCATAGCGAGAAAACTGTGAATGAAGAAGGGGTGGAAGTTCATTCAAAGATAGAACTGCAGCCACTCAATAAAGATGGCTTCCATACCATAGAAATTCCAGAAGATAATGAAGCCAAGATTGCTACTATCGGCGTTTTGAAATACATTATACGTTAACGATAAAAGGGCAAAAGCATTATCCTATCTATCGGGTAAATGCTTTTGCCCTTTCTGTGCCGCAGTAAATCACAACGAGCTGATGAAGCTTTGTGGTCTTCACAGATTTGCACACCGTCTCATTGGTAATGTCAAGGTCGGGGGCTGAAAGAAAATCCTATAATTTCTTGGCAGTTTCAATAAAAATGCGTATCTTCGCAGCAGATTTATAGAATCTAAAATAATTAATTATGGGTAGATACATCAACCCTTTTACCGATTTATGACAAAGGAGCATGAGGTGACAAAGTTTAGGACAGACGTGGCTTTGAGGGAGAAGTCTAGCGATTCCATGTTTTCCGATAAGCTTCGTTTCATCTATCTTTCTCTTCCTTTCTTTGATAAGAGTGAGGAAGAATGCGAGACAGGTTTTGAAAAATGGATTTATGTATTGAAGTATATGGAAGTATTGGAAAGATTGCCTTTTACGGCACAGAAGAAGATATTCAATCATCTAGCTAAATTGGAGGATGTTCGTTGCTTGAGTAGTGAGGAGCAGGAAAAATACGATGAAAGTATTAAGGCAGTTGACGATTACTACTCTGGCCTTTATGACTTTGCCTCAGATTATGAAGGCTACAGGATTGAATGAAGAGCAGTTGAAGCAGCTTTAGGAGTTGTTCCGGAAGATAATGAAGCTAAGATTGCTACCATCGGCGTAGCGCCTTATCTGGGCAGAAGCTTTTAGGTCTTCAGCCCGTACTTGAACCACATGCGAAACAATAAATAAAACAATGGATAAGAAAATGAATAAGATTGCGAATCAAATTACGATGCTCGGGACGGGAAATGCTACGGTTTCCCAGATTTATAATACTTGTTTTCTGCTCCAGACTTCCAGCACCCTGATGCTGGTGGATGCGGGCGGAGGAAATGGAATACTGGCGCAGCTGAAGAAGGTGGATGTTCAGATTTCTGACATTCATCATCTCTTCGTTACCCATGCCCATACTGACCATGTGCTGGGCGTAATCTGGGTAATCCGAATGGTGGCACAATGCAAGGGTTACGAGGGATTGCTCCACGTGTATGGAAACGATAAGGTGATGAAGGTGATCAAGACCATCATCGACATGATTCTTGCCAAGAAGCAACTGGCGAAGGTGGCTGAAAGGGTGGTGTTCCATCAGCTGGAAGATGGGGATTGCTTTGAGGTGGGGGATATGAAGCTGGAATGCTTTGATATTCAATCTACTAAGGAGAAGCAGTTCGGGTTCCGTGCAGAGTTGCCTGGGGCTTCAGAATATAAAGCTTCAGAAGATAAAGCTGCATCCGATAATGCTTCAGAAGATAATCATGCTAAACCTTTGATCTTGGCGTGTCTGGGCGATGAGCCTTATAATGAGCAGAACCGCCGATACATAGAGGGGGCTGACTGGATGATGTGCGAGGCGTTCTGCCTCTATGCCGACCGGGATACGTTTAAGCCTTACGAGAAATGCCACAGCACGGCGCTTGATGCCGGAAAATTGGCTGCAGAACTGGGCGTGAAGAATCTCATCCTCTATCATACGGAGGAGAAGACGCTGGCTACGCGTAAAGAAAATTATACCCGTGAAGCTACTGAGAACTTCAAGGGTAGAATCTTCGTTCCGGATGATTTGGAAGTGATTGAGCTATAGGATTCTCTGGATTTCCACTTCCCGCTCTCCGAAATCTATCATGGCGTTGAAGAGGCTTACTTTTTCCGCTTTTTTGAGGTCTTCTAGTGTGAGGTCGGCTTCCTCGATGATGCCGGCTTCCAGGAGCTGGGCTCGCTTGGTACCCAAGAGTATGGGATGCTTGGGGGTGAGCCATTTCGTGCCGTCGAAAAGGGCGAGGTTGGTGAAGGAGGTATCGGTAATGAGGCCGTTTTTCACGATGATGATTTCATCGCAATCGCCCTTCTGGGCTGCCAGGGCGTTGAGCGCACTTCGGTCGGTGCTCTTGTAGGTGTAGTTGATGGAATCATCCTCTACCACTTTGAGGGAATGAATCTCCTTCATCTGGTAGGGGGCGTACTCGATGGCTTCCACGCCCTGGACGCCATAAACCACTCGCACTTTGTAAAGATCCATTTCCTCTTTTGGGGAAATGATGAATGAGAGTTTTATTTCTTCAGAAGCCAGGGATGGAAAGAACCTGCGGATGGTTCTCTCCATTCTTGCCTGATGATAAGGCAAAGCCAGCGCCTTGCCGTTCTTGATTTTTATTGTTTCTACAAATTGCGGTTTCATAATCTCTTATATAATTTATTTTTTCTTAAATCGGAAGATAGATTTTCTGAATCACTTCCTCGTATTCCTTCCGGCAATCGCTCTTCGAGGTGATACCGCCACCTGCCTTGAAATACAATTCTCGGCTTACTTCAGAATACTTTCCTTTTTCTGTCTTGGAAGGCGAAGTTTCTTCTTCGACGAATCGAATCATAACGGCGGAATTGAGTTCGCCCTGGTCGTAGATTCCCATGATGCCCGTGTAGAAGCCGCGGTCGTAGCCTTCTGCCTCTTGGATAATCTGCATGGTTTTATCTTTCGGGGCACCCGTGATGGAACCGGCTGGGAGCTGGGCATCGAGGATTTCGCCCAGATGCTGACGGTAATCTTCGGGCAGGCGACCGCTGATTTCTGAACTGGTTTGCAGGATGTCGCCCTTGTTGGTATGGAGTATGTCGATGTAACGATATTTATCTACCCTTACATTCTCTGCCACCCTGCTCAGGTCGTTCCTGATCAGGTCTACGATGGTGGCGTGTTCTGCCGCCTCTTTCTCGTCTTCCATCAGCAGTTTTTCGGCATCGGGGAGGGATGCATCCAGGGTTCCCTTCATCGGATAGGAGTAGATTCTTCCGTTCTTGATTCTGACGAAGGTTTCGGGCGAAAAGCAGACGAAGGGGTTGAGATTCTCGTTTCTTTTGAGCAGCAGTTTATACTTTCCTTTTGCCCGATGGAAAATATCTTCTAATGAGAGATTGCAGCTCATGGGAATCCGGCAGGTTAGATTTGTAAGATAGCTGTTGCCCCCCATGATGTTGCTCTTCACGATGTCGAAGCTTCGCTCGTAATCGTTATAAAGGGGCGGTTCTATCTGCCAGGTAACCTCCGGTATCTCTTCCTTTAAAGTCTCTTTCCTGACATGAGAGAAGTTTCTTCTTCCTTCGAAATCGAAGAGGCATTCTTCGGGGGGTATATCGGATAGCAAGCGGATGAATGCCTTGTCTCCCTGATAGTTGATAACAAAGAGAAATGGCTCATCCTGGCTTGCCAATCGATTGATTTTATCTATGATTTCCTGTTTCATGTCTGCAAAGATACTGCTTTTCTTTGGATGGGCAAAAGAATGATGATAAAATATTCCAGACATAGAGTTGTTGGAGCACGAAAAATCCCGAGACAAAGAATGATGCCCCGGGATTCGGTTGATAAAAACTATGCAAATTGTTATTCGTATTCTCAATACTTTTGCCATCTTCGTTATTCGTTTCTCAATTCCTTTGCTGCCTCTACCATGCGGATGAGCGAGGACTTGGTCTCTGCCCAGCCACGAGTCTTCAAACCGCAATCCGGGTTCACCCAGAGCTTACTTCTGTCGATGAATCTTTCTGCTTTCTTCAGCAGATCTACCATCTCCTGAGTCTCCGGAACTCGGGCAGAATGGATGTCGTAAACGCCCGGTCCTATCTCGTTAGGATAATGGAAATCGGCAAAGACATTCAGCAGTTCCATCTGTGAACGGGAGCACTCGATGGTGATCACGTCAGCATCCATCGCAGCAATATGTTCGATAATATCATTAAACTCAGAATAGCACATGTGGGTGTGAATCTGAGTCTTGTCTTCCACGCCGCTGGCTGAAATCCGGAAGCTTTCTACCGCCCATTTCAGATACTCATCCCATCCTGACTTGCGCAAAGGCAAACCTTCGCGGATGGCTGGCTCGTCTATCTGGATAATCCTGATGTTGTGGCGCTCCAGGTCGCAAACCTCATCGCGGATGGCTAGGGCTATCTGCTTGCAGGTGAGCGAACGGGGCTGGTCATTTCTTGCAAACGACCACTCGAGGATGGTTACCGGACCGGTGAGCATTCCCTTCATCGGTAAATGGGTGCACGACTGTGCGAAGGTGCTCCAATCTACGGTCATCGCCTGTTTGCGCTCTACGTCGCCATAGATTACTGGAGGCTTCACGCAGCGGGAACCGTAGCTCTGAACCCATCCGTTCTGGGTGAAGGCGAAGC
>ERZ1026892.820-NODE-820-length-13965-cov-4.026384_pt1 | contig 13965 bp, 7 predicted proteins | sample MGYA00380176_ERZ1026892 | MGnify/ENA primary metagenome ERZ1026892 (study PRJEB33269, sample SAMEA4719812) | human gut metagenome | biome: human-associated habitat; feature: organic feature; material: feces | place: Cameroon | collected 2013-10 ... | reverse complement strand
GTCTTTATATACATAATGTAGTTATTTTGTTTTTACCTAACCAGATGGTATTTTGCATTGTGGTTTTCAAGTTCCTTTTTCGTTTTAAAACGAATACAATAATTGCCTATTTTACAGTTTTCATCGTAACAAACAAAAGAATCCGGACCGCTGTGCTCGTTCTTGGATTTAGTATTATTTTTGTCTTCCCCATTTTTGCTTGTTATTTCTTGCACAGGATTAGAAATTTCTTTCTTTTTTTGTCCTGTTTCAAGATTTTGTTTGCTTTCTGGTGATGCTACCACTGAATCAGTCTCCTCATATCCTACACAATTACCATATAACTCCGCTATTTGACAAAAGCTCTCAAACTTTAAACCCATTCTGCTTAACTTCTCATATTCATCCTTAAATATGTCCTTGCTGTGTTTATTCGCCACAATCTGCCCCAACACATTCCAATGCTCTTGGTTCAATTTGCAATTTTTCTCATCTACTATCTCTTCTATAGAGTCAACTTGTCCGGTTTGAATGAAATCTATTACTGTTTTATAATCACACAGACGCTGGCAAATTTTACGATCGTATATATCTTTTTGGCAATAATTATCAATCGTATTTTTATTTATTACGTAGGCACTATATACAATTTCGATTGTTGAAAATCTCAAATCGTTAGTTTTAAGTAAACTGTCCACTTTTTGCAGAAAAGGGGCAATATTATCCTCTGTAAAACCTTCCTGCCGAGCAATCTCTTGCTCATTTTCCTTACTAAAATTATTATATAGAACGAAACTAAGCCCACCTAGTACTAACGCCATCATAGCGACCAAGACGCACACAAGAGGCTTCCTGTAGCGTTCTGTAAACGGTCTGTGTATCTTGACGAAAGTTACTGTAACCGATTTCTGATTTGGTTTTATCTTACCCGTTTTCCAGACCTCGTTCTTAATGGAACACGTAAGGTAGAAGTCGAATGGCGGAATAGACTTAGCCTTAATTATGAAGGAACCCTTATGCGATTTTGAGTGCGTCCCCCTCTCAAGGCGTACGTTTTGTGGATGAAGGACTTCTTTGTGGTCTATACAGTTTTTTGCTTGAAGATCTACTGAACTAATACCTCTCAAGTCTTTGTCTTCAAGAAATGTCACATTCACTGTCAGATTACCTGCAGGTGGGCGGCTGGGCAACTTCCTTGGCTCCACAGTCACATGTAGTTCATCTTCTTCAACCAATTGACACGTTTTGACCATGTATTGGCTTAGTTCAGTCGTAGCAACATTAATGTCACCTTTCTTCTTCAAAGCCGCGATCTCATTTCCTTCCAGTGTAATCACCAGTCGCTGCTGAGAAACGTCTACTTTTTTTGAAGTTATAGAATTAGAAGAGAAGAGCGTCACCTCCAATTTCTGTGGATTTCTAATGAAATAGTCTTCGTATTCTTTTGGGGAAACAGCCAAAAAGACCTTCTTTTTCTTGGGGGTTCCCCATGATTCCGTTTCCACGCTCACTCTTTCCTGCACCGTGTCGAGGACTACCCCCTCGTGACTCACATTGCCATCTATCAGGTCTTGAATGGAGAACACAAAAGAGAGATCCTCATAGTATAGCGGCGATTTTCTACGGCATATTATTTTGAGCCTTTCATTTAAGTTGCAACAATTGCCCTGCGGTTGTCCATCTACTATCAGCTCGTATTTCTTGGGCCTTGGTATTTGGATATTGCTGATAGGGACATAGCTTGTCGTATGGACAGCTGTCGCCACTACCACTTCTCTGAACTTATCAAACTCTGGGTAGTTGACGTCTTGAAAGAGCTCTTTGATTTTCTCCTCAGTCGCCACTATGTATCCTACCGGACCATTGGTTGTCATGACCCTATTGGGCATATCAAAAGGGGTTAGCGAAAACTTTCCCACCACCTCGTCCAGCACATGCCCATCAATTTTTCCTGCGTTGTATTCGTAGGTTTCACGCACAGGGTCCTTGCAGGTCATACATTTTTTCAAGAACTCGTCTTTGAGTGCACATAGGACGTCATAGGGAGTGTACCCACCCTCCAATTTGTAATTTTTGGGGATGGAAATGGCTATGACCAGCGAGCCGGCTCTAAAAGCACCCGAGCTTCTGACATTGTTCTTGACCAGTTTATATACCGTTTGCGTCTGATAGGTCGTGATGGTAAAAAAGAAAGAATTCTTGTCAAAGCCGACATAAAACTGGTCTTCGACGACAAAGCTAGGGTTGTTCAACAAGAGTATGGGACCGAATCCACCGCTGGACTCGGGATTACCACATACCTTGACAGAAATATTTTGATTATATGCCATACTATCTATTGCTATTGATTCACCACTTTTTTGAACTTATCCCAAAATGTATTTCTTTTGGTCGGGTGAATCGAGTTTTCTATTGCTCGTATTAACTTATCCGAATCAGCCTGCTCGTACTCGTACAAGCCGCCCACATAGAAGGAACCAAGGCTGAACGTATATAGATTGGGACAGAACTTGTTGTTGCTATTGATATTGTACTCTTTGCACAACTGGAGCAAGGGACTCAAGATGAGATTGCCAAATCTGTTTTGAAAAATCTCATACGCCTTTTCCTCGCGTTCTATCGGATCGCCCAACGTGTCCGCCTTAGTCATGATGATATGGATCGAGTCCACCTTCTTCATGATCTCGCTATTGTTGGGGTCTTGAAACAAGTTGACCATCTTCTGAATGAGGACTCTTTGGTTGACCGCGCAAGTCTCCATTGAGACCATTCGTTCCCCTGTCTCCTCGTCGAATCCTACTAATACCTCACGAGAGAATCTCACAACATTGACAGTAGGGTCGATAATGAGAAAGAAGGCTTTGCGATTGGCGTTTTTCAAGAGTTCGGTAGCGCCGCTACCCATTTCCTCGAAGGTGAAGATATGGTCTGGATTGTTTGCTATACCAAAAGCAAACTCCTCGCCCGACATTTCGACCAAATTCACCTTGTAGTCTATATTCTGCTGACCCGAGGGACAAATCGTGGCTTCCAACGTCGTGACAAAAGAGCCTGGCGTTCGGGGCACCGTTATTCCCACGTCGGTGTACTGCTGGAGCGCCGAGGCATAATCGCCACCACCCGAAGCCAGATTGATATGAAGAGAGTCGGAACGAGACAAACCCATCAGCACACAGGTTTTGCCCGTAGAGGGGATGCCAAAGAAGAAGACATCCGTGAAGCCCTCTTTACACTCCGCCCGCGACTCCGCTATCGCCCGGTTGATATCGGGAAGGTCGTAGGTGATATCATTGCTCCGAAGTGTTTCCAAAACATTTTCGGTCATGACGTTCGCCATGATCAGCTCGTTGTCTGTCACCACATGCTCGATCAAAAGGCGCTTCAGCCTTTCTGCATCGTAGTTATTGGGACGGTCTCTCATCTGTCCGATTTCCTCCTGCTTCAGACGCATCAACATCAGTTTGGCCTGATGGGAGAAGGGCGATGTACGATTGTTGCGTAGATAGGTAGATACCTCAAAAATATCATTAGTACCCTTCACATTGTCCCATTCCACGATCGCATTCAGCAGTTCTCTCGCTTCGCCCACATGCCTTCCCTGGGGGAACGCATCCAGATAGGTTTGGATCTCCTGCACATTTTCCATATCGACAAGAGGCCAGAAACAATCGTCTATCTCATTTGTGTGGATGGTGTTCGGATACTTTCTGAGATAGGCTATGAGCGAGTCTTTCGAGAGCACATCCACGTTGATCCATTCATTTTGCTCCTTATCGGCTTGCTCCCTCTGCAATGCTTCCCTCACGCTGGAGACCATCTGTCTAGCTTCGTCCAAATGGTTGCCGCAAGGAGGCGTGCTCTCCCAATGCTGTATGTAGCTTTCAAGCGCATGGAGAAGTTCTTGCGACGGAGTGTTGAGCATGGATGCCAGGCGTACCCATTCTTCCTGCTCATTAGGATTGGGCATACTGTTGAGCCTCTCCTGGATATGAGCCCTTTTGGCGGGTTGCATATTGGGAAAATCATCCAAAGAAAGATTATCATACTTTTGGATGCACACCAGCATATAGTCTGCCGACTTGGTCGGCTCTAGTTTTATAACTTGTCTTTTTTGTAATTCATTTAGTGTAGGCATGGTTCTGTTTTATTTAAGGATTCGACCATTATCATTGCGGCCTCGCTTGTTGATACTGAGCGTACTGGTGCGATAAGCCACTACATAATTGAACAAGATGAGGATGTGGATCAGCAAAACAAAGAGAAGGGCTTTCACACTGAAGCCACCAGTCCCCTGCATGGCTTCTTTCAGTTCGAGAGGCGCCGTCTCAAACCGCTTCACTTGATACTCCTTGATCTTGTAGAGACCAGACTCATTGTTGATCACTGGGAGCTTTGCACCGTTGGACAACGTGTTCAACTCCTGCTGGGCGGACTCGGCGAGCGCAGGTATCTGCTTTGCCTTCGTTGGTATCAGCATCATGCTCCAACTGTCTATCGACTGCTCTATTTTCACCCGCTGCTCTTTGAAGGAAGTATATAAGCGCTCGTAGCCTGAGCCAACCAACAACCTCATCTGTAAGTCCTTAAAGGCGGAGACGCCCTCTTCGCTTGCACTAATATGGTTGGTCTTCATAAACTCCTTCAAGTCATCATTGCGTCGTCCTTCTTTGATAGCATTGCTGAGACCATCGCTCGTACGGCCAATGGCCTGCTCCTCAAACTCCTTGTAGTCAAGAAACATCTGGTCTATTCGGTCCAAGTCATCCTTCGCGCACTCCTTCACCCGTTCCTTGTTGTCATTGACGATGAAGAATTGCATGATTCCACCATAAAGTGAGAGCGGAATGGCTACAACAACATAGACGACCAGCGTGGCAATTTCCAGTTTCTTCCATTTGGCCAATTCGTTTTCTGCACCCTTGGCCTTGATCATGAACCATACGAGAAACGCTATAAACGCCGTGATTGCCACCGAGACGACAATGTCCATACCCAACTCTCCGCCACTCATAAACGAATGGCCTATAAAGGTGAATACCATAAGTAGCACCACACCGACTATCGCAATGATATTAGCAATAGTCACTTTTCCATTTTTTGCTTTTTTTTCCATATCATTTTTATTTTTCCTTCAATGACTATGCCCTTCTGTCGTTTCTTTTTCGACCAGCGGGGGTTCGTTTTCCTCTCTCCAGAGCATCTTTGATTTGAACCAGCTTGCCAATCTCTGGCGACGCGGCAATGGGTTTTCCTGTCTCCTGCAGGATTTGTATGATTTGCCGGGTCGTCAGGTTTTTGTTCTGGCTCTTCAGCAGCGCCACCACACCCGTAATGATGGGGGCAGAGAAGCTGGTTCCCGGCCATGCGGCATACTGATTGTTGGGCAAAGCTCCCCAGATATCCACGCCCGGCGCGGAGATGGTGGAAGCATAAATCCTTTTCATGGCAAAATTGCCATAATTGCTAAAGTTGGCCCTCTTCAAACTGCGGTCAACGGCTGAGACACGAATCGTGTTGGCATTGCGCTTGGAGACATCCATGGCCGCGAAGCAGTTTGAATTGCCCGCAGCCCACACGATAGTGACATTGTGTTTCTCGGCCAGTTGATAAACATAGTCCCACATCTTCTCCTGAGGCTTGCCATAGTGCTCAGAGAAAGCTATCTGCTGATCCAACGGCATTTGGGTGATTGTGTTGGGGAAGTTGGCACCACAAGAGAGATTGATCACGGTAGCTCCATGATACATACAATAGAGCAAACCCTCCACTTCGGTAATGGTGTTGATCTGTTCGCCCATACTGACTGGGATAAACTTGCAAAGAGGGGCGATGCCCGACGAGCCTGCGCCATTATTGGCATTGCCCACGGCTACGGACGTGACCAACGTGCCGTGGCCCGCATAGTCTTGCGGAGCACCAGGACGAGGCGAGACATCTGAGTTTCCCTTGACGACGGAGTAAGGATAGATACAGCGGTCGCCCTTCAGCTCGGGATGACTGAGATCCATATAGCTATCCACGATTCCCACTATCACATCCGACGAGCCACGGGTAATCCCCCAAGCCTCTTGTGCCTGGATGGGCTTGAAATACCACGACTTGTTAACATCCCTAAACGCAGGATCGTTGGGGGTGACAAGGGGGGAGGCGTATTGCGTCATCACCTCTACGGGAACGACCAAAAACTTCACATCAGGAATCTGGTTGGGGAGTTCTTGACAAATCTTGGCACGCTTATCTTCCGGTACAATCAGAACTGCCGTCTTGGAGCCCGTATTGTAATATTGTATCTTGTGGTGCGGAGCGGGATATAAAGACGAGAATTTCTGAGCAAACTGCTTGAAAGTCTCATCATCGGTCTCTGAGTCCAAGATCACATATAGCAAATTGGGATAGATCTCCGTGGCCCCGTCATTGTCGGGGTTGGGTACTGTCTCCTCGAAAGGTGGCAGCACATTGTCCTCTGGCGCTGGCAAGCCGACCTCCTCGCCGTTCTCAATCGGCTGGTTCCAGCTGACCCAAGTCGTGTCAGACCTGTTGCCACTACCTCTGTCGCCGCCCCTGGTGCCCCTGCTTCCATCGTGATCACAACGTCTGAACAAACTGAGCAGGAAGAGCAAGAGCAAGAGCAGCAGCAAGAAGAGCAGCAACCTGCCCAAGCATCCCATGAAGCCCCAAGGATGCCAAAAAGGAAGTCGTCCGTTCTTGATCTGCGTCCCAAAAAATTTTTTTTTCATCTAATTTTTGCTTTAGGATTTCACAAGTAAAAACAGCCCTAGCAACATCGTCAAAGGCTTCTCCTATACGGCAACCTTGATGTTGTCCAACAACGTCTTCACCTTGTTGTTTTCGACAGGATCCACCTCGGGAACATCGATATGGGCCACAAACGAGATAAACATATACTCAAGCCACTTGTTGTAGTTGTCGTCAAACGAGGGCAACAACGCCTTGGGATTGGAGGACATCTCGTTGAACATGGCTGCAAGCGTGGTCTCGTCGGAAACAACGGGAGGTTCCTTCAAGATATAATTGAAGGTGGGCAGATTATACATGTCGCACACTCTCTTTGCTTTCTCCTTCTCTTCGTCGGAGAGCCAAGAAAATCCAAAATCCAATACAAACTCGTTGACAATGCTGGCGAGCATATCCGCCAAAAGGTTCTCGTTGGCCGTATGCACGTCGATTACGTTGACGTAGTCGGCGATGGCCTCAGCCATCTTGTCCTTTAGGTCAATGGACACCGACGCGGTGACCAGATTCTCCACCAAATTGCTCATCACCATATTGTCGAAGCTGTTTTCGTCGGAGAACTCGTTGAGGAAATCCACCGATTTGATGAGCGAGCACCATTTCTCATAGAGCGTATCGGCAATGATGCAGGAATTGAGCTTCCTACGGTAAGATCCGGAGAACAATCTTTGCACCTCCACATGTTTGTGCTTGAGGAATGCGTCCGCTTCCTCCATGTTCTCAAACATGTATGTCTTGATGAGGCAGTTCCATTTGTCCTCTTCGCTTTGTGCCTTTTCCAGCGAAAAACCCTTCTTGGCACAGGAATTGGTGATAATCTCGTAGTCCTTAAACTCATTGACGCTCTTGTTCAACTCGGGACTCTGCATGATTTTATGGACGATGCGGTAGCTGGAAGATTCCTTCAACTGCAGCGCCTGGATCAAATGGCCGAAATAGTAGTTGTCGGAATTACAGGTAAAATCCATCTCCCTGAATACGGCATTGGCCTTGCGGACGTGTTCTTCGAGAATGCCGTTAGTATCTGTGGAGACGAAATACCCCTTCATGATGTTGTAAACCTGCGTTCTCACCTTGTGGAGTATTTTCTTAAAGTCGCTCTCTCTTGCCTCATTCATCGTAGAAGCCACTTCCGTTAGGCTTTCGATGATATAGAGCGCTCCATCATTTCCCTGCGTAGAGGCAACGTCCCACGCCACACTGGGATTGGCAAAGAGTTTTTTGACATATTCGTTTTCAACAAACGTCTTGCGCATCATTTGATAGTAGGCGTCAGACATCTTGGAGCCCGTCTCGCAACCACACTCCTCAAATCCGTCAAAGAGTTTGGTAGAGAACTTGTAGTCGCGCAGCACATAGCTATTGTTGAAATCTTCCCCTTCTCGAGTCCAATTTTTCACCCAGTCCGCCGTGATGCGATGAAAGCACTGATCGTTGACGACTGTGTTGAAACGCCCTATCCAGCGCTGGTCGATGGACTTTTCGGTCATTTCAGTACCTTTGCTCATTTCCATGTCCAAATTGAACATCGTGCCGATATAGAACAAGGGAGACTTCTTCGTGATGGCTATCTTCTCCTGACGCTCATGGCAGTCACGGCCTACATAGTTGCAGACCCAATCCTCAAGCAGCTTGTACAAGCCGGTAACATCGTTGTCCTTGTTGTGATGGCAATACAACAAGATGTTGATGCTCATCTCCTCGTTGTACTTATTGAACAGGTATGCGACCTTTCCTCTTAAGAAAAAGTTCAGGATATTGGCATCCGACAGCTTTTCCAACTTCTCGTCCTCTCTCGCACGGGCTCCAGGGAAGTCGAGCAGATCATTGCCTGCCAGCATTTCCATCTTGACAGGGTCGTGGGTGACCATAGGTTGCACTTCGGCGTCCATATTCTCCCATTTGTATGGGCGGGAGCTGGACAAAAACTCTTGATCGATCTTGTAAACAACCTCCGAGCAAATGGCGCACACCTCGCTTTTGGGAATGGCTGACGCACACTGTGTAAATTGTCCGTTCTCGTGCAAATACACATCGCAAGTATATTGTGGAGTGGTCTGGAAAAGCTGTCTTAGGCACTGCACACTCATGATCGTGTTTTCCCTTATTCCCTCATGGAGAACAGACTGGATGGGCAAATAGAGCGTTTCGGAGAAATTGAACCTCTGTAATATACTGACCAACTTTGTAAACAGTCTTGTGAAAACAGGCTCTTTGTTCCAAAGATTGGAGAACACCTCGGCATAATCAGAAGTGGGAATCTTGTCGATAACAAGCGCTAATTTGTCAAAGATGGCCGATTTGTTGTATGTCTGTGCGTTGTTGATATGTTTCTCGAAATAGAACTTGATGTTCAGAATATCGTCAGCGCTAACCATCCCCGGCACAAGACTAAGAGGAGTCTTGTACTTATCTTCCCATGAATCACACAAGTCCTTTATTTCTGTTTCGCCAGGAGTCGTATAGTCGCTAAAATCATTGAAATAGCTATCGGACAAAATCAGGATTATGTCCGTAACGGAAAACGTCTTGACCAGAATGGGGAGGTCAACATTGTAAAGCGTCTCGTCACGGCTGAACGACGAAAAGCGACTGACCACACCCGTTGACTCTTTACCTCCTCCCTCTTCACTTGGAGGATTGATCTTGTAGATGAAATTGTAGGACTCATTGCCAGCACGGACCATAAACGGCACGTCCTTGCCGTCTCTATCACGTCCTTGCAGCAAACAGCTGATCAGATAGGACTTTCCCACCTGGCTTTTGCCAAAGGCCGCTATGCCAGGATTGTTGGCTATGGCCGATTCGATCTTCTTCAAAGTTCTTCTGTTGTCAACCAACTGAAGAAATCTTTGGTAATAATCTTCTTCTTTATTTTTCCTAATCCACGCAAGGGATTGGTTGATATTGTCGATTTGGTTTCTTATTTCTTGTAACATGGCAGTAGCGTTATTTAATTGTCAATTCAAATTCACCCTTGTCAAGCCAGTATTTTCCATCATCTACCAGCGACTGGGCTACCAACTCCAAATCCTTTTTCCTATTACGGAATTCCTTGTCTGTAGCTTCTTCGATGACAAGGGTTTCTTTGTCTTCATGGAAGTTGCGCGCTATCCGAATTTGCAAGGTATCGGAAGCCCCGTGATTGTAGATGGCATACAAAGGACGGGCTTGGTAGATGGGAGAGTCGAGCTGGCGACAACCTAAGAACGCAGGGAAGACGGAGACCGTAAACGTCATGTTGGCCGACGTCGGAGTCAGCAATGCTGTCGATACCTGACTACGGCGAGAATTGTATTCTCCTATATAATTGGCCGTCGAGGTCATTTTTTGTATCATCATACCAAAATCAAGCACCAATCCTTTCAGCCCAGAGGTGGAAGCTCTGTATCCCACCATGGCACCGACCGCCACAATGGCCTTCTGATCATAGAAATAGCCCTGACCATCAGCCGTCGGGAACCATGAACCTACTCGGTAGTCGTTCAGCCGTATCAAACGATCGGGAGAGGTGGGGATATACTTGATAAACAATTCTGTTATAGCGTCGAGGGAAGTGGGACGGCCGGCAAGTACTATGATGTCGCACTGCTGGGTATAGAACACCAGCGCAAGCTGCTTCATTAGAGGTTCCATCGTAGCTTTGACAATGTCTGAAATTTCTTCTGGATTGAATCGCCAAGACAATTCTTCGAACCTAAACCCGAAGTGGTGCTCAAAGTAATCGAGCAGATAATCGGCAGGTTTGACGTCAGGGAACAACTCGTCAAACGAGTACAACTTCGACGGACGATGTGAACGTAGGAGCTCCATCATTTTCTGTGCTATTGGCACCGAAATCTGCGTGTTAAAATCATTGCGGCAGCGGCGGTCACGGCACCCCATCATCGAACTGTCTGTGCCAAAAAAGTCGTGGATGAGATTTGAAGCGAAGGCCACCTTCTTTTCCTTCTTTTCATCTTTGTCGGCAGTCAGACAGATGTCATTGACTTTGGCAGCATATACGATATTGTCCAAACAAGGCATCTGTCTCAGTTCGTCGTCCGTCATACTGGTGATACGGGAGGTTAAGGCCGAACTGATATTGCCCAAGTCGGGAGACTCAATATCTTTGCCCTCAATGACCACATTCTGTACTAGATTGCGAAGGATGTCGTCACCAGCCAAATAGAAACTATCCCAGAACAAGGGATTGGGAGTGATCCTGGAGGCTCCCGTTCCTTCGTACTGATAGGAACAGATCATGATGTCAGTAGTGCCCGCTCCGATATCAATCGTGCCGATCGTGAGCGACTTGCCCGTATAACCTTGTGCTGCCATCTCCGGACGGACATGGCCCTTCAGTTCAAAGAACTTGTGAACCTCTCCACCATATCGCTGGGTGATTTCTGCACACAGATACACCAATTGACAGCAAGAAGCCTCATCATATTTCCACACTTTGCGTTCGATAGGCGCATAGGGGTCTGTCACCTGCAATGCTTCGGGGGAAGGAATGATCGACGCCATCTTCAGAGAAGTGTTGCATTGGGTCAAAGCGTCATACGCATCTCTGGCGCTCTTTCTCAAAAAGACCTGTTCGGAGAGTGGCATTGCGGTGGGACAGGTAACAATCACATTTCGGATGACGCGCTTCACATCGACATTGCCCCATTTCTCCCTGTACTTGGCAGAGTTGATTTGAGCCAATGCGTGCTGAAATATCTCGATGAAAGCAAAGGTCATCAATGAGGAGCGAGAATAATGATGCTCCTTCTGCTCGAAATCGACCAGTTCCAGTTGGTTTTCATCCCCTTCTGCCGGGTCATAGGTGCCGTCGTTCTTGAACAATTTAGAGAGGACAGGGACAGCCACATCGGGTGACAAGAGCACTCCATAGGGGTCGTCCATGGTGATCAGATTCTCCCACTGTCCTTCATACTCCTTCAGGTCCCATAGGTATCTTTTGGGGCTGGAGTAGTTGGTCGTCTTTTCAGAAAGTCCTTCTTCCTCAAGCGAACGATACACCAAACGGCGGGCCTCCTCGCCTATGCGGACAAAACTTTGCCACTGAAATAATTCCTCATCCAAGACGATGTCATTGCCAAAATCGGCCTTACGGAACACAACGCGCATGTCGAACGTCTTGTTTTCATAACAGACCCATGGGGTTGAAAGGTCACGAAGTTCCAACATCTTGCCCTGTGTAAACTGTCCTTCCTCGAAAAGGATTCCACACGTTCTGGAATTGCCAATATCAAGCACTAAATCTACATCTATTTGCTTTTTGACATTATGATGCAGCGCTACCTCAGGAGAAGCGCCAGACAAGCGAATGAAATTGATAAAATAGATATAAAACGCCTTGTATTTCTTGCTGTCGTTCGCCATATCAATTCCCAGCAAGAACGCTATGTAATCTGAGAACGCATGGAATTTCTCGTCAGACGACAAGAAGTCGAGCAACAGGTCCACCTTGTTGCAAAGCGTATAGTTGCAAACGCCATTGTCTTCTTCCGACACGAAGGGCCTCAGCATTGACCACTCATCTTCGCCCATTTTGGTGTCAAAAGCCCATATCAAGCGAAACTTTCCCATCCCCTTCTTTTTCCCCTCGCCAATCCGCTGCATTTTCATTCGGCACCAGGCAAGTGGGGCATTAGTCGTCACCCCATCAACCTCTTTTCGGAACATAGGCATGGGAAGCCATTTGTCCAAAAGCATTTCAAAGGCTGACACCTGCGAGTGACCGTCCAGGGGATTGACAACGCGAAAAGACTGGAGGGAATTGATGCTGTATATATCCTCGTCCCCATCACTGTAGGTTGTAAAGAGCGAAATGCTGGTTTCGGGCGCCATCTGGACCATTCCTGAGGCATCCAGTTCTTCCCGACCATTGGGACGACGCATCACGGCATCTTCGGATGCCTGCAACTCGTCTATCGGTATATATTTGTTTTCTACTGGATGATAATATAGTAGGTTGAAAACCTTAAAACCTTCCAGAAAATCTATGGCCTCGACAAAAGAATACTTCAACGTTCCTCCGTTGCCCAGCACCAAAGGCTCCGAAGGATTAAACTCCATCTCACGAGTGATAAAATGGATTCCCGAGTCTGCTATTAAATGTTCCATGCCAATGCTTCTTTACTTGTTTAACAATTCTCTTAAGTATTTCACACGTACTCCATAGTTGAAGTTTTGTGTGCCGTTGATGCCTGCATAATTGATTGCAACCAACTGTCCTCGCAGGTTTACCACTGGCGACCCACTACTTCCGGGGAGGGTCGGTATCGAATACATCAACTTTTCATGGGTCTTTTGACTTATACTGCCATGATTGAATTGAGACTTAATACCTTCTTTGGTGATAGCCAGTTTAGGACCAAGATTGAAGCTGGTCATAAACAATTCGCTATTCTTGTCCTTGCTGATTCGCTTCTCCAGTTGTTCCCTCCAGCCGTACGTTTCCAATGGGTCCATTTCGTCCACCTGGAATACATACTTGCCCGATGGTGTTGACTTATCCTTCAGCTGTATGATTGCCAAATCGTGATCCATATCCGTCTTGGTCACCACACAAGGCACAAAGTCTTTCGTATTGGTCACATAGGTGTTGTTGTAGGCTATACTGACCTCGTTGTGATACTTAATTTCAGAGTCGCTCGCACGAATTTTGTCCAAATTGTTCCACATTTGCTCATACTCTTCCATTTCGTTCTTGATAGCGTCACGTATATCTCTTATTTGGTAATATTCGTCGGCTGTGACTTCTGAGGCCATAAAGGCATATTCGCAGGCTTCCTGTGCTGTCTTCAACTTCTCTTCATAATCACTATACTTCATCGCTATCATCGCCTTGAGGGCTTCAATGACCTTGCCAACCTGTTTGTTCACCTCCTTGTCGGCAACAACATTTGACACCACATGAGAGTTGGTGACAATTTCGCCAGTTCCAGAAATAAAGAATCCTGTTCCGTAGCTCGTGGAAACCTCTACAGAGTCTTTGTCCAGGGCGAGCCCGTCCAAGTCTCCTTCTGCGTCAAATGAAGAAAAAAATATCGATTCTCCATTTGACAACACCACCTCGTAGTAACTTTGGTTCTGTACCAAAACGACACCACTGCTAATAGTGTCTTCAAGCTCTTTTTCTGTCATATTCTCACATGAAGAAAGCAGAAAGCAAAGCGACAATAAACTAACAATAAACTTGCTCATATTATTTTCTGTCTCTTATACACATCTCCGAGCCCA
>ERZ1026892.812-NODE-812-length-14029-cov-3.465865_pt1 | contig 14029 bp, 10 predicted proteins | sample MGYA00380176_ERZ1026892 | MGnify/ENA primary metagenome ERZ1026892 (study PRJEB33269, sample SAMEA4719812) | human gut metagenome | biome: human-associated habitat; feature: organic feature; material: feces | place: Cameroon | collected 2013-10 ... | reverse complement strand
ATCACCAGGATTCAATTCAACAAAAGCAGGCGTCACCTCGATTCCGGTAACAGCCACTGTCACGTCCTTCTTTTCACAAGAAGTGAAGATGGTAGCCATACAGACAGGCATCATCAGCGCGAATGCGCTTAAAATAGATTTAAACCTCATAAAAATATAATATAAAATGATACACTATGTAAACATTAAAAAATAACTTGGTAAAAATTAAGGCTTTTTGACGAGGTAATTCCACTTTGATAATACTGTTTGGAAAACGACTCTTTTCGTAAGAGTGTCGTCATAGGATTCGTCAATCGATCTTTGTATATCATAAGTTTTGTTATTGATGTCAACATACACTGTAAGTCCTTTAGATGTCGTGGTTTCGGCAGCCCGTCTGGCTGCATCCTCGAGTGATAGGAGCGGAGCACGCTCCGACTTCGGGTTATCTGCGAGAACAGTCTATGCTCTATTGGATTTTATTTTGAACAATATGGAGGGTAATGCATAACAAGAAGATTCATATCAAGTTTGGAAGCAAGATCCATAAGGTCCTGTTTGACAATGCGATGGGAGCTGGAGTTGGAACCTCCGCCGTCGCACAGAACGACTATGGTATTAGCGTCAGGATATTGTGCCCGCAGATGCTGATTCATACCCTTTCTATATTGTCGCAGACAAATTTGGAGGTGTCGTGACTCGTGCCTATCGTCATGTATCCCACATTCTTTGTCACATCGTAGATTCCGTGAGGGACAATCTGGCCATCGGAGAATGTTCCGAAATCGTGGTCAAAGGATTGCGGCTGTCCAAGTGCCAAGACTTTTCCGTCCCTTTTGAAGTTTCCGATGAGTTCCTTCTTCGTGTCGATGCTGATTATTGGAAGGCCTATCGCAGATGCCTTTTCTCTGATGTCTGTATCCCATCTGCTTAAGCATTTGTCTGACAAGATATTCGGACAAATTGCATCCCTCCTTGGACATTTTGCGAGTAATCATAGGCACGCTCAAGGAAATCCAGATGACATCTCCATCTTGAGGAAGACCAGCAGTGTGAGGTTCAATGACCAATTTGAGTGTTTCAAACCATTCAGGATGCTTGTTCAGTTCCGGCTTTCTTCCTCCGCCAGATCGACGCATGCGTCCTGGTTCAGGAGTATAACCGGAATTGATTTCATCAATGGAACTGTAAACTGTGTTTTTGCTCACGCCGAAAAATTGACTAACTTTGTCCACGCCGCGTTTACCCAAGTCGAGAGCCTCAGTTCCGAGATATTGTCTCTTCTGGTATTCGTTGAGCGTAGACATAAACAACTTCTTTTGGGTTGTAAGCACTTCTGGAGGAGTTTTCGTAATCATTTAAAATACCGTAGGAAAGTATTTAAAGTTACGAATTTTTCTCCAGTTTTGCAACTTTATCTATTTAATAATCAATTATTTAACTATATTTTTCAGCTTTTTTTGGAGATGCGATTTCTTTCCAATCATACAAGTTCTCAATGGGGTGAATGTATTTCCAAAAAAGTTCAAGTTATTTTTTAACGATTACTTAGGATAAGCCTTGGCAGTGAATGTCACATCCTCAAGAACCGATGCTTGGGAATATTTGCCGTCAAGAACCTTGAACGTCAAAGTCACCTCGTCCGCCAGCGTAAGTATCTTGCGGGCAGTCAGCACAGCAGTCCTCTCACCGTTATCCTCCACTGTCGCAGGCCTGCAGCAAACCGTCAGGGCCAGCAGAATCACTGCCGGGAAAACAAACAATCTTTTCATTTTCAGTTCTTCTTGGAGGTGTGAGAAACCGTCAGGTCAACAAGGTGACGGAGGAAGACATGCCTCGACTCTGAAGCCACACGCAGCACGACATGGTTTCCATCAGGAGACGGGACAAAGCGGGAGAGTCCGGACTCATCAATGGTGATGGTGCCACGAGTGTGCCCGGTGAAATACCTATAGCCCTCGACGGCCATAGGTTCATTCTTGTTCACCACAATGCCAAGAAGATCGGACTTTCCCTCGTCGGCATATCTGTAGAACATCGCAAGCGCCAGGGCGTCATCGACGTCATTTCCCATATCCGTTATCCGTGTCAAATATAAGCCGCGGCTTTCGCGTAATTTTCGCCACCCAGCCGCCGCCGGGCGCGAGACTCACGTCAATCCGGCGGCTGAACGGAACAACCTCCGTCACGTGCTCATAGTCCCGAGCCGCCTTTGCTGCATTGACACCGTCACGAAATATCTCCATGACCCAGTCCCCATCACCGAGGAAACTCAGATCCAAAGACATCTCACGCGCCTCCCAATCCGTAAGCGCACCGACATACCAGTCATCCCCACTGCGGCGTGCGAGCGTGATGTATTTCCCGATTTCGCCGTTCACCGCGCGACTGTCGTCCCAAACTACCGGACACTCAGAAATGAACCCGGTACATTCCGGCTCATTCATGTAGTTCGACGGAGAATCGCAAAGCATATTCAACGGAGACTCGAATACTACATATTCGGCCAGTTGACGGCAGCGCGTGCCTTGACTCATCGGCTCGTCAAAGACCGGGCGGTAATTGGCACGCGAGGCATTTCTCATGGCTCCCTGAGTATAGTCCATCGGTCCGGCCGCCATACGGATGAACGGAATAGTAACATCGTATGTCACCTGATCCACATCCGCCGTCTTCCATTTCATCTGCTCAAGGCCGTGTACTCCCTCATAGTTTACGATATTAGGAAACCTGCGGCTGAGACCCGTCGGCTTGTAGGTACCGTGAAAATCGACCATAAGTCCGTACTTCGCCGCCATCTGTGCGGCACGTGCATGAAAATTCACGGCAACTTGGTCGTCCCTGTCCATAAAGTCAATCTTGAACCCCTTGATTCCCATCGCTGAATAGTGTCGGCAGACATTCTCCATATCGCGGTCGAAGGCCCAGTAACCGGCCCAAAGAATGAGACCAACTCCACGTTCCTTTCCATAGGCAACAAGCTCCGGAAGATTGATTTCAGGAACGACCTTCAGCAGATCCGCCTCAAGGTTCACGGCCCAGCCCTCGTCGAGAATCACATACTCAATGCCGTGTTCCGACGCGAAGTCGATGTAGTATCTGTAAGTTTCGTTATTGATGCCCGACTTGAAAACGACGTCATAGACATTCCAGTCGTTCCACCAGTCCCAAGCCACTTTGCCCGGCCTCACCCATCTAAAATCAGTATCCTTGTCCTGAGACGGTGAAAGCTTCCATACCATGTCATTCACGGCGAAGTCGGCATCATTGGTGCTGACCAGAATCACCCTCCACGGGAAAATTTCGTTACCAGAGGCCTTCGCGATAAAGTCCTCGCGTTCCTTGACCACGCCCTGAAGCATATTGTGCCCGCCCTGCACCACGGTCTTGGGATACGGCGCGAAAACGCCTCCTACGCTTGAAGAGCCAGGCTTTCCAAGCAGATACATGCCTGGGTAATTGACAAGATTCGCTTCAGTAATCACTACTTTAGCCTCGTTTTCAACATCCACAGCAACAGGGAGAAAAGAAAGCCGTCCATCTCTCCATTCCGAAACCTTATGCACGGAGTATATGTTTTCAAAAGAGTTAAAGAACTGCCCTTCGATATCCTGCGCAGGAGAATTCACATACGGAATGTATGCTCGGCTACCCTCACAAAAACAGAATTCCGCCTGCTCCGAAACCACCTGATATTCCCGACTCGGGTCAAGTTTGCTCTCGAAATGGTAGGCTACGCCATCATCGTATGCGCGGAAAACTAATGTAAACTCCTTGAATACAAGCGTCATCTGGTTATAATTGTCACGGACTTCCGCCTTTTTGTAGACCATGGCCGACAAGACCTCGTCCATCGTGGTTCTCAGCACCTTACGAACCTTGTCGTTCTTCCCGAAAATAATTCCGTCCGAAAGAGCCATCGAAATAGATGATGGTTCAATGATAATGGAACCATCGTAAGAAACCGAATATTTAACATTGTCACCGACAGCCACAACGGCATTTATGCGACCGTCCGGTGATGTTACCGAATATTCTTGGCCCTTAACTAAAGACGAGAACGCGATAAAGAGCGTTGAAGCGCAGAAGAGGAGTTTCCTAAATGTCATGTTCTGTAAATCAATTTCTTTAAATTATTATAGTTTTGTAACCTTCAGGCAGTCCAAGGCCACCTGCGATAATGTCACGCCTGATATGCGAACATCATTCTCCCCCTTGAGGAGCTCCACCTCGAACGGAATCTCCACGAATGCGGAATCCGTCGCGGCAACCGATACGTGATGCGCCTTTCCGTTCACAACCAAATCAAAATCAACCGCTTCCGGCGAGGAAAACCGAACGGAGATTCTGTATTTCCCGCCCTTGAGGCTGAAGACGTCTGCCCATTCGAGATAATTCGTCGGGGAGTCTCCGAGGTTCGTCGCCACGGCGCGTCCGGAAGCCCCCTCGACAGGGATGTACTTCACGCCCGTCCCGCGTATTGCAGTAAAGTCCGGACAATAGCCCCACTCCGCCTCATAGAGGACAGGTTCAATCCGCTCACCCTCTACCTTAAGAATCTTCGCTGTGTGAGGCTGAAGTGTCATCTCTATGACTCTGCACGGCGCAAGATCGGATCGCAGGTTGAGGTCGCGCAACTTCATCTCCCCGGCGAACTCCAGCACGTCGGCCGGCACACTGAACGAGGCAGCCGAGTCCGAAGGGTTATAGAGCGCGACGGCCCTCGCACCTCCGTGGCGACGCAGGATATCCTTCGCGAAGACATATGTCTCACCTTCGTGCTGAACCACATGGGCCTGAAGCCCGAGCGGGTCCTGATTCACGGCAATCAACTCCGGGTTGGTGATTATCCGCATAGTCTCCTCCGGAATGTACTCTATGTCACAGCCCAGAAGCAGCGGTGAGCTCATTATGCACCACATCCCGAAATGCGCCTCCTCCTCGGCATAGCTAAGTCCGAGCCCGTCCTCCCAGAACGGGGAAGGCTTGATGTTGTAGCCTACCGCGAGCATATCCATGTCGTTGTAGTGCCCGTCATGTGCATAAGCTGACAGATAGAGATTTTTCTCCACGATGTGCCGGACCGAAGACCAGACGGGACGTATGTCCTCCGAAATCCGCCACGAGTCTGCAAGCTTCTCAACCCATGCCCCCGGATAATCCCAGCGGCATACATTGATGTCGATGTGCCTGCCAGCCACGCTGTCAATCACCTGACGGATTTCCTCATAGCGGTTCCTTTCCTCAAGACGGCGATGAATGCCACCGCAGTAGTCAATCTTGATGAAGTCGAAGTTCCAGTTGTTGAAATACTGATCAGCGTCCTGTACATCGTGCATCCAGAGACCCGCACCAATTCCGTTCAGGTCCTTGTTGTAGCTCGACCCGCAGGTGTTGTCTCCGGCGTCGGAATATATTCCGGCCTTCAGGCCGAGAGAGTGGATGTGGTCGGAGATGGAGCGCATCTGCGCTGAGCCACCCGGAAACCTCTGCGGATGCGGAATCATATAACCACGCTCGTCGCGGTAGCCGAAAAATCCGTCATCGATGTTGACGTTTCCGTAACCGGCGTCCTTAAGTCCACGTTTGACGATAAGGTTGGCCTGATGAATGATTATGGAGTCGGAAATATCGACCATATAGGCATTCCACGAGCTCCAGCCCATAAGAGGAGGCTTCACTGCCTGCGGCTGACGAGAGGTGCATGACACGATGAGTGCGAAGACGAGGAATATGGGATATATTTTCTTCATATATTCTTGATATTCAGTTCATTCTCAACAATCGAGATGATTCGATTTACTACTTATAGCTTTTTTCGATGTTCCGGTAAGTTTCCTCATCGACATGGATGATGCAGCCGTGGCGGCCGTCTTTCGGAGGATAGAAGCTGGTCACATCCTTCCACGGTGCGCCCTGAATCGCCGAGGCCTCACGCATCTCATAGACATGCTCGCCATAATTCTCGTAATAGAGCCTAAATTTGCCCTCCGGAGTGCGGATTATAATCGGGGCTTCGCGCCAGTTCGGACTTACGGAAGGCCCGGGGTTGGAGTAAGGGCCGAGCAGATTGTCCGACGAGGCAATCCTTATGGACTTGTGGGTTTTAGGAGCCTTGTCCTCCCAGCGTTCGTCCTTCATAATGGCATAATACTTACCGTTGAACTTTCTGATTATCACATCAATGAGTGCGATATCAGAATCAGCACCGGTAAAATAAATCGGGGCAAGGTCACCGCCATCCTGGGCCGCGAAGAGGCGTTTCGGCCTCGTAAAATTCACGAAATCCTCGGTCAGAATATAGCAGGTCTTCATGGTCTCCCAATTTTTTCTACCGTACATGTCACGCTCTTCATTGGTCTTACCCTCCTGGATTTTCCTGTAATACTCGCCGGCATGCCAAGTGATGATGAACTGGTGACTGTCCTCATCATAGAACATTTTCGGCGCTCCCACGAACGGGATCTCATTATATACGCCGAGATGATCCACGACAAACTTCTCACCGTCAAGAACTTTACTCTTCCATACAACGAGGTCTGTCGTGTGCCAGAGCACCAACGACTCTTTCGATGATCCACGCACCACTCCTATCATATACCACCTTCTGTCAGCCTTCCCGAACACGTCCGGTCCCTCGCAGATGTCAGGATGGCCATAATAGCTCTCAAGAATAACCTTACCACCATTCAGCGTCTTCCAACTGAGCCCGTCACGGGAAATCGAGTAGAACAGCGAGCCGTAGTTCGCGTTCGTCATGTGCGCGAAGAGATAGCCACCCTGCCCATCCTCTACGGAAGGCTTGTCCCCCGGTTTGGTATTGTCGGAGCCATCATTTTCTCTCGTGCAGCCGGCAAGAAGAACCGTTCCTCCAGCGGCAATAGCAAGGTGCAGTGCCACTGTACACAAGAGCACCTTACTTAAAAATGTTCTTAAAATCTTCATTGTATGTTTACTTCTTTCGCATTATTCCACATTAGATGTTATTATGTGTTATTCTTCTCAATCAAAGGCACTTTATTAGGTTTTTTCATTTTACCGGATAGCCATCGATGGACACAAGCTCGCTGACATAGAACTCGGCGATGTTCACGGCCTTCGGATCAAGACCCGGAAACAGTTCAATCGGACGTATCTTCACATAGCGTCCCTTCACCGCTGTCTGCACATGCGACCAATATTCCTTGACCGGCCGGTCCACATCGATGGTAGTGAAAAACTTCCAATCATTTCCTTCATCGAGAGTGTTATAATTTGCGATGGTGCCACCTTCCCGCACGGTCTTAAATTCGAAGGCCGACTCCGCATAAACCTCGCATCTCTTAACCTTCTGCTCCTGAGGTTTGGTCGATTGCAGGATTCCTGCGCCGCCGAGATTGTATTCGCGTCCTAGATCAATCACCATAATGATATTAGGGACCTCACGATTTCCCTGGAACAGAGTAGGAACAATCGAATGCAGGTTCTTGTCGGCAGGGTCATACTCATAGTCATCCCATGACGGATTGGAGCTGTCCCCATTCCATTGCGTTCCCCATGTGGTCTCCGGTCTTCCGTCAAAGGCATAAGTGGCAAACCACTGCAAATCAAGCGTTGCCCCATACCAATGTTCCTGTGAATTGACATAGAGGAGTTTCCAGTCCTTGCGGTCAACTGGAAGGTAGACATACTTCGGATTGGTAACAACAAGATAGCGGACCTCCTCTGAGACTCCGACCGGGAATGAGGCTGCGTCAAACTTTAGCGGAAGAAGATAGGTCTCGTCAGAGTTCAGACCTTCACGGCTCAGATGCAGCCTGCCTTTCACTATTTCCTTTTTGGCTTCGACGTCAACACCGTCAAAAGACCACGAAGACTCAGGAAGCAGTTTGTAGGAAGTGGAATTCTTGCTGTTGTACTCATCCACCAGCGTCTCAAGCCCTCCCCTAACAATCTTTCCGACAAAGGGGGAGAGATTGCTTTCGCTGTACTCGACCTTGGCCTCTATGTCACAATCCATCTCCCTCAGAGAAATCTCCTCGCTGATGTCGGAGAGGTCCGGCCAGACGACCTTCGGCCCGTTGATGTCAAACTTCCAGAGAATCGTGCTGCTTGAGGTGTTCACAGTGTCAGTTTCACTGCGGAGAACCACCGGAAGCACAAGTGTCTTGCCCTTAGCTTTCAGGGCCTGACGATAAATGTTTTCGGGAGAGAAAGTTATTGGGATATAGCGGCTGCGCGTACTGCCTTCGAGGACAATGTCGTCCCCGCCACTTATCGAATATGACTCCGAAGCAATTATCTCAATGCTACCGCCCTCATACCCGAAAGTCTCACACGCCTTTCCGAGTTCCATGACCTCAATCCTCGCGAATGCGTCGTTGTCGGGGTTGCCACCGCCCTTGAGGACAAGAATCGAGTCCTTATATTCCTTGACGGTGTTTCCGCTGCGCAGCTCCCTCACACCGCTGTTCTTGAGCGAAAGGATGCGGTTGTACTTGTCTGGGAAGAGCTTGTAGTCCTCATTGCAGGAGAGGAGGAGCAGTGCGCATAATGTGGTGATTACTAATAATATTCTTTTCATCGCTGTTATTCGTTTCAATGTTCTCTCATCAATATCCAGGAGCCTGGACCATGTTAGGATTGGAATAGACCTCATTGTTTGAGACCGGCAGCAGGAACATCCTGTCGTTCCAGCTGAACGGCTGGCTTATATCAACCACTTCGTTGAATGAGGCGAAGGACGGGGAGGTCTGGACTGCATTGAGTCCTTTCCAATTGCCGGAGGAAAGCCTCTCGCGTCCCTGAAGATAGCGACGCAGGTCGTAGTAACGGTATCCCTCAAGGTAGCACTCGACAAAGCGCTCGTCCATCACGGCTTGAAGCGCGGTCTTGCCCTTCTCCGCAAGCAGAGCCTCAGTCCACGGGGTTATGCCAGCGCGTTTGCGTACCTTGTTCATATAAACTATGGCCTCAGCATTGTTGCCGCATTGCGCTTCGCACTCAGCGAGCGAAAGATACATCTCCGCAAGGCGGACAATCGGGAAAGGAGTTTTACAGGAGGCGTAGTTGTTGCTCCAGCCCGTACCGGTATACTGGAAGTTCGGATGAACCCACTTCTTGTTGAGCCAGCCCGTCACGACATAGTTTCTCGTGCCCCAGATGGCAGCGTCATAACCGGTCTTCGTGTTGTTCCTCATTTCACAATAGAGCGGATTTCCCGCCGCAATCTTCGTCGAATACTCGTCTCCGTCAAATGATATTGCGGCATAATAGCGCGGCTCGCGGCGAACATTGATCTTCGTTATGTCAGGATTCGTGAGCCCAGCGGAGGTGTGGTACTCCGATTCTGGCCAGAAAGACGGATCGTCTTCGGGAAGGAAGCCGTTCTGAGTGAAGAAATGCTCCACGGTGTAGAGTGTCGGCGAGAGTCCGCCCCAGCCACCTACATTAGCACCAGTATCGTTTCTGAGCACCCAATGAGGAAGAGAGGACATAAAGGTACTGTTGACATCGGAGCCGCCCTGCACTACAAATCCCCAGACAGTCTCTTTGTTACCATCATTCGGAGAGGAGCACATCACATATCTCATGAGTACTACCTGCTTCCGAAAAGCCTCCGCCTCAGCGTCCGAACCAAGCCCCGGAATCACAGGAAGACCGATTTTCTGGTTCTCGCGCAGAGTCTCGGAATCCTCAAGCGAGAACAACTCCGCTCCAGCGGCCTCCGCAGCCTTGACTGCCTCCGCCATGGCGTCGCGTGCCTTTTCCCATTTCTTCCTATCAAACTCATGACTCACGAGTTCCTTTCCGTAGCCCGGAGTCTCATACGCGATATTCTTCCATGCCCTATCCGGAAAACTTCCGTTCCACAGAGGAGATGCCGCAAGTACGAGCGCCCTCGCCTTCATAGCCTTACACGCGACAGATGTGGCGCGACCGTAAAACGATGAGTTTGTATAACTTATAGGCAGCCCTTCAGCAGCCTCGTCAAACAGGTCACAAATATACTTCACGCAGTAGTCAAAATGCGAACGTCCCGGAAATTCTGACTTAGGCGCATTCGAATCGATGAACTTGTCAACAATCGGAATCGGCCCGAAGAGCGAAAGAAGTCGCAGATGGTAGTAGGCCTTGAGGAACTTGACCTCACAGATGAACTGCTCGCGCATGTTCGGATTGAGATGTGGATTGTGTTCGTCAATCAGTTTGAGGAAAAGGTTGCAGTAGCCGATTCCGTCATACCATATTTTCCAAACATATCCATTGTCCCCGTTTATGGAAGACGGAGTTATGGCACCCCACTGTACCCTTGAACCGTAGTTTTCCCATTCCTGAGGGGTTACGTATTCATCGGCACGCATATCGAGGTTGTACGAAAGCTGCATGCTCGCATTATTCTGCGCATAGGAGTAGCAGGAATAGAGCATCTTTGTCGTGGTCGCTTCATCGACCATCATGTCATCGAGATCCGGCTGCTCCGGAGGAACGACATCAAGGTAACGGCAGGAAGCCACGGCAATTACCGCAAACGCGGACAATATTCTTCTTATATTGATTTTCATGACTATGATTTTACAAATTGAACTGCAGGCCGATGTTAAATGTCCGCTGGAGCGGGTAGGAATTGAAGCTGAGCTCCGGATCCCAATACTTGAACTTCGACCACACGGCAAGATTATCTGCACTGAAATAAAGTCTAAACCACTTTAGCCTGTAGCCTATCTCCAGAGTCTTGAAGCGGAGGAAACTACCATTCCTCATCCACCAACTGCTCGGCTGGTTATTGTTGGAAATTTGAGTAGAAAGCGTTCCGAGACGAGGATAGAGGACATTTGAGTTGTCAGCGCCCTCGCTCCAGTGACTGTCCGCAATCCACTTCATCAGGTTGTTGTCATTGGAATCGTTCGCGCAGAATGGATACATCCCTGTGAGCATTATGTTTCTCTTCGCGGAACCATTGAAGAATACACTCACGTCGAGATCCTTCCACTGCACGCTGATTCCGAAGCCGTACTGGATTCTCGGCATATTTCCGTAAGGCGAGAGCATGACCTGATCCTCGGCAGTAATCTTGTTATCACCATTGATGTCCCGGTAGCGGATGTCACCAGGCATGATGGTGCTGCCGAAGATGCTCTGGTCCGGGCTCGCGTCAATCTCCGCCTGGCTTTCGAAGAGCCCGTCAGCGATATATCCCCTCATCGCGTCAAGCGGCTTTCCAGTCTGTGTCTGCCAAACGTAAGGATAGTCCGGTTCGTCTACATAGACATACTTGTTTTTCGAATATGTCCAATTAACCCTCGCGTCTATAAACCAGTCCTTGTTTATCTGTTTGGTCCAATTTGCGCTGAACTCGAAGCCCATATTGTCGACCTTTCCGACGTTCGCCCAAGGAATCGCGTTCTGATAGCCGAGCACCGACGGGAACGATGCCCTCTTCATAAGAATACGGTCGCGCTTGCTACTGAACCAGTCGAATGTGAAGTTGAACTGTTTGAAAAGCTGAAGGTCCACGCCGATATCAAACTCGGTCGCCCTCTCCCAGCTGGCATTGGAAACCGGATACGAGTTCACCATAGGGCCCTGCTGACTGAAGCCTCCGGTGACACCCGACTCGAAGTTTCCTCCACCATTCATGTTGACATTACTGAGATAGAGATAATGAGGCGCGCCGGCGTAGAGCCCGGTCTCGTCGCTTCCGACAAGTCCATATGACGACCTCAGCTTGAAATAGTTCACGACATCGACTATAGGAGTCCAGAATTTCTCGTTGCTCGCCACCCATCCGAGCGACATCGCCGGAAAGAATTCATAGCGCTTACCCGCCTCCAGACGCTCCGTACCATTGTAGCCGAAGTTAAACTCGGCGAGGTAACGATTGTCATAGTCGTAGGTCGCACGGCCGGAAAATCCCTGATTGCGCTGCGGAAGCACGGAGTTGATGTACTGACGCATCATGTACATCGCCATGGCCGTCACATTGTGTTTTCCGAACGAGCGAGCATAGTTGAGCCTCGCATCAAGGTAGAATACATTATCACTATAGCGAGTCACGTCCGATTGCGAGATGTACTCCGTTCCCTCCTGAAGCTTTGTCGTACTATACTGTTCAGGAAACTCCTCCGAGACGCTAGCCATATCGACGGCATAGAAGTACGGGGTGAGGCTCCGGGTGAAATAGTTCTGCGAGTAGTTGTTGAAGTTCACGAGAGCCGTGAGCGAGAGTCCCTCGGTGATGAAGTCGAACTTCTGATCGAGGTTAAGGGAAATGTTCAGCTTGTTGGTCCGATTTTCCCTATAGGTATTGAGCATATGCGCATACGGGTTCGTGTAGTAACGTCCCGCAGACATTATCGCTGAGCCGAAACGGATATGCTTGTCTCCCTCCTCGGCAGGGAAAGTCGCGGGGAAAGACACTGGGGTATTCTTGAAAATCTGGTAGAAAATGTCACTGGAGTTGACGTTCGGAGACTTCATGTTTGAAATCTGCGCGTTCATCCTCAGGTCAATCTTCGTATATTGCGTAATCTTGTAGCCGATATTGTTCTGGAATGTGTATGCCCATCGGTTGTAGTTGTTGTCATAGGAATATGCCTTCGGCGTGTTGAGTAGTCCACCGTCATGGTTCATCTGAAGGCTCATGTAATATGTCAGCGCTGAACCGCCGCCCGAAATGTTGACATTCGCTCTCTGGCTCATCGTGAACTTCTTGAACATCAGGTCATACCAGTCGACATTCGGATAGACATACGGGTTTATTCCGCTTGCGGTATTGGCAATCTGCGCCTCGCTGTAACGAGGCGTAGCCGACTGATTTCGGCTCAAGAGCGCCTCATTGTAGGTTTTCATGTAAGTCGGTCCATCGGCATATTCTACCACTCTCACAGGTTGGAGGAAAGATTGCTCGACGGAAGCGTTAACCTTCGCCTTTGTGTTTTCCTTTCCAGACTTTGTCGTGATTATCATGACTCCATTCGCTCCCCTCGCGCCGTAAATCGCCGTGGCCGAAGCATCCTTGAGAATGGAGAAGTTCTCAATCGACTCGGCCGGCAGGTTGTCGAGGTCTCCGGCCGAGATTTCCACGCCGTCGAGAAGGATTAGTGGCGTGGAGCGACCTCCGAATGTGCTTATGCCACGTATGTAGAACTGCGAGGAAGAACCAGGTTCACCACTATTGGTGACGGCTATAACTCCTGAGAGTTTCCCCGCGAGGTTGTTGGTCAAGGAGGAGGACGGTGCCTTGAGAGCATCACCCTTTATAGCGACGATTGAACCTGTCACGGAGACCTTCTTCTGCGTTCCGGCGCCAACGACTATGACTCCTTCAAGTTCATTGGCTGAAGTAAGAGTAACCTCAAGCTCTCCGAGGTTTCCGACACGGAATTCGCGTGGGTGATAACCGACATACGAAACGTCAAGGACCGTGCTGTTGTCACAGCCGTCAATGGTGAACTTTCCGTCAATGTCCGTGATTGCGACATTATCGGAGCCCTTGACAAGAACCGTTGCCCCGATGAGCGGCGTCCTGTCCACTTCATCAATAACAATTCCCTTCACCGAGCGTTTGTCATCGTCTTTCGTCTGCTCACCGAAATTTTTCTTGAGCACGATTTCCTTGTCCTGGACACGCCATGTGATTGCTGTTCCAGTAAAGAGACTTTCAAGAACCGTCTCTATCGCTCCGGAGACATTAATATTCCGGCTTCCAATTCCTATAAGGTCAGTAGAATTGTAAAAGAAAGAATAGTCAGTCTCCTTCTGAATCTGTAAGATTGCCTGTTCCACCGTCATTTGTCCTCGCAGACTTACCTGTGCTGCTGTCACAAAGCACGAGGCAAACGATAGAATGGCAACAGCCAGCGCCCTGATGACGCTGATGTGGTTTGATTTTACTGTCATAATTTTGAGGTTATCAGTAATAATATATTGGATTATTTATGAATCAGGTAGTTATCCCCGCTCTTGTCATAATCAAGATCGAGCATGAAACAGAGTTTGTCCAGCACACTTCCCGGTGTCTCTGAGTGCATTATTTTGCCGTTCACTCGCTGCCCGTTCCCGATTG
>ERZ1026892.811-NODE-811-length-14033-cov-6.787452_pt1 | contig 14033 bp, 8 predicted proteins | sample MGYA00380176_ERZ1026892 | MGnify/ENA primary metagenome ERZ1026892 (study PRJEB33269, sample SAMEA4719812) | human gut metagenome | biome: human-associated habitat; feature: organic feature; material: feces | place: Cameroon | collected 2013-10 ... | reverse complement strand
GCAAGGAGCACAAGGGCGTAATCTTCGACGGTTTCCCCCGTACAATCCCGCAGGCTGAGGCTCTCAAGAAGATGCTCGCAGAGCGCGGACACAAGGTGGCTGCCATGATTGAGCTTGACGTTCCTGAGGATGAGCTGATGAAGCGTCTCATCAAGCGCGGTCAGGAGAGCGGTCGTTCAGACGACAACGCTGAAACCATCAAGAAGCGCCTCGACGTTTATCACAATCAGACAGCTCCGCTTATCGAGTGGTATGCTGGTGAGGGCATCCATCACCACATCAACGGACTCGGTGAACTGCCCCGTATCTTCGGCGACATCTGCGCTGTTATCGACGCTCTCTAAACCAACGGTTTAGGCTTATATCGATATAGGCACATACATATTATTATATAAGACAGCCATTTCAAGGTCATCAATGAAGCCTTGGAATGGCTGTTTTTTCGTTTATTCCGAATTAAAGCCTTCCGAAATGGGCGAAACAATCTAAAAAAGCACTAACTTTGCACCCATGATACAAAACAAGACTTCATTGAGCAGCAAGCAATATGCCGTGCCGTTCATCCTTATCACCTCACTCTTCTTCATGTGGGGCTTTGCTCGCGCCATTCTCGACGTGCTTAACAAGCACTTCCAGAACGAGCTGGACATCACCATCACACAGTCGTCGCTGATACAGGTGACCACATATCTCGGCTATTTCCTTATGGCAATACCCGCTGGTCTCTTCATCAACCGACAGGGTTATCGTCGCGGCGTGGTCTTCGGACTGACGCTTTTCGGACTCGGTTCGCTGGCGTTCATCCCTTGTTCCATGGCAAATACCTTCTATGCCTATCTCGTGGCGCTCTTCATCATCGGTTGCGGACTGGTGTTCCTTGAGACCTCTGCCAATCCTTACGTAACAGAATTGGGTCCGAAAGAGACCGCTACGGCACGACTTAACTTCTCGCAGTCGTTCAATGGTGTAGGCTCGATGTTCGCCACTCTCGTTGTCGGCAGCTTCCTTTTCCAGGGCTCAGGCGAGGCAGGAAACGGAGCAAGCGCCGTCGTTCCGTATACCATTATGGGCGTACTGGTGCTCCTCATTGCCCTTGTCTTCTCACGTGTAAACCTTCCTGAGATTGCACATGATGATGATGCCGAAACCAAAGAGGGCGGTCATAACATCTCGAAGCTCTTCTCCAACAGATGGTTTGTCTGCGGACTCATTGCGCTTCTCGCCTACGAGGTGGCAGAGATAAGCATCAATTCGTACTTCATCAACTTCGTTACGGGCGAGGGATGGATGGACGCACAGTCAGCTTCCACCATTCTTACCATCGGCTTGGGCGTATTCATGATTGCCCGTTTCATCGGAGCGGCAGTTATGAGTAGCGTGGCAGCAGAGAAGTATCTGCTCATCTGCGGCGTCGGAACGGTGGTCTGCATCACGCTCTTGCTTTGCGATCTCGGTCGTGAAGTCTCGATAGCAGCCCTGCTCGGCAACTACTTCTTCGAGGCCATCATGTTCCCCACCATCTTCTCCCTCACATTGCGCGGACTTGGCGGACTGACAAAGAGTGCTTCGTCCATCCTGATGATGACCCCCGTAGGCGGTTGCGGTTTCCTCATCATGGGTCTTGCTGCCGACCACGCCTCCAGCTTCGTCCTTCCTTTCTTCATCCCTCTCGCAGGTTACGCCATCGTCATGGCATACGCATGGAGCGTAGTGAAGAAGACCAACTGATAAGTCAGACTTAAGAAAGATATAAAAATAACAGAAGCGCCACTTTAGTAATTGCTAAAGTGGCGCTTCTGTTATTATATCTTTCCTTCTGAAAAGGAAATAAATGGGTAAAAGTTTCCTTTTCAGAAGGAAAGGTGTTCGGTGTTATACACCGCCCGTCACTTTCTGGAAGTTTCCGTTTCCGTCAATCACTTCGTACGTATCCACCGATACTTTCTTGCCTTTGATGGTCAGGACGTCGAAAGAGGCGTTGCCGTCGCTGTCTCGCCAGGCATTGTTGACTTGATGGATTTCGTGTCCGCGATAGTGCTGTACGGAAGCCTCGTGGGTGTGTCCCACGAAGAAGGCGGCGAGGTTATACTGCTCGAGGATGTCGAAGAGCTGCGTGCGCTGCTCCTCCGTCCACCATTCGAGCGCCCACTTGTCGAAGCCGTAGTGCTGTACGTAAACCACGGGTCGACCGTCTGCGGCATACTTCTTCAGGTCATCGGCTATCCATTGCATGTTGCTCTCGCAATAGGTGGTGTCGCCGGCAGCGAGCTGTCCGCACACGAAGTGCACTCCGCCGATGTCGAAGGAGTAAGAGCGCGATGATCGATGGATGTTCTTTATGCGTCCGGCGTTCTTCATGTCCAGCAGGATGGAGTCGAGATAATGCAGATTAAACTCCATGCCGATGCGGTTCTGCTCTGGTCGTCCGTTCTCCGGCGAGATGTCGTGATTGCCGAAAGTGGGGTAGGTGTCGTAATGAATCTGCATATATCCTGCCCCTCGTTCCCAGCGTTGCCGGTAGAGGTCGAGTATTCTCGGGTCAGACTTGTCGAAGAGGTCGCCGGCGAGAATCACGCCGTCCAGTCGCATTCTCTCGCCAAGCGCGTTGATGGCAAGCACGTGATGATACTGGTCGGTTTCGGGCGGCATGTCGAAATGTAGGTCGGCGGCTATCACCACCGTGCAGTTAGGCTCCTTCTTCTTCTCCGAGGCATATCCGTTTATGGCGGACAGTCCGAAGAGTAGCAGAGCTGCGAATAGCATTTTTGTTATCATTTCCTGTTTGTCTTGTCTTAGTGGTTTCAGATTACGTTGTTTCCTTCTTTCACTTCCTTCTCCACGCTCTCGCCGTTGCCCCATACGAGGGTCAGCTTAAACGGTATGTTGGAGTGGATGGTCACCTTCGGCTTGTCGTTCACGGAGCTGCGCTTCGCCACCTTGAACGAGATGTTGCCTTTCTCGCCGAGCGGATAGCGGTCGATGCCGTAAGCGTCCGTCAGCTGCACGTCCAGCGTAACATGATTGTCCTGAATGTCAGCGCGGATGCCGAAGATATACTCTATGAGGTCGGCGATGGGCGGCAGTCCGGTCCATCCCACGAAGTCCTTGCGTGCCATAAAGCCGGGCGAAGCGCTCTCCGGTGCGTAATATTCCCAGAACGTACCGGTCTTCTTGTATACTTCCAGCACGTTGTTATAGTGATTCATGACGATGTCGTGGGCAAGACGTCTGTAGCCTTTATTGACAAGACCTGAGATAACCATGTAGTTGGTGCCGGGCCATACGCCTCCGACCCAATAGCGTCCGTTGGCCTTATACTTGGGATTGTCGGCTGCGAGCGAAGCCACGCGGTGCGGGCGGTTGAATTTGCACGTGTCGTCCAGATGCTCCACCAGTCTGTCGAGGCGCTCCTTGGGCAGCACGTCGGTGTGGAGAGCCCAGTAGGCATAGATGCCCTGCGTGGTGGAGAGCGAGTCGTTGGCAAACTGGTCGTACAGGAATCCGTCGCGTTCGCTCCACATATTCTTGTTGATGTAAGCCGTGAGGTTCTTGATGTCGTCCTCAAACTCCTCTATCTCCTGCCAGCGCTCCAGATAGAATCCCATCTTCAGCAGGATGTTAGCCACCATTATCTGCTGCAGGCAGGCGTCCAGCCATATCATATGACCGTTGCTGTAGATGGTGTTATATCCCTCCGGCACACGCGGCATATTGTCCATGCCCGTTCCCCATCCGCTGCTCCAGTAGGTGCCGTTGCGCCAAGTGCGGTTCAGCTTCAGCCACTTATAGTAGGCTGCCAGCACGGGGAACACCTTGTTGAGGCGGTTGTCGTCGCCGAACTGCGTGAAGTAGAGCCATTCTGACCACGGCAGGAGGTTCGGTCCCGTGGACGTGGGGTCGTAGCGTCCGAAGCAGTCAGATCCGTCTGCGCGAATCTCTCGGCAGATGAATCCGTCGGGATGCTGTTTGGCGTAGAAGTTGTCCAGCGTCTTCTGGAACGGGAAGAAGCGGTCGCCGTATCGGCAGAACATCGTGATGAAGGCGTCGTCCCACATAAATATGTTGCCGTTGTATGCGGGCGAGATGTATGACGTCACGAAGCCTGAGTTGTCAAGCGGCTGGCATACGTTCTTGATGCCTATCTGCCACGCCTTCCAGTACATCTCTATCTCCTTCTCGTGTCCTTCCCAATAGGGTGCGGGCAGCACCTTCTTTGCCTGTTCGAAGGAGCCTGGCTTGGGCTTCTCCACCTTTGCCGTGCGGAACGTATTCTCCGCCACCAGCGTCTGCATCACGTACGTGTTCTTGTAAGGCAGCTTGTAAAGCGGCGAACCGGACGAAATGAGATTCTGGGCGGGCGACAGCATTGCGAAGAGCGAGGCTGTCAGGGTTATTATTGTTTTCTTCATTATTATAAATGTTATATTGAAGGTTCTCTCCTACACGATAGCCTTTCGTTTGCTTTATTCTCCCTCAGTCATAAGCTTCTTTATCTTCTTGAACACGTCCGTATTCTCGAAGATGCCAGTGAAGTTCTCTGCTCCAGGACCGAAGGCATACACGGGCACCATTGCTCCCGAGTGGTCCTTTGTGGAGAAGCAGCACTCCACGCGTCCCTCGTCCTTGTTGCCGTTTACGAGTGTCAGACCGCCGGTCTCGTGGTCGGCTGTAACAACAACGAGTGTTTCGCCGTCCTTGGCAGCCCACTTCATCACTTCGCCCACGGTCTGGTCGAAGTCGAGCGTCTCTTTCATAAGGAGGTCCAGCTGATTGAAGTGACCGTAGTCGTCGAGCTGCGAACCTTCAATCATCATGAAGAAGCCGTTCTTGTTCTGGTTCATGAGGCTGATGCCCTTCATTGATGCACGCGCCAAGAGGTCGCCGCGCTCGTCAGGCAGGGGAGTGTCCTTGTCATAAGGCACGGCGAAGATGCGACTGTTCTTGTCGTAGGCGAAGAAGTCGTCCAGCGTGCGTGATACGTGATAGCCCTTCTTCTGAAGTTCCTTGAATATGTCGCGACCGTCCTTGCGGTTGGTGAATTTCTGCGCACCGCCGCCGAAAACGAAGTCTACTCCGCTTGTAGGATAATCGCCGACAAGCTCCTCCTCCTTGTCGCGGTCGATGTTATGGCAGCAGAAGTCGCACGGAGTGGCGTCCCACAGACGGCATGTCACAGCCATGCCAGCGTCCTTGCCCAGCTCCTTAGCCACGTCTACGAGCGAAGTCAGCGGCTTGCCCTCAGGGTCGACGCCCACGGCATGATAGACGGTCTTAACGCCTGTGGCAAGCGAAGTGCCGCCCGAACCGGAGTCGGTCACCAGCTTTTTTACAGCCCAAGTCTTCGACAGGCCCGTAGCCTGAGCATTCTCCAGCCATAGCTTGCCGCGGTTGGCAGCCCAAGCCGTATAGACGTGCATGAGGCTCATGCCGTCGCCGATCATGAGTATGACGTTCTTCACCTTCTTGCCCTTCGGCGCCTGGAGCTTCTCCACGGCGTAAGGATGTTCGTATGTGAAGGTCTGTGTGGGCATGTTGTACTGTGCGTTGGCGCTATGTACGCAAAGTGCGAGTGCGGCAGCTGCGAAAAATTTCCTTAAAGTCATAGTGATGTGTAAAATTTGAAGATTGTTATTATCGGATAGATTGGTTTATTTATGATTATTGCTATACAAAGGTAGTGGAATTTAGCTGTATTGCAAAGGGAATGTATGTATTTTCTCGGGAAAAAGCCTTACATTTGCATGTCATAATCTAACGATAAACAAATCATAATCTAACAGTAATAAATAGTAAGAACACATGAAAAAGAATCTATTGTTTACTTTGTTCCTGCTGCTGGTTGTGGCTACGGCTTTTGCCCAGCGCCAGTTCAAATTCAAGGACGGAAAGTTCAAGGTGGTGCAGTTCACGGACATCCATTGGGACCCTAAATCGCCCGGATGCGACACCACGCGTAACACCATTCTGTCTGTCCTAAAACAGGAAAAGCCCGACATCGCCATACTTACCGGCGACGTCGTTACCGACAATCCAGCACGGAAAGGATGGGAGGCCATAGTGAAGATATTCGAGGACGCAAAGATGCCGTTCGCAGTCACTATGGGCAACCACGACGCCGAGCCGCAATACATGAGCAAGCAGGACATCTATGACCTCCTTATGCGTTCGCCTTACTTCGTCGGTTCGCACGGACCGAAGGGCATTTACGGACACGGACAGCACGTCATTCCCGTGTATGGAGAGAAGAACAAGGACAAGGCTGAGGCGCTGCTCTATTGCATCGACTCAAACGATTATCCCGAGACGGACGAACTGGGACATTACGACTGGATTCACTTCGACCAGATAGCATGGTATCGTGAGCAGAGCAAGCACTACACGCAGCTCAACGCTGGCAAGCCGCTGCCCGCATTGGCGTTCTTCCATATAGCTCTTCCCGAATATCGCAATCTGATGAACCGCAAGGACACTTGGGGAAAATGTGATGAGGGCGAGGTCTGTGCGGCTGACATCAACAGCGGTATGTTCGCCTCGTTCGCGGAATGCAAGGATGTGATGGGCGTGTTCGTAGGGCATGACCACGACAACGACTTCATCGGACAGGAGAAAGCCATCTGCTTGGCTTACGGACGCGTGACGGGAACGGACGCTTACGGCGGTCTGGTGCGTGGCGGACGCGTGATAGAGATGTACGAAGGTCAGAGACGCTTCGATACGTGGATTACCACTCCCGCAGGTCGTGAGTTTACCTATTATTATCCTTCCGGCATCACGTCCATAGACGAGGAGGGTCCTTACCTTCCGGCGCTGAACGTGAAGCCGACAAAGCATGGCGTCAACTATACGTACTATGAGGGCAAGTTCAAGAAGACCGCCGACATTGCCAACGGCGAAAAGGTGAAGGAGGGCGTGCTCCGCAACTTCATCATCACGGAGGCAAGAAGTGATGATCATTTCGGCTACGACTTCCGTTCGTACATCAAGATTCCTGCAAAGGGCGTCTACTACTTCGACATCGCTTCTGACGACGGCTCGCGTCTCTTCATCGACGGCAAGGAGATTATAGACAACGACGGTTCGCACAGTCAGGAGTTTGTATCCGGCAAGGTTGCGCTCGACGAGGGTTTCCACGAGATGCGTATTTTGTATTTCGAGGACTATATGGGACAAAGCCTGAAGATAAAGATAACGGATAAGAACGGCAGCAGCATTCTGCCAGACGAAATGCTGTATGCTGAGTAATGCAAATATCGTACAGACGGTAAAAACCTGTTACAAAATAAAAATCGATTCTGGAGATTTTATAAGCGGTTTTTATCGTCTTTCGTCGTGATAAAGACACTATTAATATTCAATACAGCCTCTTTTACATCCCAATACATCAACTATTGGAATGTAAAAGAGGCTGTATTGCCTTACAAAAGTGGATGTTTCTGAGTGCTAAAGAGGCTCTATTGCAACAAAGAGTGGCTCTATGATACCCTCATATTGTTGCACAATTCCTCCAATAATTCCATAACCCACTGTACATCAGTCTGCTACTCCTGCACGCTCAAAACTGAAGAATTTCGCACCAAGGATTTCTTCGTGCGCTGAACGAGGAGTATTGAGCGTCAGAAATGCAAATATAAGATACGGAGCATTGCACAGAATGCTTAATTCAGAAGCTTTGCTACGTTTTCAGCGTCAATACCGGTCATTGCCGAAATCTGTTCTTCTGTCATTCCGTTGGCGAATAACGCTTTTGCCATATTGCGTAGCTGTTCGCTCTGCTGCGATAGCTGTTCGTCTTTCTGTGATAGCTGTTCGTCTTTCTGCGAAAGCTGTTCGCTCTGCTGCGAAAGCTGTTCGCTCTGCTGCGAAAGCTGTTCCTCTTGCTCCTTTAGTATTTTGTCTCGCTGCATGATGGCGGTGTCGCGGTCTTCGATGGCCTTATAGTATTCGTCCTCGACGTTCATATCCTGTCGCAAATCTGAGTTGGCGGCAGCAGCTGTGAGCTTATGCAGCACGTACAGCATGTCATTGTCGTCAGCATACTTGTCCTCATCTATCTTAAGCACCTGCTGCGTGTTGCCCTCCACCTGAGTCTGGTCGAACACGCTGAGCACCTTCTCCAGTCTGTTGTTTACATTGCCGTGCAGGAGTGGAATCTGTACGATGATGCTGTTATGGGTAAGGCTTTCCACGAATGGCTCTTCGCTGCCTTCCTTCACGATGTTGCCGTTATAGTCGAACACGTCGTGATTGACATACACTATCGGTTCTTTGATGTTCCCTACCTTATGTCCAAGGAGATATACAGCCACCATCGGATAGGCAAAACCTTTTTTATCAGCCTCACGTATATTGTTTTTGTTGCTGTATTGCGCTCCAAGATACTGGCGGAAACGCAGTGTTTCGGTGTTGAGCCACGTCTTCTGCAGCTCAATCAGCACCACGCGGTCCTTCTCCACATCGCCTTCACGCTCACGAACGGTAGCTGCAAAGTCAATGCGGAACATAGAGAGCGTATCGCGTGTGGTGTTGCTGTATTCATGCGGACGTACCGTCACGTGCACCACTTCTTTCTTCAGCAAAGCCGACAGCATGGTCTTGGCTATGCGCTCGTCCTCCATGATGTATTTGAACACGGAGTCGTAAATCGGGTTGGCTACATGTATAAACATAACTTTCTGGTTTTATTGTTTTTACAAAAGTAGATAAAATATTCCGAATAACGAGGCTGTTACATAAAAAAACTCCGCACGGCAATCTTTCATCGCCATGCGGAGTCTTTATCTGTAGCGTATCATTACGCTCGGTTTTCTTACTTGGTGTAGCCCTCGTTCTGCTTCAGAGCGCCACCCGACTTTGTGATTTCGGTTGACGGGTAGGGGAAGGCTATCATATAGTCCTGATATGTGCTCTTGTTCTGATAGTCCTCATAGTCGCCTACTGTGAAGGTGCTGTTCCAGTCAGAACGGTCTGCATAGTGGCGGGCACGTGGATGAGCGTTGAGCTCCTTCGATGCGAGAGCCTTTATTTCTGCGTCACCAGAGTGATACCAGCGCTTCAGGTCGTAGAGGTGGTCGGTGAACTCGAAGGCAAGCTCGCAGCGGCGCTCGTGATAGAGGTCGGTCCATGTGGCGTTGCCGGTGAGCGGAGTGAGATGAGAGCGTGTTCGGATGCGGTTGATGTCCGTGGCAGCCTTGTCGGCATGACCGGTGGCGAGGTAAGCCTCGGCACGGAGCAACAGCATGTCTGCGAAGCGAACGAGCGGAAGGTTTACGCGGGCTGTAGGCCAGTTGCCGTTGGAGCTGACGTATGCCTTTGTGGCGTCCTCGTGCTTGAACGGATCCATATACTTGTTGATCATGAAGCCAGACTCGACGTCTGATGTAGAGAAGAACTTGCGTGTTTCGCCGAAGAACTGGAACTCCTGTCCGTACTCGAGGATTGAGCGGGTGATGCGGGCGTTGCCGGCACCGTCCTTAAGCATTTCCTTGAAGATGTCTAAAGAGGGCTTTATCTGGCCCCAACCGTTATAGATGCCCCAACCCTTGTTCTCAAGGATAACGCCGGGGAACTCGGATCCACCGGGGGTGTCGCCACCGGTTCCGGCGATGCCGAAGAGATACTCCTTGGTCCAGAAGTTGGCGAAGTCTGATGAGAAGACGTCAGCAAACTCAGGAGCGAGGTCGCGACCGTAGTCGCTCTCCAGAGAGTTGACCATCTTTATGACGTTCTCCCACTGTGTCTTGTCCCATGTAGCCCAGTATGCGTAAACCTTAGCCTTGTATGCCACGGCTGCAGCCTGGTGTGCACGACCGCGATTGTCGATGTCGTATTCCTCAAACTTGGGCAGGTAGTTGATGGCGTTGTCGAGGTCTTCGATGATAAGCTTGTAGTTGTCCACTACAGAAGCCTGCTGCTTGGGGATGGAGTTGTCGTATCCGCCGGGATAGTCCTCATAGCGTGTGAATGGCACACCCTGCTTGTCTGTGCCGTAACGGTAAGCCACGTAGAAATGGCTGAAGGCACGCATGAAGTAAGCCTCGCCGAGAGAACGCTTCTCCACATTGGTGAGCGCCTTTGACGACTCCTTCTTCAGAAGTTGGTCGACCACCCAGTTGGAGCGCGACACTACGTTCATCAGACGCTCGTATGTGCCCTTCAGCGGACTCTCCTCGCCGGTGTACTGGAGTGTGGCGAGAGTGTTGTAGTTACGGGTGCGTCCCCATACGATGTCGCATGCGCCACCCTGCTCCCAGAACAGTTCGCGACCGAACAGTCCCTCCTGATGGATGGGGGCATAGAGAGCGTCCACGGCGTCAATGGCCTGGTCGTCATTAGTGAAATATAGCGTTGTGGTAGGATCGCCCTCCTTCTGTACGTCGAGGAAATCGCTACACGAACTAAGCAGTGCCGCAGAAAGCACGGCAGTCAATAAATATTTTGCTTTCATAGATATTGCTTTTTTGTAGGATTAGTAAGTAAGTTTCACGCCGAATGAGAAAGTACGTGCCACCGGATACTTCATAGCGTCCCATCCGCCACACTCGGGATCGATGCCCGTGTAGTCGGTGATGGTGAAGAGGTTCTCACCGCTGACGTAAACGCTGAGGCGGCTGCTGCGGCTGTTAAGGTGAGCGCACTTGCGGAGAAGATTGGTGAGGTCGTAGCTTACGGTCACGTTCTTCAGACGCAGGTAAGAAGCGTTCTCCAAGTACCAGTCAGAAGCTGTAGAGAAGTTGCCGTTAGGATCGTTCTTCGAGAGGCGCGGAATGTCAGAGCCGCGGTTGGTCTCGCTCCATGCGTCGAGGATGCGCGAGTCGCGGTTGAAGTTGCCCTCAACGTCAGAGAGAGTCATACACTTAGCCACGTTCATGGCCTTGGCGCCTGCCACGCCCTGGAGCATTGCAGAGAACGAGAGGTCTTTCCATGTGAAGCCGCCTGAGAGCGAGAAGGTGTACTTCGGAGTGGCAGAGCCACAGTACTGGCGGTCGTCATCGGTGATCTTGCCGTCGCCGTTCTTGTCGATGAACTTCAGGTCGCCAGCCTTTGCGTTGGGCTGGATGCGGTTGCCGTCCTTGTCAACGTATGCAGCTGCTTCTGCGTCGCTCTGGAAGATGCCTGCGTTCTTGATAAGATAGAACGATCCGAGAGGCTGACCCTCTGCGTCCTGATAGCAGTAAGGAATGATGCGGAACGAGCCGTCGCCGGTCCATACGCCCTTGTTGCCTTCAGCGTCCTTCACGCCTATGTCGCTAACCCAGTTCTTCAGCCATGAGAAGTTGCCGCTAACGAAGTATGACCAGTCCTTGTTGATGCGGTCGTTCCAGTTAATGGATGCCTCGAAGCCACGGTTGCGAACCTCGCCCTGATTGACGAGCATGGCGTCCAGACCGATAGAGCTGGGCCAGTTCATTGATTGTGTCTGGATGAGGTCGAAGGTGCGCTTCTCGTACCAGTCGAATTGCATAGCCAAGCGGTCGTTGAACATGTTGATGTCAAGACCGAGGTCGAACTGCTCAGATGTCTCCCAAGTAAGGTTGTTGTTGAGAGCTATGGAGTTATAGATGAACGTATCCCACAACTTGTTTTTCTCGACACCGTACTGTGCCTGCTCCTGCCATGAGTTCTTTGAGAGCAGAGCCGAGCGATAGTTGTAGCCGATGGAACCGAGGTTGCCCACACGACCCCAAGAAGCGCGGAGCTTCAAGAGCGAAACTACGTCATTCTTCGGGAAGAACGACTCGTTGGAGATCTTCCAACCTGCTGTGACAGCGGGGAAGTCGCCGTGGTTCTTTGTCTTGGGCAGACGACCGGCATAGTCGCGGCGCCAAGAAGCGGTGAGGAAGTAGCGGTCGTCGTAAGAGTAAGCCAAGCGGCCGATGAGCGAGACGTTGGCGTCAGGACCGGTGAGATAGTCCTTGGCAGATACTGATCCGGCGTAAGCGAGATACTGCAGGTAAGCCGACTCGTCAGCGAATGTCTTGCCGTTTACCTCGAAGCCGCGCACGTTGTAGTGGTCGGCGGTGGTGGAGAAGAGTGCGCCCACGGTGTGCTTGCCGAAGGTGTTGTCATAAGTAAGCGTGTTCTCCGTCTTCCACTGGTCAGTGCGGTATGTGCTCTCGTCAAGAGAGTTGGCACCGTCAGGCTTGCCCACCTCGTCACGACGCGGTGAGAACTGCTTGTAGTAGTTGGTCTGGAGATTGTATGTGAAGCGGCTCACGAACTTCAGTCCAGGAATGACGTTGCCGATTTCCAACGATGTGGTAGACCATGCATCGTTGGTGCGGTTGAAGATATTCTTAGATGAGAGAGTGTTTATCGGATTGACAGCATCGCCGTGGATGTCAGCGAAAGATCCGTACTTGGCTATGTATGCAGGATCCTCCGTTGTGGTGCCTCCGAATCCGCTCTGTGTGAACGGGCTGTATACGGTGGCGCTGGCAGGCATGTAGATGGCGGAGAGGATAGGTCCGGTATAGCCTTCGTTTGTGGCTGTGGTGCGGTTCTCCGTGTTCTTCCATACGAAGTCTTCGCTGATGGATACCCACTTGTTGAGCTGATACTTGCCGGTGTAGTGGAGGGCGAGGTTCTTGTTGAATGTATAGCGCATGATACCCTCATCGTTGTCGTAAGCGAATGAGAGGCGGTTGGTGGATGTTTCGTTGCCGGTGCTGAGCGCTACGTTATGGCGCTGATAGAAGGCGGTGCGGAACACCTCGTCCATCCAGTTGGTGCGTGTGGTGCCCACCCACGGGTTCTTCGTAACGTCCCAACCAGTGGGCAGATTCATTCCTGCACTGGCATACGAGCGCTTGCGCATCTCAATCTCCTGCTCGGCGTTGAGCGGAGTGGGGAGGTTCATGGCGTTGCGGATGCCCACCATGCCGTCGTACGAGATGGATGTCTGGCCCTTCTTGGCTTTCTTTGTAGTTACGAGCACTACGCCGCCCGCTCCAGACTGTGCACCGTAGATGGCAGCCGAAGCGGCGTCCTTGAGCACTACGATAGACTCGATGTCGTTAAGTGAAGCGATGGGAGCGCCGGGCACTCCGTCAACCACCCACAGCACGTTGTCGCCGTTCTGCGAGCCTTGGCCACGGATTACGATGTTGGGATTGGCTGTCGGGTCGCCGCCGTCAGCTGTGACGGTCACACCGGCAAGCTGTCCCTGAAGCATGCCCTCTGTAGAGGTAACAGGGCGCACGGCCAGTTCGTCTACGTTGCTGACAACGCCGATGGCAGCAGAAAGGTCCTTCTTCTTTGTGGCTGTGCCATAACCGATGGCAACCACCTCGTTCAGCATTTTGCTGTCCTCACGGAGTGTGATGTTAAAGTCCTTGGCGTTCTGTATAGCCTTGAATGTCTCAGGCAGATATCCGATGTATGATACCTCTACGCTTGCTCCCGGCTTCACCTGCATGGCGAAGCGTCCGTCTATGTCGGTGATGGTTCCTGCCTTGCCGCCTACCATCTTCACAGATGCTCCGATGACGGGTTCGCCATTGGCGTCCTTTACGACACCCTTGATGGTTATGCTTCCATACTGCTGCATAAGCACCTCAGGGCTCTTCTTGTAGGCTGTGCCTGCATAAGCCGAGGAGGAAAATGATAGCATGGAACATGCGGCGGCTCCGAAGAAGCCCCACATCCAATTCTGTTTAGAAAAACCTTTTCCCATGTTTCTTGATTTAAGTTATAAAAAATATGATGTAGTTTTCTTGATATTTTGTTTTAGTATGATATGGTTACGTATATCCACACGGTGCAAATGTAGTGATAATGTTCCGATTATCCAATCATTTGTTCTGATATTTACTACTTATATGCGCTTTTTATTCCAATCGTAATGTTTATGAAATGTAAACTGGGGATAGCAGAAATACTAATGTAATGTAAAAAAATGAATGTTAACTTTGTAGTGACAAATTAATATGTTAACTTTGCACTTAGTAAAAAAACGATATATATAAACGTTTTATAAAAACTATTTTTTATACAATTATGGTAAACTACAAAGAATTGGGCTTGGTGAACACTCG
>ERZ1026892.808-NODE-808-length-14045-cov-3.559828_pt1 | contig 14045 bp, 10 predicted proteins | sample MGYA00380176_ERZ1026892 | MGnify/ENA primary metagenome ERZ1026892 (study PRJEB33269, sample SAMEA4719812) | human gut metagenome | biome: human-associated habitat; feature: organic feature; material: feces | place: Cameroon | collected 2013-10 ... | reverse complement strand
CATACGAGATGTAGAGAGGTCTCGTGGGCTCGGAGATGTGTATAAGAGACAGTCGACAGGGAGTGCAGGGAAGTTACAAATCACGATCTTGAGCTTGTTGAATTATTTGATAAGGTTAATCCGAAATTTGTCCTAAATTTAGATTTAAAATAAAAAATGCAACTGTTTTACCATGCCGATGGCATGAATTGAGTACATTTACACTTGATATGCCGGTGGAAAAGTTGAGTTATTTAGATGCTTTAGTAGAAAATATTAGGAAAATGAAAATATATATCTTTTTTTTGAAAGAATTTAGAAAACAAATCTAGTATATTTAAACTAGAAAAATAAACGAGGTAAACGATCATGGCATTATTACAGGTGAATACTTTTTCACAGGCACTCAGCAGAATTATTACATTTCATATTATATTACCGAACGATGCACCACCGGAGATGCTGGCTGGTAATTCAAATTATGACAGACCGATGAAAACCTTATATCTTTTACATGGTTTTTCGGGAAGTACACAGGACTGGCTTACAGGAAGCTTAATTCAGGAGCTGGCTTTAAAATACAACCTTGCAGTTGTAATGCCGGCTGGTGAGAACAGTTTCTACTTAAACGGAAAAGGAACCGGACGTGGATACGAGACATTTACAGCAGTAGAGCTTCCGGCATATTGCCAGAAGACATTCGGACTGTCAGATAAGCCGGAAGACAACTTTATCGGTGGATTGTCCATGGGTGGATTTGGAGCAATTCATACAGCATTAAAATATCCGGAATATTTCGGAAAAATGTTTGGCTTGTCCTCAGCCCTGATCGTGAACGGAATCAAAGGGATGAAGCCGGGAAGCCACAACGATATTGCAGATTATGATTACTATACACAGATTTTCGGTGATCTGGATAAATTGGATGAGAGCGAAAACAATCCGGAATATCTCGTGACAGAAAGGCTGAAAAAAGAGGAGAAGATCCAGCCGATTTTCATGGCTTTCGGATCTGAAGATTTCTTACTGAATGAAAATCATGAGTTCCGTGATTTCCTTTTGAAAAACAAAGTGGATTTTACATACAAAGAAAGCACAGGAATTCATGACTGGAAGTTCTGGAATGAATATTTAGAGCCGGCAATCCAATGGCTCATTGAGTAGAAAGCAAAATTATTATAATGTATCATTAGAACAGATAAGCTTAAAAAGATAAAGGAGACGATTAAGGATGAAATCAATTGCAGAAATCACAAAAAACATGACAGACTGGCAGCCACCAGTGATCCCGGAAAATATCGCACACGGAGATATGCCAGGAGACAAAGTAGAGATTGGCGAAGGACATGTGCAGAAAGCAAATGTCATTTTCAAAGAATTACTGCCAATGTTAGAGGAAGCTTCTGAAAAATCCGAGACAGGCAAAGTAGTGATCACGGTCTGTGGAGGTTCCGGAGTTGGAAAATCAGAGATCGCTTCTTTATTATCTTTTTATTTAAAAGAGGCAGGAATTGGAAGCTACACCCTGTCCGGAGACAATTATCCACACAGAATCCCTGTATACAATGATGCAGAGCGTCTTCATACCTTCCGTGAGAGTGCGTTAAAAGGAATGGTAAAAGAAGGTACCTTTACAGCAGAACGTTTTGAAGTGATCCATGAATTCCAGAAAAACGGAGATGATGCCAATCCAAAACACACAGAGGAATATGACTGGTATGAGTCTTACTTAAGAAACGGAAAAGAAGGATTAAAAGGATACCTCGGAACAAATAATGAGATCGGATTCGATGAAGTAGAAGAGATCGTAAAAGAGTTCAAGGCAGGCACTGATGAGATCTGGCTGAAACGCATGGGAAGAGAAGATACAGAATTATGGTATGAAAAAGTAGATTTCTCTAAGATCCAGGTTCTCGTGATCGAATGGACACACGGAAATAGCGATAACTATAAAGGTGTGGATATCCCTGTTTTATTGAACAGCACGCCACAGGAGACACTTGCACACAGAAGAGCGAGAAACAGGGATGGTGCAACAGACAGCCCATTTACCATGATGGTACTGGAATTAGAGCAGGCGATGTTAGAGCATCAGGCTCCAAAAGCAAAGATCATCATTTCAAAGAGCGGAGAGCTGTTAAGCTATGAAGAATACTGTAAGCAGATGGAGGAAGGAAGATAACCATGAATATCGGACCAATGTTAAACGCCTACCCGGACAGCATGGGCGGCACGTTAGATGATATCGCAGCATTTTTACAGAAACCGGAAATGAAGGATGTATTTTCTTCCTGTTATGTACTGCCAAGTCTGTTCCATACAGACTTAGACAGAGGGTTTTCTGTGATCGACTATTCTTTGAATAAAATGCTTGCATCCAGGGAAGCACTGGACAAATTAGAAGGACTTGGGATTGATTTAAAACTCGATTTTATCTTAAACCATGCATCGGTACTGTCAAAGCAGTTCCAGGACATCATAAAAAATGGTGATAAATCAGAATACCGTGATTTCTTCATCGACTGGAATAAGTTCTGGGAAGGCTGCGGGGAGATGACAGAGGATGGTTATATCCAGCCGGATCAGAAATATATCAAGGACATGTTTTTCCGTAAACCGGGATTACCAATCCTGATGGTAAGATTCCCGGATGGAAGGGATGTCCCATACTGGAACACCTTCTACCAGGAAGTGACCTACCGCACGGTTGATGCACAGGATCTGATGCAGGCAGCGGGGCTGCAGTATACAGAATCGGTGATGCTTGCGGAAGTGTTAAATACACAGACCAAAGAAGGAAAGAAACCGGCAGAGATACTGGCTGCCGACGAAAATGCAGAAGTGACCCGATTTATGTCGGATGAAGAGAAGAAAAAAGTCGTTGATTATATGGAAGCCGGCAGACGCTATCTTGGCCAGATGGACTTAAATATCAAATCCCCACTCGTATGGGAGTTTTACGACAATACCTTAAAGACACTCGCGGGATATGGAGCTAAGATCGTGCGGCTGGATGCATTTGCCTACGCACCGAAAGAGCCGGGAGAGAAGAATTTCTTAAATGAGCCGGGAACCTGGGATTTACTTGAAAAAGTACGGAAACTGGCAGATAAATACAACCTGACCTTACTCCCGGAGATTCATGCAAGCTATGGCGAGAAGAATTATGAGCAGATCGCAGGGAAAGGCTATATGACCTATGATTTCTTCCTGCCGGGACTGATCATCGATGCCCTGGAGAGCGGGGATGGAAAACATCTTTTCGACTGGGCGAAAGAATTGATCGAAAAAGACATCCATACCGTCAATATGTTAGGATGCCATGACGGAATCCCACTTCTTGACTTAAAGGGATTATTATCAGAAGAACGTATCCAGAACCTGATCGATACTGTTGTCGGAAGAGGCGGCTATGTCAAAGACCTTCACGGCCAGAAGAACATGTATTATCAGGTCAATGCAACTTACTACAGTGCACTTGGGGAAGACGATGCAAAGATGCTTCTTGCGAGAGCCTTACAGCTGTTCATGCCTGGAAAACCGCAGATCTGGTATCTTGATCTGTTTGCAGGAAAGAATGACCATGAGGCAGTCAAGCGTGCCGGAGCAGGCGGACACAAAGAGATCAACCGTACAAATCTTACCACAGAGCAGATGGAAGAGGCATTAAAGAAGCCGGTAGTAGCAAGACAGTTAGAGCTTCTCCGCTTCCGCAGTACCTGTCCTGCATTTGAGAAGGAGAGCAGGATCATGGTAAATTCAGATGGAAATAAGATGGAATTTACATGGGAGAATGACGGATATCAGGCAAAACTGAAGGCAGATCTGAAAACATTCGAATTTGTGATTACAGAAACAGCACCGGACGGACAGACAAGAACACTGTAAAATATTTGGCCATTTTCAAATTTTAAATATAAATACTGTATATCATCCAACAGGTCTGCACAGCAATGGCAGACCTGTTGAACTATAGAAAAGAGGACTCTGATATGAACTATAATATAAACGAACAGAAACTTGGTTTTGACCGCGTCCTGCCATGGGAAGGACAGGTTCCGGCATTGGTAAAAGAAGGAGAACATTATTTTCTTCAGGTAAAAGCACCGGAGGCAATGAAAGTTACATTTACAATGAATGAGGAAGAATTTCCATGCACCAGGGAAGATGAAGGAATCTGGCGTATGGAGTACACTCTCAGGACAGGAATACAGTATGTGCAGTTGAAGATTGATGATGTAGAAGTTGTGACACCATTGCTTCCAATCACCTATGGTTATAGCCGGCCATATAATTATGTAGCACTTGAGATGAAAAATGAAGAGTTTTATCAGGTAAAAGATGTGCCGCACGGAAGTGTCCGCAGGGAATACTTTTTTTCAAAGGTTACCGGAGAGTGGGAGAGCTGCATTGTATACACTCCATATTGCTATGAAGAAGAAACAGAAAGAGAATTTCCGGTATTATATCTTCAGCATGGACATGGAGAAAATGAGATCGGCTGGACTGCGTCCGGGAAGGAGAATTTTATTCTGGATAATCTGATCGCAGAGAAGAAGGCGGTTCCAATGGTGATCGTTATGAGCAACGGAATGGTTCAGACAGTGACAGAAAAAGGCGAGAGAATCGTTGATTTTAAACTTTTGGAAAACCAGCTTCTGACAGATATTATGCCTTATATTGAGAAAAAATTCCGTGTCGGAAGGACGAAGAAGATGCGTGCGATGGCAGGCCTTTCCATGGGATCCTTACAGACGAGCATTATCGGATTTAAGCATCCGGAATACTTTAGTTCACTTGGAATATTCAGCGGATTTGTGACAGATATCATTCAGGGAAGCCCGCTTGACATGGTTGACCGCGGAACCAGTGAGAATGAACATATGAAAATTTTGGATGATGCCAAAGTATTCAATAAAACATTTGACGTTTATTTCAGGGCAATGGGAGACAAAGATCCGTTCTGGGAAAATTTTGCACATGACGATCAGATATTAAATGAAAAAGGGATTGATCAGATACGAAACGTATATCCGGGAGCACATGATTGGAACGTATGGCGCATGTGCATTCATGATTTCGCACAGCTTATATTTAAATAAGAACTGCTTCATGGGAAAAGAAACAGGATGCAAAACAGATTAAGTTTATAAAGGAGATAAGGATATGGCTTTTTTACAGATTGATTATAAATCCGAAGCGTTAATGCGGGGGGTCAATATTAAGGTAATACTTCCGTCAGATGGCATGGCAGGTAAGTGGGAGCCACCTTATAAAACATTGTATTTATTACCGGGTTACAGCGCAACGGCGACAGAACTTATTACTTATCTGGGACTTAGAGGACAATCCGAGTTAAAAGGAATCGCGATCGTCCTGCCGGATGGAGAAAATCTGTTTTATCAGGATCTGCCGGACCGTATGACATTTTATAGCACTTATGTAGGAAAAGAACTGGTGGAAGTAACCAGAAAGATGCTGCCACTGTCCACAAAAAGGGAAGACACTTTTATCGGTGGAATTTCCATGGGGGGATATGGAGCATTATATAATGGCTTTAAATATCGTGACACTTTTTCAAAAGTAGTGGCATTTTCCCCGGCATCGGACGCTTATATGCTGCTTGCCGAAGAAGATGCACCAGGATTTTCGGGAAAGCAGTTCGAGGGAATCTTCGGAAGCAAAGAAGCTTATTATGGCAGTGAATGCGATATGTGCACACAGTGGACGAGAAAAGATGTGGATAACAGACCGGAGCTGTTCCTGTGTTGTGGAAAAGATGATCGCCTTGTATATGATGCGGTGGAAAAATTAGAAAATGCTTTACAAAAGGAAAATATTACTCATGAGTATCGCAGCGGACATGGCGATCATGAATTTTTCTACTGGGAACAGATGATGGATCCGGCATTTTCTTTTCTTGCAGGGATTGAGGAAGGAACAAAAGATAAACTGTTGATACCGGAACAAGGAGAATAGGATGAATTATCATATTGAGAAATTAAATGAACAGACGTGGCTGATAGAAGAATATAGTAATACGGCAAGTGCTTATATGTACCTGCTCACCGGAAAGGAAAAGGCATTATTGATCGATACCGGATTTGGAACAATCCCACTGAAATCAATATGTGAAGAACTTACTGTGCTTCCGGTCACTGTGGCACTGACGCATGGACATGTAGACCATATTGGCGGAACCGGAGCATTTGAGGAAGTATGGCTTGCAAAAGAAGACAAAGAACTTTATGAGGCACACAGCAGAGAGGATGTCCGTCATATTTTTACACAGGATGAACTTCTCCCGGTAAAAGAAAATTGCAGTTATTTTGAGAATGAGATGGTATTTGAGATTGGTGACAGACCGGTGCGTGTGGTAAGGACACCGGGACATTCTGTCGGATCAGTATGTTTCCTTGATGAAAAGAACAGATGGATGTTCACCGGGGATACCTGCTGTAAGGCTCATGTACTGCTCCAGATGGAATTTGCGGCACCGATGCAGACCTATAAGGAATCACTGGAAAAGCTGATCGCTATGGAATCTCTCTACGATATTACCTGGCCGGGACATCATATCAAACCGGTCGAGAAACAGGTGATACATGATTTCCTGACAGCTGTGGAAGGAATTACAGGTGGCACAATGGAAGGTGCCTGGACCGAGCTTCCTATGGGCAAAGCAAGACTGTTAGAGTATAAAGAAATCGGAATCGAATATTAGATAAAGTATGAGGCAAGAGATGTTTTAATCTTTTGCCTTTTTGTTGCATGAAAATTTAAAAGAGGCTATACTTTTTTGTATATTTCAAATTCATCAAAAATGTATGAAGTTTTTACAGATAGAATAGGAAGGACTCATCCATGGACATCAAAGACTGCATCATTTACGAAAAAACAATCCCTGCCCACCCGGCAGTATATGACGATTTCCCGGAGAATCTTCTGCCGGAGCTGGCGGAGTACCTGAAGTCGCACGGAATCGGGAAGCTATACTGTCATCAGACGGAAATGTTTGAGAAAGTGACTTCCGGGAAGAATGTTGTTATCACAACATCAACGGCGAGCGGCAAGACCTTGAGTTTTTTACTCCCGGTTTTACAGGATATTTTGAAAAATCCGCTGACAAGGGCAATCTTCATTTACCCGACCAAGGCACTTGCGGCAGACCAGTACCGTGCGATCGCACCGTATCTGGAGTATTTTGGAGAGAACCGAATTGTGGCGGGCGTGTATGATGGTGATACGCCGGTGGCGGAGCGTACAAGAATCCGGCAGAGTGCCAATATCATATTGACAAACCCGGAGATGGTGAATGGGGCATTTCTGCCGAATCACAGCAAATACGGGTTTGATTTTATTTTTTCCAATTTAAAATACATTGTGATCGATGAGCTGCACACGTATCGTGGAGCGTTTGGTTCGCATCTGGCAAATGTGTTCCGCAGACTTTCAAGAGTATGCCGTTATTATCATTCCAATCCGCAGTTTCTTTGCAGTTCTGCTACGATTGCCAATCCGGTGGAGCTTGCAGCAGAGATCTGTGGAAAGCAGTTTGCACTTGTGGATAAGGACGGCTCACCAGCAGCAGAACGTGGATATTATCTCATCCAGCCGCCGAAGATCATGGGGAAAGACGACAACTATTATGGGCAGGTCCGCATTACGACAGTGGCGGCAGAACTTTTGCCGGAGCTGATGGATGAAGGAAAAAATTTTATTGCGTTTACGAAGTCCAGAAAGAATGTGGAGATCGTCTTAAAAGAGACGAGAGATCATTTGGAAGCGGAGGGATTTTTAGGCACGCATAAGCCGGAGGAGATCTCCGGTTATCGTGGCGGTTACACGCCGCTTGAGCGGAAACAGATTGAAAATCAGATGATCTCGGGAGAACTGATGGGACTTGTTTCCACGAATGCATTAGAACTTGGAATTGATATCGGAAAGATCAGTACCACGGTGTTAGTCGGTTATCCGGGCACCAGAGCCTCATTCTGGCAGCAGACAGGGCGTGCCGGAAGAAGCGGGAAAAGGAGCAGCAACTATCTCATTCTCGACAATCAGCCGTTTGACCAGTACATTGCGCTTGAGCCGGGCTGGCTGTTTGAGGGAAGCAGTGAAAATGCTGTGATCGATAAGAATAATCTGATCATTGAGCTGGCGCATATCCGTGCGGCAGCAGCGGAGATTCCTTTGACGCTTGATGATATTTCCCTGTTTCCGGATCTTGGCGAGGCAATCCCGGTACTTCTCCGCGCTGAGGAACTATCGAGCCACAATGGAAAATTTGCGTGGTCTGGCGGTGAGTTCCCGGCGGGTGATTTTTCCATGCGCAATATTGACGAGAAGCGCTATAAGCTTCTGCACAAGGACAGCGGAAAAGAAATCACAGAGATGGACGAGAGTCAGGCGTTCCGCGAGCTTCACGATGGTGCGGTCTACATGCATGACGGCGTTGCCTATCAGGTGACAAAGCTTGATCTTGAGAGCCGAACTGCCTATGCAGTGCCATTTAATGGAAATTATTATACAGTTGCGGCAGGGGAAGCGAATGTGAAGATTGTTCACGAGAGTAAAAATATGCCGCTTGCGCGCACAGAGCTTCATTTTGGCGATGTCAATGTGAGCGATTACGTTTATATGTTTAAGAAAATGCAGTTTCACAATCATCAGAATCTTGGCTATGAGCAGTTACCGAAGGCACTCTCCAAAGACTATGATACGGAGAGTACCTGGATGCGTGTGCCGGAGAATGTCGTGAAGGTGTACCGGGGATTGATCCAGGTGAATGAGAATACGAAAATGGTGCGGAACAATTATTATGAGGGCGTCTGTTTTGCACTGAAAAATGCTGCCCGGATGGTGACCATGACGGAACAGGAGGATATTGGAGTTATCACGTCGGTGAATGCACTGGAACTTGCGTTTGACACAAGCTCGGACGTAGACATCTATTTTTACGATAAGTATGTGGGTGGACTTGGATTCGCTGAAAAGATTTATGATAATATGGAAGATATTATCCAAAATGCCGTGAAGCTTGTAAAAGGCTGTGGATGCAAAGATGGCTGTGCCGCCTGTGTGGGAGATTACCGGCTTGACAGGCAGATGGTACTTTTCGGACTGGAAAACCTGCTGGAACACTGGGATGTCCCGATGGGAGTGAAGACTGCAGAGCATGTTCAGGAGAAAAGAGTTCTCGTTTGAAAAGTTAGGAGAGCAGTGGCAGGAGTTCTGCAAAAAGATTAGTGAAAACGGAGAGAACTTTGCCGCATTTTTACAGACCGTTCCGGCGGTCGAAGTGAGAGAACGGATGCTGATCTTAAAATTATCCAGCGCCTTTTATGCTGACTGGGTGATGGAGCCGGGAAACCGCGAGAGCCTTAAGAATATTATCAGTTATTATGCGGATGTGCCGGTTGGATTCCAGATCCAGGTGGCGCTTACGGATGAAGTGAAAGAGCCGGATAAGGACGCGATGGAGAAGATGGAACGGAGGCTATAATGAAAACAAGAGAAGAAGCAACAAAATACGGACTGTCATTTCCAGACACTTATCTGGAAACGCCGTTCCATGATCCAAACTGGGAGTTAGTGCGTGTGCGTGGAAGCAAAAAGGCATTTTTGTGGGTATATGAGCGGAACGGATACATCAATCTGAATGTGAAAGTGCGCCCGGAGTGGCGCGATTTCTGGAGGGATGCCTATGCGTCTGTGCTTCCGGGATATCATCAGAATAAAGAACACTGGAATACGATCATTTTAGACGGGACAATCCCGGATAAGGATGTGAAGCAGATGATTGCAGAAAGCTATGACATTATCACAGACAGCCCGGCAAAGCGTATTTATGAGGCGGTGAAAACCATTCCAAAAGGTAAAGTGGCAACTTACGGCAGGGTGGCAGAGCTTGCCGGAAATCCGAGAATGTCCAGAGCTGTTGGAAATGCCCTGCACCATAATCCGGACCCGGAGCATATCCCATGTTACCGTGTTGTGAATTCCAAGGGAGAATTAGCAGGGGCTTTCGCTTTTGGCGGAGAGAATGTACAGGCGAAGCTTCTGGAAGCAGATGGCATTGAAGTGGTGAATGGCAGAGTGGATTTGAAAAAATATGGAATTTGAGGATTGTAATAATAGATAAGTTCAAAAAGGAATATCCAAAGTGCAGTAAGGAGCAGTTTCTATTTCATTTCATGAAAAGAGAGATAGGAATTGCTTTTTTGACATGTAATCTGAAATCTGTCGGGTTGAAAATTAAAAATCAGTCGTAATGGAAATGCAAAATACGTAGGAATAGAAATATAAAATCTATCTGGTTAAAAATGCAAAATTTATCGGATTAGAATTGCAAAATCTATCGGATTAGAATATAATAAATCTTGAATATATGGGAATAATAGTTCTAGAAACATCCTTTCATTATATGGAGAAAAGTATGAATAAAAGAGATTATAAACCAAGACTGATTGATCGGAAATTAGAAGAATATCTAAACACATTTGGTGCAGTTTGTGTGGAGGGACCAAAGTGGTGTGGAAAAACATGGTCATCTTCTTATCACAGCAATAGTGAGATTATGATAGGTAATCCGGATGGAAATTTTCAGAACAGACAACTGGCGGAAATGAGTCCGGCACTGGTTTTGGAGGGGGAAAGTCCAAGACTTATCGACGAGTGGCAGGAAGTTCCACCACTGTGGGATGCGGTAAGATATAAAGTAGATCAAAGTGGGGAAAAAGGACAATTCATTCTCACAGGATCAGCAACACCGAACCACAAAGGCATACTGCATAGTGGAGCGGGAAGGATTGCAAGGCTTAGAATGCGTCCAATGTCATTGTACGAGAGTGGCAGCTCAAGTGGGGACATTTCTTTAGAAGCTATTTGTACTGGGGATGCGCCATCAAAGATAACGGGCGAAGTGGATTTAAGGAACATTATTGATTTTATTATCCGCGGTGGATGGCCTGCCAATCAGGAGACAACTTTAAAACAGGCAGCGTATCTGCCGGTGGAATATATTAACGCAGTGCTGGATGATGATGTATACCGGATTGATCATGTAAAAAGAGATAAACATAAAATGCAATTGTTATTGCGTTCACTTGCCAGAAATGAAGCAACAACGGTAACAAATAAAAAGTTAAAAAATGATATGAAAGAAATTGATGATGAAGATATTGATGTAGAAACCGTTGCAAGTTATCTGGATATTTTTGACAGATTATTTTTAACAGATAATCAAAAGCCTTATGATTCGAAATTACGTTCTTCTGTAAGAGTGAAACAGGCTGAAAAAAGACATTTGTCTGATCCGTCATTAGCAGCGGCACTTTTAAAAGCAACACCGGAAATGTTATTGAATGATTTGAATACATTGGGATTTTTGTTTGAAGCTCTCTGTGAGAGAGATATGAAAATTTATGCGGAATCGTTTGATGCGGAATTATATCACTATCAGGACTATAATAACAACGAAATGGATGCGGTTATCTCAATGCCGAATGGAGAATGGTGCGGTTTCGAGATAAAACTTGGGGCAAATCAGATTGATGCGGCGGCACAAAATTTAACACGTATCCGTAATGAGATAAGGAAAGATGGGGGAAAAGAGCCGGCAGCCTTATGTGTTGTCTGTGGACTTTCCAATGCAGCATATATGCGCCCGGATGGAGTCTATGTAGTGCCAATCACAGCATTGAAAAATTAATTTGTTATAGAAAAAGCAGGGAACACCATTGAATTTGAATTACACACAACAGCTACAACGTCTAAATGAATACCAGAAAGCAGCCGTTTTCGATGAGAGCAGCGCCTGTCTTGTGAACGCCAATGTGGGAAGCGGTAAGACGACGGTTCTTATCACAAAGGTCATGTATCTGCATTACGAGAAGCAGATTCCATATGAACAGATGGTCGTTCTGACTTTTACGAATAAGGCTGCGGATGAGATCAAAGAGCGTCTGTATGCGCTGGAGCCGGAGATCAAAGAGGAACAGTTGTGGGGCTTTGGAACATTTCACAGTGTGTGTCTTACGATGTTGAAGAAAATGCTTCCAGTGGAAAATCTGGGTTATACCAAAGAATTTATGGTGATGGATCCGGACGAAGAACTTGAGATGGCAGAGCAGTTGATCTTAACTTATCAGCTGAAAATCAAATATAAAAACCGGCTGAAAAAGCGTCTGGAACAGAAAAACAGCAAATATCAGGATGATATCGATAAATTAAAGGTATTACTAAAGGAAGAAAAGAGACGTCAGGATAAAATGACGTTTGATGAGCTGCTGGAAAACGCATGTAATTTGGTGAAGATGTCAGCAGAAATAGAAGAAGTATCAAAAAAGAATGCGAACTTGCAAGACAACGAGAATACAGGAATGCAAGATATCTCCTGGATCATCGTGGACGAAGTGCAGGACAGCGATGAGAAACAGTTAGAGCTCATCGGCTGCCTGAAAAAACCACAGACCTGTTTTTTTGCAGTAGGTGATCCGAATCAGGTCATTTACAGTTGGCGTGGAAGTGCTTTTCATATTTTTTATCAGCTGAAGACCAAGTATCAGGCAACGGAGCTGACACTTCCGGTAAATTACCGTTCCAGCAGTGAAATCCTTGCAGTGGCACGGTGCTTTATGCAGCAGGGAGGCACATTGCAGGGCGGCAGGGAGAGCGGTGATAAAATTCAGATCCGGAATATGTATGATCCGTTTCAGGAGGCAGACTATCTTGCAGGCAGGATCAGGGAACTGCATGCGTCAGGACTTCCATATCGGGAAATAGCAATCTTTTACCGTTTGCAGAATCAGTCGGAAATTTTTGAACATGTTTTTGAAAAAGAAGGCATTCCATTTGAAGTTTCGTTAAAAAAGACTGTGAAAGACATCCCGGTTCTGGACTGGCTGATCAAGGTACTGAGTTTTTCTGTCAATCCGAAAGATAAAAGCTCCGGTATAGCAGCACTTGCGGATAAGAAATATGGAGACGGCATGTCGGTGAAGGAAGCGGAGAAAACGATCAATATTCTGAGTGAAACCCGAAAAACACAGACAGAGATTTTAAAGTCAGAAAATGCGAAAAGCGGATCAGACATCTGTGAAAAAATGCTTGAATTTTCAAAAGTATATGCATCAAAACAGGTTGCACTTCCAGAAGACCTCTGGAGCTATTTTTCTCTGGAAAATCATCTTCATCCAACGACAGCTTCGTATGTAGAAGACAGAACCTATGTCATGGACTTTTTTACTCGCATGATCACCTACCAGAAAGAGCAGCAGAAAAATGTCGTGGAAGGTTTTTCGGAATTTTTAAATATGGCGTCTTTGTATGGAATGAATATTTTGAAAAAAGAGATACATAATGAGAACGATACCGTAAAGCTTATGACACTTCATGCATCCAAAGGGTTGGAATTTTCCCATGTTTTTATCACAGGTGTGAATTATGGGCTGATTCCTTTGCAGACCAAAAGTTATGAGGAGGAAGAGGAGGAACAACGCCTCTTTTTTGTCGGCATCACAAGGGCGAAGGAACATCTGGAACTTTCCTATTACACAAGTCCGGGACAGTACCGGGCAGCACCCGGGCCGAGCAGATATCTGCGCATGATACCGGAAAATCTGATCGAAGGACAGGAGAAGAATCGGGAGTCTTCGGCAACGCATTTACAGGATCTGAAACGCCAGATCCTTGCAGAGCGTGCAGAGCATATAGAACTGCAGGAAGCCGGCAAAATATCAGGGGGAAAAAATCCATCGGCGAATACAGGAACAAAGAATATTTCGGCAGGAAATGAAACTGTAACCGCAAAAAAACGCCGCGTCCGTCATCCAAAATACGGCACAGGTTCCGTGGTAAGAGAGGATGACATGATGCTCACTGTTGACTTTGACGATTATGGAGAAAAAGAACTCATGAAAATGTTCAGCGGTCTGGAAGAATTGCCGTGATACTTATATATTGTCAGGTATCGGGCGGCTATGAAAAAGAATTGCGTACTTGTACAAAAAAGAAAACAATTCCTACCTTGACAAGGGGAAATAATGCGTTATAATACTTATATC
>ERZ1026892.806-NODE-806-length-14053-cov-10.194814_pt1 | contig 14053 bp, 12 predicted proteins | sample MGYA00380176_ERZ1026892 | MGnify/ENA primary metagenome ERZ1026892 (study PRJEB33269, sample SAMEA4719812) | human gut metagenome | biome: human-associated habitat; feature: organic feature; material: feces | place: Cameroon | collected 2013-10 ... | reverse complement strand
ATGAATGGGATGAGCACAAAGTGGAAACCAAGATCGTTGAAAATATAAAGCGGTTCATTATGGCTCTTGGTGCCGACTTTGTCGAGGACAAAAGCAACGGACGGTGGAGTATGCTCTGCGAGACACAAGAAAGCCTATGGGCGTTGCAACATATCGGGCAGCAAATGAGTTGCCAGAAGAGTACGGAGAAGTCCTTGGAGGATTGGAAGGACTGAAAGAGTTAATGTAGAAATAAAAAATTTATGTGCAAAAAGATATATAAGTTTATAGATTTGTTTTACGGTATCGGAGGCTTCCATATCGGACTTGAACGTAATGGAGGAAAAAGGCATACATGGACAAGATGACAAAGGAACAGCGCAGCCGGTGTATGGCATCTATACACAGCAAGGATACCAAACCAGAGATATTGGTTCGGAGGTATCTCTTTGCTCATGGATTCCGTTACCGGCTGAACCATCCGCGACTGCCGGGACATCCAGACATCGTGATGCGCAAGTATCGTACGGTCATCTTTGTAAATGGCTGTTTCTGGCACGGACATGAAGGATGCAAGTACTTTGTGTTGCCGAAGAGCAGGACGGAGTTCTGGCAAGCGAAGATAGAACGCAACAGGGAAAGGGACTTGGAGGAACAACGGAAGTTGGCTGAAATGGGTTGGCACTGCATTACGGTGTGGGAGTGTCAACTGAAACCGAAAGTAAGGGAAAAGACCTTGCAGTCGCTTGAATATACGCTATACCACATTTATCTTGAAGACCACAAGGTAAAGAGGTATGAGATGTCGGAAGAAGAAAGCATAATGGCGGCAGAGCCTGATGTGGAAAAGAAATAATAGTTTTGATATGGAAAATATTGAACATACTTGCGATGGCCGATGAAAGTACTCTCAACTGCCAACGAAAGTACTTGCGATGGCCAACGCAAGTACTTTCATTTTTTAGGGCAGATTTGTCTTGCTTACAACCCAAATAAACTACCTCCTAAGTCAGCCTGTCTCCTTTAGTGGTCGTAACCCTTGTTCTGAATTAGTTTTTTATTGAGATTAATACATTTCTGTGGAATTGGGAACACCGTCGTATAACCAGACTGTTCGTCAGGCAATGGTTCCCGCAAATCATAAGCACCCGTAAAGAGTCCAAAGCGTATCAAGTCTTGCCGTCTCCAACCTTCCCAAACAAGTTCGAGCAATCGTTCACGCAAGATATTCTCGAGAGAAGCTTCACAGACGGGCATACCAGCACGCAAGCGAACGGCATCGAGTTCAGCACTACCATCCTCCCCATTACGCACCTTAGCCTCGGCTTTCATCAAGAGCGCATCAGCATAACGGAAAAGCACAATATCGTTGCTTATCAGCTTGCCATCCATATAAGCCGTACGGTCAACCTCGTACTTAGCCATTCTGGCGCCAGCTGTCTTGACATAAGGACTGTTAGTGAGATTCTGTTTCACCTCAAAAGGTTGATATACAAGAGTTTTTCCATTATCCATCACAGCATCCTTCCCATCAACCTTCACCACTCCAACCACAAAGTTGACCTTGCACCGTGCATCTTCGTCAGCCTCACCACAATGATTGGCTCTCATCGTAGAAACCGTAGCACAGGTGCCATTTTCGCTTCCCCATCCAAAGATTCCCCCATGTGCATAATGATAAGACCGGAAAAGATAATGGAACTGATTGACATACAGATTCTTATCCATTGGAATCGTAAAGATGTTCTCCCTCGAGTTTTCATTGTGAGTAGAGAAATTGGAAGCATAATCATCCTCCAAAACATAACCTTCCTCTGCCAATTTATCACAGTAATAAATACAGGTTTCCCACGCATTCAGTTGATAGTTTCCATTGACTATCGGTTTGCCTACCAAATATCCGTCGGCAGCATCTGAATCATAGTTATCCACAGGAACATCCAAGACTATATCCTTTCCATGAGGTCGGTTCTGATAGCCTGACGTCCAGTCGTCAAAGGTATAGATTTCTGCATTCAGTGCCATCTTAGCCAACAGAAAGTTTACCACAGGTCTGGTGATACGTCCATAGAATTTACCCTCTTTATTACTATGTTCATTGGGGAGATAAGGTAAAACCTGTTGCAACTCATTAAAGACAAAATGGAAAATGGCGCTGCGCGACACTTGTCCCAAATCCGAACCAGATGCAGCCTGTTCGGAAGAGGAAAGAACCAATGGAATGCGACCAAACATATCCATAGCATAATAGTAAAACATACCCCTCACAACTCTCACCTCTGCCATATAATCCTGCTGTTGCTGTGCTGATAGCAAGTTTTTCTTGCTTTCGATTACATCCAAAGATTTATTGGCAAGCACAATCACCTTATACAGATATTTCCATGTATCGTAAAGCGACTGATCGTCAGCAGTCCATCGATGCTGATACATGGCGTTCCATAATCCTCCATCATACCAGTCGCCACCTCGGATTGGAATGATCGCCTCATCGGTGGTGAGCGTATTATAATCATAAATACCTCGACACGTGCCTTGTAGTCCCTCACTCTCATTGGCACTTCCTATATAATTATAAAGCGATGCCACCGCATGGGTATATATTTCAGAAGCCGTCCCATAAATGGCATCTTCGTCAAGCTGGTCTTTTGGATGTTCATCAAGACAGGAGGTAAGACACATCGCTGCCCAAACTATATATAATAAGGTATAGTGTTTCATATCTGTAAGGTGTTTTTAGAATTGAATACTCAAACCCATGGAGTAAGTGCGATAGACGGGATAAGTTCTCTTATCATCAATACCCATCGTACTGTTGACCACATAACTATTGATCATCGGTGTCAATCCACTGTAACCTGTAATCGTAGCAAGGTTATTGACACTTAGCGAAAGGCGCAACGACTTCACGATTCCTTTTTTTATAGGCACATCATATCCCACTGTGAGATATTCGATATTCAGATAATCGCCATTTTCCAACCAATAGTCAGAGACATTCTGGTCAACGATATTTTTCTCGGGAGCGCCCTTCAACACATTATAGTCGGGGAAACTCGACATATTGGTGTAAGCCAATCCCGTGCCGTTGAATATCTTATGTCCGAAAGCACCATTCATCTGCAGGGAGAGATACCAGTCGCGATATCTGAAACTGACGTTCGAGCCAAGTGTGACCTTAGGAGTAGCCTGGCCTGCCACATATCGGTCTCCTCCATCACTCAGGTCTACCGTACCATTTCCGTCTATGTCTTCAATGTCATATCGATAATGTCCATTACCATCCTCTACCAAGCCCTTGCAATGAGGCAGATAGAAAACTCCTAACGGTTTTCCTACAATTTGATAGACCACATTGTTGTAACCTCCATGCTGACCGGCTCCCGACAGACCTCCCATCGCCGTCACATCGGCTGCCGACATCTGCATGCCTTCACACTCTCCACTGAGCGACAAGAGTTTGTTTTTCTGCCACGACAAGTTCATATTGATATTCAACTCCATATCCTTCTTCTGAACAGGAGTAACTGAGAAGCCGATTTCAAGACCTTGGTTGCTCATCGAGCCTATATTCGCCAGCAGTTTATCGTATGCGAAAGGCGGAACAGGCACATCATAGGCATAAAGCATATCGGTCGTCTTGGAGTAATAATATTCGGCAGTCATAACCAGGCGATTGTTCCATAATCCCAAGTCAGCACCCAAGTTCCAGGTGGAACGAGTCTCCCATTTGAGGTCAGGATTGTTGTTTCTTATCATGCCCATTGTCACCGTAGGCGAACTGTTAACTGATACGACACCATTCTGCCGCACCGTATTCATTGTGGTGTAAGAAGAAATTCCTCCAAGATTGCCCGAACGTCCATACCCCATACGGAGTTTCAGCATCGTGATATCTTGGATAGGGCGCAACCACTTCTCGCGTTTCATGTCCCACGACATCGACAACGATGGAAAAAAGCCCCAGGTATGAGCATTGCCTACCATCGAGGATCCATCGCCACGAACCGACACCGATAATGTATATCTTTTCAATAACGTATAGTCAGCTCCTGCCATTACAGAAGCCAGCGCAGGGTCTTCATAGTTACTATCGGTACCCCCAAAAGGTCGTGAAGCTGCAGCACCTATGTTATGATAGCCCATATCATTGTTGGTAAAGCCCTTGGCAGAAGTCCAGAATCCAGAGCGCACATCTTTCTGATATTCAGCACCCGCCATAGCCTTCAGGTCATGTATTCCCCAGACATGCTGATAGTTTACCTGCATATTAGCAAGCCAATCCTCACTCTTGAACTCGCCCCGAAACAGATTACCTTGCGCCCACACCCAGGTAGGACAGAACTGGTCGTTCTCGTTCGAAGCATAGCTGTAAGCTCCAAAACCGGAGATGCTCAAGTCTTTCGAGATGTCATAGATTAGTTTCAAATGAGCATTAAAGTTCATGTTCTTTGTGTCATTTCGCTCAGCCAGCAAAGCTCCAGGAGGATTGATTTGCGAAGCCGCCCCATTCTTTACCCAACTACCATTCTCTCTATCATAGGGAAAGGTGGGATTCATGGCATCAGCCGAATAGAAGAGCATTTGAGTGTCGAAGATGTCATTATTCTTGTACGAAGAACCAAACACCCCAAAATCGCCTGTCAGCCTGTTGCCGAAAGCTTTCTGTGTCACATCTATCTTAGCCACCAAGTTGCGATAACCCTTGCTTCGAATGATGGTATTGTGATCTATATAACCAAAAGAAGCTCGATAATTGCTTTGCGGAGTTCCACCACTGAACGCCAAGTAATGGTTTTGCACCTGTCCTGTACGGGTAATCGCCTTACGGAAATCGGTATTATAGCCTTTGTTTTTATATTCGACTCCTAACTTTTTTGCAACGGCTATGTATTCTGCTGCATTGAGCATCTCCATACTCTTACACATGGCCTCAAGTCCATAATTTCCCTCGTAAGAAATCTGAAATCCCCTACCCGTACCTTTCTTGGTCTTTACCTGTATGACACCCGAAGCACCACGCGAACCATAAAGAGCAGTTTCGCTGGCATTCTTCAATACCGTAAAGCTCTCAATATCTGCAGGGTATATGGTAGCAAGCGTAGCCACATCCGACGTCACTCCATCGATGATTACCAGTGGGTCGTTGCCACCCATGATAGATGTAGTGCCGCGAACACGCACTGAGTTGAGCATGGCCATACGGTCGAGACCATTACTGGTGACATTCACACCCACAGCCTGTCCACTCAAAACATCAAGTGCATTAGTGACAAAACCCTTCTTGAGTAATTCTGGCTCAACAACGTTTAATGGTACAGACAGACGCAATGTGTCCAACATAAAAGACTGTTCACTCTGAGCCTTGACTGCCATAGGGGTCGACAGTACAAGAACACAAATCATACTACATATCTTTTTCCTCTGATGCTCCATATTTATTAAAGTATAATTTTTGTTCAGGTTATGTATATACTGCAAAAATATAAAAAAAAATGGGAACTACATGATAATTCTATAAAAAACATTCTACTTTTTTTCTTAAACATCATCTACACACCTCATTTCCTGTATAACTCAACTTTCACAAATGGGGAAGTTAAAGAAGTTAGAGAAGTTAAAGCCATATGCTTTATAGCTAAAAATACAACAAAAAAAAGGCTATTGTCTATAACTTCTAACGACCGAATGGAGTGATAACTTCTTTAACTACTATAACTTCCGTACATGCGAAACTTCAGCAGTATAATAAAACCATCATTCTGAAACAAAAACAAAATATTCATTCGATTTATTTTGCTATATATACCTTTTGTTGTAACTTTGCACCCGGTTAGCAAAATGCTAACTAAGGGGTGCTACCGCCATTGCGGATGCTGAGATCAGACCCATCGAACCTGTCCAGGTAATGCTGGCGTAGGGAAAATGAGACAAACCAACCAAAGGAAAAGACCTTGAGGATTGTTTGTATTCTGTCATCGCACCTCTTTTTATCATATACATCATATATAATAAAAGGAAATGAAAAAAGATTTGTTACTTTTGGCAGCCCTTGTTTTAGGCGTAGCGACTACAGCCCATGCTGCTAAAAACAAAACAGGAGAACGCATCGACACACTGAAAGCAAGACAGCTACAGGAGGTTCAGGTAATCTCTACACGTGCAAGCAAGAATGCACCTTTGGCTTTCACCAATGTCAACAAAAAAGACATTCAGGCTGTCAACTATGGCAAGGACATTCCTTACCTGTTGGCACTCACACCATCTATCACCCTTACCTCAGATGCTGGTAACAGCATCGGCTATACCACACTGCGAGTACGTGGTACAGACCCAAGCCGCGTTAACATCACAGCCAACGGCATCCCTATGAATGACGCTGAGAGCAGTTCTCTCTTCTGGGTCAACTTCAGTGATTTCGCTTCCAGCACACAGAGCATACAGATTCAGCGTGGTGTGGGAACCTCTACCAATGGCGCAGGTGCCTTCGGAGCTACTGTCAACATGCTGACAGACAATATTGGTGCCAAGCCATACGTTGGTCTTGACGTATCAGGCGGCAGCTATTACTCTCACAAGGAGACTGTTCGCTTCAGCACAGGTCTTATCAACGGCCACTGGGGTTTGCAGGGACGACTGTCCAACATCGGCAGCAAGGGTTATCTCGACCGTGCTTCAGCCAAGCTCAACAGCTACTTCCTCCAGGCAGGCTACTTCAGCGACAACACTATGGTAAAATTCATTACCTTCAACGGCCAGGAAGAAACTTACCACGCATGGAACTACACATCAAAGTATGAGCAGAGCCTTTATGGTCGTCGCTACAACTCATGCGGTGAATACAAGGACGTAAACGGCAACCGCGCCTACTATGACAACCAGACAGATAATTATCACTCTCAGAACTATCAGTTGATTTGGAACCAGCGCCTCACCAATCTTTGGAACCTCAATGCAGCGCTCCACTATACCCGTGGCGATGGTTACTATGAAGAGTATAAGTACAAGAAGAACTATGCCGAGTATGGTCTGAACACGACCAAGCTGAAGAATGACCTCATCCGTCGCAAGCAGATGGGCAACGACTTCTATGGTGCCATCGCCTCTGTCAACTACGACAACCAGAAGAATCTCACCGCAAACTTTGGTGGTGGTTGGAACAAATATGATGGTGACCACTGGGGAAATGTGCTTTGGCACAAGGTGAATGGCGACATTGAGCGCGACAACAACTTCGAGTACTACCGCAACAATGCCAAGAAGACCGACTTCAACATCTACGGCAAGGCGAACTATGAGTTTGTCAAGGGTCTCAGCGCCTTCCTCGACTTGCAGTATCGCCATGTTAATGTGAAGATGCAAGACCCAAGCGACTGGTTCATTGGCAACAGCTTCACTGGCGACTATATTATTAACGAGAAATATGATTTCTTCAATCCTAAGTTCGGTTTCAACTACGAGATCAATACCAATAACAAGGTGTACATCTCTTATGCCATCGCACACAAGGAACCTGTAAGAAACAACTACGAGGCCTGGAATTCTGGTTCTGAGAAACCTAAGGCCGAGCGTCTTAACGATTTGGAGTTGGGCTACAAGTATCAGAGCTGCAAGTTCTCTGCTGGTGCCAACTTCTACTATATGAACTACAAGAACCAGTTTGTTCTGACAGGCGAGCTCAACAGCATCGGCGAAGCTGTAACACGCAACTTCGACAAGACTTACCGTATGGGTATAGAGTTGGAAGCAGCTTGGAAGCCAGTAAGCTGGTTCCAGTGGGATGCCAATGCCACATGGTCAAAGAACCGTGCTAAGGACATGATGGTAACATTGGAAGATGGTGAGACCAACGTCAACTTAGGCGAGACACCACTGAGTTTCTCTCCTGACTTCATCTTCAACAACATCCTCACCTTCCAGTATGCAGGTTTCAAGGCTGCCATCCAGAGCCAGTACGTCAGCGACCAGTACTTAACCAACACAGGTTTCAAGACCATGGAGTGCAACGACAATGTAGACCCTGACACCTACGAGGCAAAAGGCAACACTTGCTACGAGACCCTGTTATTGAAGAAGCACTTCACCACCAACATTGACCTGAGCTACCACTTCTCTTTGAAGAAGATTGGCATGAAGGACGCCACCATCGGTGTGACCCTCTACAACATCTTCGATGCGAAGTACGACAACAATGGTTGGGCAGCACCAACATACCGCATGGTAGACGGCAAGGTAATTGCTGCCAACTTATGGGGTAGCCGTGACTATGGTTCAGCAGGTTTTGCTCCATCAGCACCATTCAACTGCATGGCTCATCTCTCTATCAATTTCTAATCATCGACAAAACGACTAAAACATCATGATGGATTTCATCACATCACATGGTTTAGACATCTTCACCACGGTACTCGGACTGGTTTACATCCTGTTGGAGTACCGTGCCAGCATTTATCTTTGGCTGGTAGGCATTGTGATGCCAGCCCTTGACATCTGGCTCTATTGGAGTCATGGTCTGTATGGCGATGCCGGTATGGCTGCTTACTATACTGTGGCTGCAGTCTACGGATATGCCGTATGGAAGTTTGGCAAGAAGCACAACCAGAAGGCTGAAGAAGAACTGCCGATTACCCGTATGCGCAAGTCGCTCTATCTTCCAACCATCGCCTTTTTCTTGGTGGCATGGGGACTCACCTATTATATATTGGTGACCTACACCAACTCCACAGTACCTCTCCTCGACGGTTTCACCAACGCCCTGAGCTTTGTGGGTCTGTGGGCCTTGGCACGCAAGTACATCGAGCAATGGTTCTTCTGGATCATCGTCGACGTAGTTTGCTGCTACCTGTATATCGTAAAAGGCATTCCTTTTAAAGCAGGCCTCTATGGTCTGTACGTCATCATTGCTGTGGCAGGCTATTTCAAATGGAAGCAGATGATGAAATAATAAGGAAATTAAAGAATAAGTTAGAAGAATGATCACTTTCCTCACTCGTTAGGAGTTAAAGTCAATTGCCTTTTTAGAGAAAAATCAACAATAAAAAAGACTACTTTAATCCTCTAACGTCTATAACTTCTTAACTTACATTACGGTTATTCTATAAAACATTGAAGCTGAAAAACTACTATACGTTGTTTTTCAGCTTCATTGAGTTTTCTATACTTGTCAATTCATCTCTGAAATCGGCATCCAACTTGAGGCGTTGTTCCACTTTCGTGCAACTATGGATTACCGTGCTATGGTCACGATTACCTACCAGTTTACCGATTCTTGAAGCAGGCATCTTGGTATGCTTAGCTGCCAAGAACATCGTTACCTGTCGAGCCACCACATACTCGCGCTTTCTACTCTTACTATTGACAGCAGTAGGGGTGACATTGAAGTGATGACACACTTTCTCTATAATATCGTCAATGGTGAGTGGATGATCATCCACCTTGACAGCACGTTTAATGACACGTTCTGCCAATCGGATATCAATATTACTATTGTATACGATGCTATAGGCCAATAAACCATTGATAGCCCCCTCCAAATCGCGCACACTTCCATTACACGTCTGAGCAATGAAAGCTATCACATCTGTAGGAATCTGCAATCCATCACGACGGATTTTACTCTCTAAGATGTCGACACAGAGTTGCACATTAGGCTTCTCCAACTCTGCCACCAGTCCGCACGAGAATCGGGTAAGCAGTCGGTCGGGCATATCCTTCAGTTCCACCGGAGGACGATCACTCGCTAAGATGATGCGTTTACCGTTGCGGAAAAGGCTATTAAAAATATGAAAGAAGGTGTTGAGAGTCTTAGTCTTACCAGCCCACTCCTGAATATCATCCACTATCAGCATATCTATCGTCTGGTAGAAGTTGATAAAATCATTTGTGGAATTATGCAGCACCGCCTCAATGTACTGATTCTGGAAGAGGCGCGCACTCACATAGAGAACTCGCTTCTTGGGATATGTCTTCTTGGCAAACACGCCAATAGCATTGACAAGATGAGTCTTGCCACTGCCCGATGGGCCGTAGATAAACATCGGATTAAACTGAGTGGTATTGGGATGCTCTGCTATAGAGTAACCCACAGAACGAGGAAGCTTATTGCTGGCACCCTCTACATAATTGTTGAATGTGAGTTTCGGGTCGAGCTGCGTATCAATATCTTGAGGCTGCGCTTGAGGTTGCTCTGCCTGAATACGACGCTGTTCTGCAACATCCACATCATTAGGATCGGCCTCGAGAACAATCGTTTTCTTATGCTCCAGGTCGGCTACAACTCGATAAGCCAACCGTACACCTTCGCCAAAGTTGCGCTGCAGCACCTTGCTTAGCAAATCTACATAGTTAGCCTCCAAATACTCATAGAAAAAGGTACTGGGCACTCTAAGCAACAAAGTCTTCGTAGCCGGCTTATACGACTCGAAGACAATAGGCTCAAACCAAGTTTTATATTGGTCGGGCTTCACTGCATCCCGAATAACTGCCAAACAGTTATCCCAGAGTGGCTTAGGACTTGCTAACATTCTCTATATGATGTATTTACTATTTATTGATACTTTAAGGCAGCTTCAAAAAAAGCGAACCTGTCTGCAAAGTTATAAAATAAATAGCAAATACACAAATCTTTATTTATCTTTCTTTCCGAAGATTGAAAAATGTACATAGCGCTTAGGATGCTGTTTCAGGTCGATAACCAGAGAGTCTGCATCGCGCACTGTAGCATTGAGATGGTGATACAACTGAGGATCGTTCATCAACAATCCGAGTGTACCCTGATTGCTATTGAGTTTGTTAGTAAACTCCTCTGCATTAGCCAAAGTGCGGTTTACCTTGTCGAGTGTACCCTGTACATCGAGGCTTGCCAAGTTGGCAGTCAACTGTTGGGTATTATCAAGCACTCCGTTGGCACGGTTTATCATACCAGGCACCTGCTTGTTGAGTCCAGTCATGAGTGTGTTGAGTTCACGAGTAGAGACAGTGAGGTTGGAAGTAATAGTCTCCACATTGTGCAGTGAAGCCGCCAAGGCTGGGTCTGCCAATAGAGCATTGAGACTTCCCAAGATAGAGTCGAGTTTAGGTAGCATCTTCTCGATGGTAGGCACCATGTCAGCAACCTTCCCCATTGCTCCCGCATTGACAGCGCCAGGAATGATGCCTCCTGGTTCTATGCGTTCACGAGGATTATTAGCCAGGAGCAAGTTGATTTGCAGATTGCCCATGATATCTTTCTCTATCTCTGCTTTAGAACCAGCAGGGATACGTAATGCTTTGTCGATATTAGCCTGCACCTTGATAGGGCCTGTCTGTGCATAGTCGAACTGCACAGCATCTACAGTTCCCACCTTATAACCATCGGCATAAATAGGTGTAGAGGCTCCCAGTCCCTGAATGTCTGTAAAAGTGATGTAATAATAGTTGTGTGACGAAAAGAGGTTGATGCCCTTCAGAAAGTTGATTCCGAAGTACATAATCAAGATACCTACGACAGCAACGAGGGCTATCTTTATTTCCTTGCTCATATTCATATTCTTCTATTTATTCTTGTTCTGTTTATACTCTCTTATAGCTTGGCTTACGTCATACTTTTCTCCATTCTTAAAGGCGATGATAAAGGCCTCTGGGAACTTTTCGAGCAATGACTTTCGCAAACGACAGATCTCATTATAGTTGGTAGAAGCCCCTATGGTGTACTTCACCATACCATTCTCTTGATATGAATCTATTTGGGTTTCGCCTTTGAAGTGACTATCTCCAGCACGTAGCACACGACTACTGGTCAAGATCTGTACTTTAAAAACAGGTTCGTCTTGAACTTGGCGTGGTTGCTTGGCTACAGAAGGCGCCTTCTCCTTTACCTTGCTTGCAGGTGCTGTGCGCACAGCAGCACGAGTGGTAGACTTTGCCACAACAGATGCCTTTTCTTCTTTATATTCAGAAGGCACGATAGAAGGCACATCAGTAGCATCATCACCCGTTGGACGATAAGGCACCGACACACCCTTGTCGTATTTATCCTTATACTGCGCAAAGGCCTGATAGATGCTTCTTGCAATGTCGTCTACACGACTGGCGGTATTGAGGAGAGCCTCCTCATCGGGTGTGGTAATGAATCCCAGTTCTATCAAGCATCCAGGCATAGAAGTTTCTCGTAGCACCAAGAATCCTGCCTGATGCACCCCCTTATTGGGTCGGTTGGCTCCTGCACATACACTACGCTGAATGAGTCGTGCCAACTCCACGCTGCGCTCCATATTCTTGCCTTGTATAAACTCAAAGATGATATAACTCTCCGAAGAACGAGGATCGAAGCCCTGATAGGTTTGCTGATATCCCTTCTCCATGGAGATCACCGAGTTCTCTCGCATAGCCACATCGAGGTTATCCTTGGCACGGTGCATACCGAGTGTATAAGTCTCAAAGCCTCTTGCTATCTTACCAGCAGGCAAGGCATTGGTATGAACTGAAATAAAGAGATCAGCACCGGCTCTATTGGCTATATTAGCACGCTCCTTCAGAGGAATAAACACATCGGTCTTACGTGTATACACCACCTTGACGTCGGGCTGATTACGCTCTACATATTTTCCGAAAGCTAAAGCCACCGACAGGTTGATGTCCTTTTCCTTTGACATGGTACCCAATGCTCCTGCATCATGTCCTCCATGACCGGCATCTATAACGAGTGTAAAACGATTGCTGGCCGAGAACACATTCAAGACCAACAACAGCCACATAACCACCAAGGATAATATCTTCTTGCTAAACATATCGTTGCGGATGATGGTGCAAAATTAAGCATTTCATAGCAGAAAACCTAACTTTAACACAAAGTTTTATAATTCATTAAGTGTACCTCTACGCCAGCACCTTCACAATCGGCGCCAAAAGGTGGGTTTACCTTCATGATAGAAATGTCGAGACTCTGAAGAGAGGGAAATTCATTAAACAGACGCTCACCGATTTTTCCTGCCACATGTTCAAGGAGTTTGCTGGGAATAGCCATTTCTTCCTTCACCACACGATAGATCTCGGCATAGTTCACCGTATCTTCGAGTTCATCGGTCAGCATGGCGTGAGTGAAGTCACATTCTGCCACCACGTTGATGACATAATCATTGCCTACTCTGCGCTCCTGTTCGAGCACACCATGAAAGGCATGAAAGCGCACCTGGCGTAGAAAGATTTTAGTACTCTTCGCCTGCCACCCTTCCACCGCAGGATTACTCTTCGCCGTCATAATCCACCTCCTTCTCTGAAGATTGAGATTCATCGTACACATACTTTTTCAATGCACGCTCCACACCCACTTTCCAGGTATTGATACTTTCGGAGGTGAGCTGCAGCTGACTTACCAACTTGATGACGTGCTCAATAGGCATCCGATAACGAAGTACACCCGATATGAGCTTGGCATAATTCCAATATTCTGGATTAAAACGCTCACTCAAACCTTCGAGAGTCATCTTGTATCCACGCTTATTAACAAACTGGAAGTCGTAACGCTTGGTACCATCACTATTCACTTCCTTTACGATCTTACCTTTCATCACCGACTTGGGCAGCATAATGCCTTCCTCATCATCAAGAAGACCTGTAAATATTTCATAGGGATGACCATCGAGCAATCCGACAAGGGCTACCCACTTGTCTTTGTTGTTCTGAAATCTAACCACATCGCAGTCCAACTCTTTAGGGCGAACCTCCACCACTTCGGGATGACAAGGCTGAATATTGAGTTCGTCGTTCACCTGTTTCACCAGTTCACGATGAATCTTGGTAATATCCACTTGTTCGCCTTCAAAGCGTTGGCGAAAATCAGAGAGGATTTGATGCACTTGTTCCAAGACCTCATGGCATGCCTGCTCGAAAGTCTTTCGATCTTTATTCTCCATTTACAAGGTTAGTTCTATGAATGTTCAACTAAATTTGGATGCAAATTTAACTTTTATTTCCCAACTATGCAACTTTTTGCAGTACAAAAGAACAAAAAGGAAGTAGAATGTGCAGAAATCAAGAAAGATTGTGTAACTTTGCACAAATATCATTCGAACAATTCTTATACATTATTATATAT
>ERZ1026892.795-NODE-795-length-14186-cov-80.160781_pt1 | contig 14186 bp, 13 predicted proteins | sample MGYA00380176_ERZ1026892 | MGnify/ENA primary metagenome ERZ1026892 (study PRJEB33269, sample SAMEA4719812) | human gut metagenome | biome: human-associated habitat; feature: organic feature; material: feces | place: Cameroon | collected 2013-10 ... | reverse complement strand
AAGACACTCATAAATCGCTCATTTTAAGCTATTCAGAAGATTTTAGCAGAATTTTTGGGAAAAATAAGAAAGAATACGAAAAGATTATCCGAAACAGAAGCATTGGCAGCTATCTGTTTCGGATTTTTTTGCAATGATTAATTTCCAGCGCAGTTCTTCCTCAACCACATCCCGAAGAAGCGGTCGTAGATGATATAGCTGCCATTGTACTTGTAGATGAATTCTCTATTGATCAGCGTCTTGAGAGCAAGACTCACGCTGCTGGCAGCAGGCAAGTTGTGGCGGCTGATGAAATCCTGCGAAAGAATGGAGGTGACAGCCTTGTCCTGGGCAATGGCAGATAGAAGAGCAGCCTGATTGTCAGTAAGGGAATCGTAGTAATTCACGAATGCCACTTCCTGCTCGTTCACCAATTCCAGGGTTACATCATCAATTTCCGCTGTCGTTATTTCCTTTCCGTTCTGATAGAGTCGGTTCAGAATATCCTGGATATACCAGGTTTGACCATCCACCTTATTATATAGATAGGCAAAGGTATCAGGATCCATGGTCAGATTCCGGGCTCCCATCCATCTGTTGGCAAAACGATGATACTCATCCTGGTTGATGAGGGGAAGATTGAGAATTTGCGAACTCTGATAGAATGGGCGCTTTGCCGACAGGAACATGTCGGTCATCATGTGCTGCTTACTGCCTGCAAAGATGAAATATACATTCGGCAAGAACTGGATGTAGGAGCGCAGCAGGGCCTCTGTGCCATCTTCGGGATATTCGGCTATCTGCTGGAACTCGTCGATGGCAATATAGATTCGCTTCTCCGATTGTTTCAAATACTCGAAGATATGTTTGAGAGAATCCTCGCTCTGGCTTGGTGAAACCGTAATCGAGAACGTAGGGATTCCCGTCATCTCATCAAACGACATCGTAGGCTTGTAGCCGGCAAAGAAGGTGGTAATCTTGCGCATGGCAGTTTGCGAGAAAGTATCAACCTTCCCGATAACCGTCTTTGCCAACAATTGGATGAATTGGCTCAGATTTCTTGTGGCATTGATGTCGAGATAGAAACAATGCGTTTCAGGCTCCTGCTTGCTGATGTTCTCAAAGACATGGTGTATGAGTCCCGTCTTTCCGATGCGTCGAGGAGAGATGAGCACGATGTTGCGCTCATTCTGCAAAGCCTTCATGATGACTTCCGTCTCTTTTTTGCGGTCGCAGAAGTATTCTGCTCCCTTATATCCGTAGATAACAAATGGGTTATTCAGCTGTTCCATAACGTTTTATATCTATTCCATGTTTTATGTTACATATTTTGTGAAATGCAAAGATACTACTTTTTATGTAACTATCGCCACTTCTTTTCCTAATAATTTTTAAAACTTGCATTTTGCCTATTTTTACTCCTTTATCTCTTTATTATTTCTTTCTAATAACTAAAGATATTTAAATATTTAACCCGATATTTGGTGATAAATAAAGAAATAACTATATTTGCAGCATGATTACGGAATATGGTATAGAGGCAAAGTCTAATTCTGAGATTATATCAGAATTGGGAGGACGATTCAAGCAATATCGTCTGTTCAGCAATCTCACTCAGAAAGAGGTGGCTGTAAAGGCTGGTGTGAGCATTTTCACCATTAGCCAGTTTGAAAAAGGCGAAGCTAAGAACATAGGCTTTGGCACTATTCTTTCTCTGTTGAGGAGCATTGGATTCCTGCAGGAAGCAGAGAAACTCTTGCCGCCATTGCCAATGCTGCCTAGCCAAGTGAAGAAAATGAATGAAAAGAAGGAAAGGGTAAGACATGAAAGATAATGTTGTGCAGGTGAATTTGTGGGATAAGAATGTGGGCTTGTTGTCTTGGGATGACAAGCGCAGCTGCTCTGTCTTCCAATTCGACAAGGATTTTATGCAATATGGATGGAATATTGCACCATTGGTAGCACCGTTGGATTCTGTTTATGTTCAAAGAACTTTCCCTATGTCAGGGAATAGAGAAAAACTTTATGCAGGTTTGCCTGAGTTCATAGCAGATTCTCTGCCTGACCATTGGGGAAATGTGGTCTTCCAGAAATGGATGGAAGCCAATCATCTGCAATCCAAAATGGTAAATGCAGTGGATAGACTGTCTTTTATCGGTAAGAGAGCAATGGGTGCCTTGGAATTTCAGCCTGCTCATATCCAGGAGGATGCATCTGTAAATATCGAGTTGGCTTCACTTTATGAACTTGCCAATAAGATATTTCTGGACAGGCAGGATGTGAACATTGATATGAGCAACAGTCTTATTCTGGAAAATTTGTACAAGGTGGGAACTTCCGCTGGTGGTCAGCGTCCTAAGGCGATTATCGGCATGGATGAAACTACAGGTATTATTCGTTCAGGTCAAGCCGATTTGCCAACCAACTTTAAGCACTATATATTGAAGTTTGATACAAGCAGGAAAAATGAACTTCCTTTTACTAGGGTAGAGATGGCTTATTATCTGATGGCCAAGGATGCCGGTATCAACATGATGCCTTCTCGTTTGGTAGAGATTGAAGGAACCCAGAATTTTCTGACCCAACGCTTTGATAGAGTGGAGGGTAGAAAAATATATACTCAGACTTTAGCTGCTATGAGTTCCTTGGCTGATACTTACGAAGATTTGTTTGTGGTGGGTAGAAAACTGAAATTGTCTGCAGAAGAGCAAACCCAGCAGTATAGAAGAATGGTGTTTAATGTACTTGCAGAGAATGTTGATGACCATACCAAGAACTTCTCATTTGTGATGTATCCCAACGGAGAATGGCATATATCGCCAGCTTACGACATCGTGTTTTCCGCCGATCCTGATTCGCATTTCTATCGTAACCATGAACTTACGGTTCTTGGCAAGCGAAAGAATATAACGAAGCAGGATTTGATGCTTTTTGCACAAAGACAGGATATCAGAAATGCTTCTAGTATCATAGAAGAAGTGGAAGACGTAGTGATGAACTTCAAGTCTTATGCCGAAAAAGTGGAAATCGATGAGCACTGGATACGCAAAATAGAACGGGTTTTGGAAGAAAACCGTTAAATGATGTACAAAAGTAAGAATAACATGCCTGATATGATATATGCTGCCTTATCATTCTGAAGGTAAGTGACTGGTTAAAATTGGTATCCATAGCCATCAAAAATACTACGCAGAAGAAAAATTTCTCAATCTGTGAAACCAACTTTCATAGGTACATCTTAATTTTGCATCCAAAAATGAATGTATTAATGTTGTATGATGATGGTTAAGCAAATATCAGATAAAAAAGATGTGGAGCAGATAGATTTGCTCCAGGCCTTCGAGATAATCGTAGAAAAGGCAAAAGGATCTTCTCTCGGAGAAGAGTTTTATCAGAACGTAGATCCGTATCTTGGTTTGGTTTCAGATAAACTGTGTATCTCCAAGCGGGCAAGTGTTATCATGGCCCTCTTTGCCGACCGGTGCTATGATACCCAAATCCGGTTTTCAGATTTGACGGAATACCTGGATTGCAGAATCCTGACATTGCTCAGATATTCCAACGAAACTCAGGAACTTATCGATAAGGAATATGTTTGTCAGAATCGGATTGAAGGACTCAGCTATAGCATCCCGATGGAGGTGATGGAGGCATTCCAGCATAATCAGCGATATATTCCTTCGGATGTGGATGAATTCACAGCTAGAGAACTGTTTGATAAGTTTGATGAACTTTTCTCGAAATGCCGCTGCGAAAAACTGAACAAACTGGTTTTGAGAAAGAAACTCAAAGCACTGGTTGTCAAGAATAGCAACCTGGCATTTGTCAAGGCAATGGCATTGTATGATATAAATGTGGAGGATAAAGATTTTCCGCTTTTCATCTTGCTGTGTACACTCTTTGTTATTGATGGCGATGATGACATCCGTTGTCATGACTTGAATTTCATCTATGAGGAAGGGGAGTCGGTCTGGCGATGGGCTAAGCGAGACCTTAACCAAGGCAATCATCGTTTCTTGCAGAAAAAGTTCATAGAATATACCAACGATGACGGCTTTGCCGACAGGGAATCCTTTAAGATTACAGACAGTGCGAAGAAGCTGCTCTTTTCGGAGATGAACCTTTCTGCTATGCAGGGCTCCCGTCCTAAAGGTGGCATGTTATCCTTTGAGAGTATCAAGCCTAAACAGCTGTTTTACAACGACAAGGAACGCAAACTGGTAGAAGAACTCGCAGCTCTTTTGGATGAAAAGAATTTCCAGGGTATCCGAGACCGCTTGAAGGAAACCAATTTCAGAAGTGGCTTTGCCTGCCTATTCTATGGTGCACCAGGTACCGGAAAGACGGAGACGGTTCTTCAGATAGCCAGGAAAACGGGTCGTGATCTTATCCAGGTTAACATCTCGGAAATCAAGAGTATGTGGGTAGGGGAGAGCGAAAAGAACATCAAGGGTATCTTTGATGATTACAGAAAGATGGTGAAACAATCGGCAAAGACTCCTATTCTGCTCTTCAATGAGGCAGATGCCATCATCGGCAAGCGTATGGTGGGTGCAGAGAAGGCTGTGGATAAACTGGAGAACAATATCCAGAACATCATTCTTCAGGAGATAGAGCAGCTTGATGGCATTCTTATTGCCACAACCAATCTTGCCGAGAATATGGACAAGGCTTTCGAGCGTCGTTTCCTCTATAAAGTGAAGTTTGAAAAGCCTGATTTGCATGGGCGTTTACAGATTTGGCAAACGATGATACCATCTTTGAATGATGCTGATGCTTCTTTCCTTGCCGCCAGATATGATTTCAGTGGTGGAGAGATTGAGAACATTGCCCGCCATTATACCATCCAATCCATTTTGCATGGCAAACCGGCGGATATGCTCAAATCTCTTGTCGGGTATTGCGATAGTGAAAGGCTGGAAGGAAGAACCCCCAAGAGAAAGGTTGGGTTCTGATGCATCACTCATAAAGAAAAGGCGGTAAATACGAAAAATGTATTTGCCGCCTTTTTCTCCTAGTTTCAGATGATTGTATCTGATATTTCTTGATTGATTAAATCTGGTATTCCTTAATTGATTAAATTTGGTATTTCTTTGTGAGATTTCTCAATTTTTCGGCAATATCCTCCCTTAGCCATTGAGGTTCCAATACTTCCATGGTATCCATGTTGGAGAATATCTCCTGTTCAAAATCGAATTCAGGCTTCAGATGGTATTCAAAGATAGAATACTCATCTGTGCGCTCCGTTTCCTTTTGTGAGGTATGGAGAGGAAGGTTGCGGATATAGTTGCTTTGGAATGCATCCACTTTGAGTACCACCTTTTGCACCTCAGAATTCTCGTTGTTGATGATGCCGAAGCAATCCTTGAAATATTCAGCAGGATCCAGATCCTCTGGCAATTTGAATGTTTCTTCAGAGATGGTGACATTCTCCATACGGTCGAGCGCATAGCATCGGATGTCATCTGTGCCAGGACTGTAAGCCACCACATACCAACGCTTCTTGAAAGCCTTTATGAAATAAGGATGAATATCAAATTCATGATACTCCTCTGTATTGAAGCTATAGTAGGATATGGAGATGACGCGGTTGTCACGCATTGCCTTGATGATGTCTTCCAGATAGTTTCTGCCAGAAGGCATATCTTCCAGGAGTACACGATTCTTGAGCTTGCGACTGTTGCCAACCATGGCATTGAGGGAGAAGGCATTGAGCATCCAACTTCTGGCACTTCCTTCCTCGAAGCAGTCACCATACTCAATGTAATAGCGGTATCCGCTGCCACAGCAGATGCTGATTTCAAACAGTTCCTCGATGGAATGGAGGTTGTTGATGAAGGTACGGCGAGAGAGTTCCGTTCCTTCGCTGAGATCAGAATCCTTCCATCTGCTTTGGATTTCCTTTAAGGTGATGCCGCCCCTTTTTCTAGCCCGATGGATGGTTTCCACGAGCCAGACATATTTGTTCAATTGATTGATAGCCATATTCTGTTTCTTTAATTTGGTACAAAGATAACGGAAAAGTAGGAAATTATGTTGCACAGGATAGATTTATTTCATGCAGATTTCAATTATTTCATCGTTTTACGAAAAAAAATGAACCTGTGCAGCCAATTTACCCATGTCTTCTGTACTTTTGCACTGGAAAAAAAAAGAAATTTATATAATATCTTCCCGACTTTTCCGTTTTCTGATATAGACATTATAAGAATATGGAATAAGTATAAGAAAAAGAATGAAATTAAAATTTTAGTAATATGGATTTAAAAGCTATACAGCAATTGCTGCAAGAAGCTCAGCCTATCTTACAGAAAAGTAAGGCTGAGAAGAAAGAGCGTGAGGCAAAAGGCGAATATTTCAATGTTTTTGAAAATTTGCATTTTACACGCCCTGAGGAACATCTGCATACCCCTTTTCTTCGTATGCTGCTTGATAAGGATGCCAATCATGGAGTGGGGAAAGGCTTCTTGGAGGCTTTTCTAAAAGAGGTTGTGAAAAAGTTGAAGCTTGATTTTCAATATGATGTTAATTCTAGTCATGTTGAATATCAGGATGTTTATTTGGGCAATAAAGAGATAACTGCGGATGGTACTTCTACAGGAGGAAAAATAGATATTCTCTTGCATGATGACAAAAAGCATGCTATCATTATTGAAAACAAGTTTGATAGATATGGCAATGCTGCCCAAGATCAAGAAAAGCAACTTGAACGATATTATAATTATGGAAAGGAATATGAGGATTTTATCTTGATATATCTCACTCCTTCAGGTCAAGATGCTTCGGAGTATTCTACGGGTTCCAATAAAATAACCTATTATTCGATGAGTTATGATATCTCTGATAATAAGCCAAATATCTTATCTTGGCTTAAAGCGTGTTTAGATATATCAAAAGGATGCCCTCGTATTTATGAAGTGATTAAGCAATATATAACTTTTATAAAAAATACAAGACATATTATGGAAGAAAAATATCAAAAAGAATTATTGAATTTGTTACTTTCTGAAGAAAATGTAGATGTAACACTTGGTATCTTACGTGATGGACAAAAAATAAAAGAGAAAATCAGAAGAGACTTCTGCAATCAGCTTGAGAAATTGGCAGGTGAATACGGTCTTGAACTTCGTGAACAATATGATGGTAATATCGCTACATGGAATAGTGATTATGGTTGGATGATTTTCGTAGGTAAGAAGAGACATCAATCACAAGTAGGATTTGTGGTTGGAAATTTCTCACGACCAAATTCAAAGAAAGGCGGAATGTTATATGGATTGTCTATTATTAATGGGGACTATTCTAATCTGGAAGAGCTGAAACATAAATTTAAGATAGAATCAGGTAATCCAGATGACGAGTATCCTAAGTTTTCACAAGAGAAAGAACCATCTCAACTTTCAGAAGGTCAATGGAAAGATTTCCCTTGGGGATTTTCGTATTTAACTGACGAGAATAGAGAATGGAAGAAGAATTGGTATGATTGGGATGACCTTCAGACTTTGGCTGATATGCGCAATGGCAAGATGCTTGATTTTATGAGAACCCGTTTTGAAATACTGAAAAAGAATGGTATCATAGATAAGCTATAGTTTATAACAACCAAGCATCAATCTCATGAAAGAAATCGTATTTGATTCTTTGCTGCTGATAGCTGCTGACGATGTTAGTCAGCAAGCTATCAATCTGCTTCGTTCAGATGGAATATATTCCGTCGAGAACCGTTCTTGCACACTTATCAATATGGTAGTGGTATCTACTGCCGAAGGAGCAGAACATGTTCATCAGGTATTGGAGAACCACGAACGTGCCGGAAAGAATGTAGTCGTAAAAATGACTCCGGAACTCAGCATCAAGGATGAATCCGATATCGACTCTATCTTGTCTTTCCTTTCAGAGCCAGGCTGTAATCCATACATGGAGTTGAAGCACTTCTTGCAAGTGTACCATGAGAATGTGGAAATTCATGGTATGGTAGGTTTTGATTTCAGAAGTTTCTCCGATATCATCAGAGGAAAGAATGTGGTATCTGTCTATTCTTATGAATATCAAGACGACATAGCTGAGGCTCTCAGCCATCTGAAGCCAGTCAATCTAAAAGACAGCGGCAAATATCTTCTGTCGTTTACAGTAGGTAAGTATGATGAGAAGACTCTATCCAAGCATTTGGCTTCTCTCAATGAATACATGGATACTTTCCCCGAAGAGAGCTGCCTCTACTGGACATACAGAGAAGCAACTCCTCAAAAAGTAACTTTGTTTGCTTCTATATCTTCAGAGCAATAAAAGGAAACGTTGATGGAAGAAAAATTCCCTCCGTAAGTATATTAGCTTCATCGTCTATCGAAGTTAGCTTCATCAGGCACCGAAACTACTTTCGATGCCTGATGAAGCTAACTTCGTTTTTGGGGGCTGAGTCGTTGCGAATACCATCAAAGCTGCGTAATATTTCTTCTGATCCACAACTTGAAGAACGGGTCGTTAAAGGATACGAAATCCCCATCCGCATCTATGAAATCTCTAGCTATCAACGCCTTCTTGATGCTTTGCACATTTGCAGAGCTTTCCAGGTGCTTAGCGTCGTCTATGCGGTCGGTGAAATATTCATCTTCCACAGCTCTACCGAATTCAAAGGAATTTTCTATCATAATCGTTTCCTTCTTCATCATTTAATGTTGAATGTAAAGGTAGTAATAATTTTTAAAGTAAGAAGTGTTTTAGTAAGAAGTATATTAGTAAGAACTTTATTACTAATTAACTTTTTACTAGTTATACGTAACTACTCAGTACCCCTATGAGCATGAGTAGTTACATTGGAGATTAGTATGTATTTAAGAGATGGATGCACCATTTGATGCTTTATCTTGTTAATGATTGAAGGCAGACATGGAGTATGATGGATATCCAAGTCTGCCTTCTATTTTTATGGGTGTATTTGCTTGATGTACATCTTCTTATCCTACTGGTTTCTTTTGGTTTTTCTTTCTTCTCCACAGCAGGAAACCTGTAATAGGCAATGAAGCTGATGTAAGTGCAGCAAATAGCATGATGATTTTGCCTATCCATCCCAAGATGATGCCTTCATGTAGGTCCAAAGTGGCATGAATCAGTTTATCTGCTGGTGTGCCATCCTTGTATCTGCCAGCATATGGGCCTGTTCCTTTTAGCTCTTTGAGAGTATATTGGTCAAAGAAAAGATTGTCTTGTTTATAATAGGAACCTTTCTCATGTACCACACTCACTCTATAGCTTCCCTGGCTATCGGCAGGGAGTGCATAGTAGTATTGTACTGCGTTAGGACTCTCTTTTAGAATCTTGGCTTGCAGTAGGTCGATGCCTGCCGTTTTACTCTGGATATGGAGAGAATCGGATGGAGGTAAGGTGTATGCTTCCATCTGTTTTCCGCCAGAGGCCAGTTGGTAGATACCATGACTGAACCAATCTAAGCCGAAGATAAGGCCTGTGATACTTACCACTATTATCGGTAGGAGCATGTATATACCCAATACATTATGAAGATCATATACGAATCGTTTCCACTTGAATGGACGATGAAAGGCGAGACGTTTCTTCAGAAGATGTAACGTGATATGCTTTGGCATCCAGATGACCAATCCTGTGAGGAGAGTCAGGAAGAAAAGCAAGACTCCATAGCTAACCAAAGGTTTTCCGATGGTTCGAGGAAACCACATATACAGGTGTCCGTTCAAGATGAATCGGTAAAAGTCAAACTCATCGGTTCCTAAGTGGCTAGTATGGATTATCTTTCCGTCATAAGGGTTCAGATAAATGGTTGTCTGTCCCTTCTCTCCGAAGTAATCCACCCATACGGCTTCATCCTTTTCGCCTATGGTGATGGCGGAAGGACGCTCTTGGTGGCTTTGTGTGTTGGCAATCTCTATCAGCTTGGAAGGTTGGAGAAAAGGCTGATTCCTTGCCTCCACCTTTTTCCAAGGTTGATAGGTTGAGCTGATCTCATCCTTGAAGAGATAGATGGCCCCTGTTATGCTGACAACAAAGACGATGATTCCAGTGGCTAGACCTATCCATAAGTGGAGTAGGTAGCATAATCTTTTGATATTCATCCGTTCTTGATATATTTTTCCTATTTTCTGCTTTTCTGATGTTTATGGTAGTTTGAAAAAGCCTCCTACGAAAGATGTGGAGACACGAGCTCCTCTCTCGGCCTTGGCTGTGGCAATATCGGTTCTATAGATGTAGATACCATCAGTTGTTGACACCGGCAAGAAAGCGTAGCCGTTTTCAATGAGGCAAGCGAATCTTCTGCCACCATTTCCATTGTGCACAGGGATTCCTTCCACGTCTTTTACTGTTTTGTTTTTGAGGTCGATGATGCAGCATTTTAGGCTTTTGTCGCCCCATCTGTCATTGGCGGTCTGAGGGGTGATGGTACTCACTTCCGCAAAGACGAGTCCATTGCCGATATATTGGATATGGGCAGGTTTTAGCCCACCTGTGGCCTGTTCGAAATCGAAGAAGTAGTCCTCGTCAAAGGTGGTGGATCCCTTCTTGATTCTCAGAAAGCCTGCATGCTTGGTACTTTGAGAGTATCCGTTGGAAATGGCAGAGTTGGACATCACGTAGAGGTTGTCTTCTTCATCCTTGACAAATCCATTGAAGGCGTTCCATGATCCACCAGGTCCCATTCGCGTGTCTTTCATCAGCTTGACAAACTTGAACTCTGGATATGAATATACCGCTACGAAGCAAGTGTCAGTATAAGCAGTCTCGAATGTTTTGCTGTTCATCGGTGTATAAGTAACATAGAGGTTGCTGCCACTATGTGCCATTCCCGTGATGCTTGGCCAGTCGAGATTATCTATTGGAGAAACAGAAGTCTTGCTGTTTTTGGAAGTGATGGCTGCCGTATGGGCATCTACCGTATAAAAAGTCAATTTGTTACCGCTTTCCTTATTGCTTGGCAGTTCCAGGGCCACCATCGTGTTCCCATCTATTTGGCAAAATCCATTGATGGAGTTGTTGAAAACGAATTCTCCTTGTTCCTTCAGAAGACCGTCGGAGCCTCTTACCACTCCTGTGGCGTTGGTTACTCCCAGTCCTCCGATGCAGAAGATGGTATTGCCGCCTTGCTGATAATCGTGATAGCCATTTTGCTCGATACCTTTACCTACAGCATTGATGGTTCCTTCCATCAAGTTGTCTGTAGAAACCACGTAATAGGAGGTATTGCCACTGGAGGTTACGCCCAAGCTAAGCACGTAAGGGGCGTTTGGAATTTCTTGCTCGCCACTGAGGTCATCGTCGCATGATGACAGAGTGAGGGATGTCATGGCTATGGTGACCATGAGCATGATGTTGCTATATATTTTTTTCATTGTCTAATCAAATTTCTTTTAATTCAATGGATGTTATTTGCTGATGTAATATCTGAACTTCATGTTGAATGTTCTGCCTGGTTTTTGCAAGCGATAGTTGTCATACAGTTTCTCGTTAGTGATGTCCGTGCATTCCAATATGACGCTGTATCTGCCATCTTTCATGCTGTAACCCAGAGATACATTGTGACTCAGCTGCTCTGGTATGACCTTCTTGGTGGCCTTGGCTCCCAGTCCGGTGAAGGAGAGATAGTAGCTATGGATATACTGTATGTCATAATTGAGGGAGAGGGTGTTTCCCTTCCACCCGAAATCAAAGAAATTGTAGTCAGCGTGTCCATTCATGAAGAGATATGGAATGTTTGGCAAGCGCTGTCCGAAGGTGATGTTCTCAGTGATGCCATCGCCCACGTAGGTATTCTGTGATTTCTCAAACTCCAGCTTGTCCTTGATGTCTTGGTAGGTGAAATTTCCATTGATATGGAGATTTCTCTTGTAAGAATATCCCAGAGAGGCCTCTATACCACGCGTATGCACCTTGCCAATGTTGTCATAACTGGTGGTAGGGTTGCTGGTCAAGCTCACTCCCTTCAAGATGAAGTCCTTGGTGTTTCTATAGATGTAGTTGACCTCTGCCTGCACTCTGTGAGGACCAAAGTTTTGGTCAAAGAGAAGGCCCGCATTGAAGTTGTTGCTACTCTCTGGTTTGAGGTCTGGGTTACTTTTCTGAACCATTCCATCACCAAACATCTCCACGGTCTCTGGCATACGGAAGGCACGCTCAAAGGAAACCTTGGCTTGCAAAGAAGGTAAGATGTAATAAGTGGCAGCGGCTCCATAACCAAAGCGATGCTTTCTGTCAGACACCTTCTCCCATCGTTGGTTATCGGTGAACTGGTCCATCAGCTTATAGGTGGAGCTATAGAGTCGGTACATCTTACCGAAGATGTTGGCATTCCATCTTTGGAATCTCACCTGATAGCCCAAGCCTGTGATGTTTTTGGTGAGTTGCTGTGGTACATTGTTCATCTCATCGTCTGGGTACATCTTGTCATCGCTCTTTCTGCGCATGGCAGTGAATACATTGTTCAGAGTGACCGACTGGTGGTCATCTATGACGTAGTTCAGATTGGCATTGGCTTGCCACTGGCGTTCCTTGATGGTAGCATCGGTGAGGTAACCTTCACCAGCCGATGTACTGGTAACATATTCTCCCTTCCAGTTATACTTTCTGGCAAGCGTATCTACATTCTGGGTGTTCACGATATTGTACGTGCCATAAAGAGACAAAGACAGTCCTGGCAAGAACAAGTCATCTTTCTTGTACTTAATGCTTGGGATAATGGAGAAACTCTTGGTCTTTACACCACCATACACCGCATCCATTGTGGCTCCTGTTTGTACATTATTCTTGTCGGTGGATGCAATCAAGCCCAGGAGCAAGTAGTCTGCCCATGATTTGCCCACGATGCCGCTTTCCACCTTCAAACCGAATGAGTGGTAGCCATCATTGAATCTTTTCACCCATTCGTAGCCCTCTTGTTTGTTGGTGGAAAGGTTGACGATAGGTGCCCATACCTTATAGTTGTTGTCAGAGTAGTTGGCGAAGGCGTTGGCTCTGATGGTGAATCCTCCATGTGATGTATAAGCTCCATTGATAGAGAAGCGGTGCGTATTATAAGAACCGATGGAGTAGGTGGCATCCAGGTAGTTGGCATTTTTGCGTGACACGATGTTCACAGCTCCACCCAGTGCGTCAGAGCCGAGATATACTGGTAACACACCCTTATACACCTCGATTCTGTCAGCCATGTTTGCGGAGATATTGGCCAAGTTGAAGGAAGAGCCAAAGTTATCCATAGGAATGCCATCGATGAAGAACTTCACCTGGTTGCCAGAGAAGCCATTCAGGGAGAAGCTATAGTTGGAACCCAGTCCACCGTCTTCTCTAATCTTGACGCTCGTAACACTATTAAGAAGCTTGTTCAAGGGAGCCGCTGTCTGGTATTGTTTCTTTAAGTCCAAGACAGAGATTGCGTAAGCTTGCTCTTGCATTCTGCGTGCCTTTGATTTACCCACTACCTGAACTTCTTCAAGAAGGAAAGAGTCTTTTCCTACCTGTGCATTCAGATTCGTGCTGATGGCCATTGATGAAAGAATGCACAGACCTATTTTTTTGTTCACTCTCATATTAATTTTTGTCTTTTTACCTTATTTTCTTTTGAGGGTGCAAAGGTACGGCTTCTATGAGGAATATGCAATACCTAAAAATAGTGATTTACAGTCCTCTTAAATTTAAGTATATTTTATTCGGAGTGCCGTTGTGGGAAAGCAGTTGCACTGGAACTGGATATTCCAAACAGATGCTCTTACCTATGTGTATCAGTTGAAGTCGAGAGGGCAGGAGGCTGTAGATTCCAAGTTTCCTAACGGTCTGCCCCATTCAACGCTTGTGACCGACAGAAAGCAAACTTATTTCAAGATGAATGTCAAGGATCATCAAGTCTGTCTGGCTCACCTGTTAAGAAATGCCGAATATCTTAACGAGCTAGATGCAAAGCAGGACTGGTCTCGAAGGTTTATCCATCTGTTAGCGCACGCCATCGACTTTAGGCGAAACAACACTATCACGCAGAGAAAGATAAAGGTACTGAAGACCAAGATGAAGAATCTCTTGGGAGAAAGTTTGTCACACCTCGATGATGAGTTGGAGAGATTCTAGTTACAGTTATACTGATGTCATTTTCGGATTCCCCAAATTCAACAAGCATGTTCTAAACAACGAAATGCCTCAGCCATACTGGTCGAAATCGGTTATTATCAGGTTAAAACCGTAATTAAGTAAACGAT
>ERZ1026892.791-NODE-791-length-14279-cov-12.667674_pt1 | contig 14279 bp, 26 predicted proteins | sample MGYA00380176_ERZ1026892 | MGnify/ENA primary metagenome ERZ1026892 (study PRJEB33269, sample SAMEA4719812) | human gut metagenome | biome: human-associated habitat; feature: organic feature; material: feces | place: Cameroon | collected 2013-10 ... | reverse complement strand
TTCTTTGTTCATTGCTTATTCTCCTTAATTAAATAAACCTAGATGGGCAGCTTCATTCCACCCATACTTACCTTTACGCATTTCATCATGGAAGTTTACTCCACGCTTAATGCGCCACTTGCTTATCTTTCTTTTCTTCATATTGCATTTAACTTTGATGATTGCTTATCCTCCACAATAAAATGTTTTTTAATATGTTTCTCTGCCTTTAACCTAGACTTGAACTTATGTTCTTTAATCATCCAGCAAATATGCTGGTAGTAATCTATATATTTAATAATATAAGCTTTTCTGCTTACCTTTATTATCTTATACTCGTTACAATAGGTTCGATATTCAAATCTAATCATATTCTCTTCTTTTTACCCTCTCCCTTTTACAGGAGAGGGTGGTTAGTTACTAAAGCTCATCAAACTCTTTCTGAATGCTATCAAAAGCTTTTTGAACAGCTTTTTTAATATCCTTAGATAATTCGGGATTTATAGCATCAATATCTCTCAAAACATACGCCATATCATTGTAGTTGCAGCCATTAGAATAGTTGCAATACAAATTAGTAGTTTCTTTGTATGCCGTAAGAAAGTGATTTAATTTGTCTGCTCGTTCAAATATAGTTTTGTCCATATTACTATCTGATTAGTTAATCTTCTACAACAAACCCATTCTCGGTGCAAGTATCAATAGCTCTGATTGCTATCCAAATAGCTTGCTTCTGCTCATTGTCAGTAAGACTGCTTCTAATCTCACACAACTTTCTCTTTGCTTCTGTTGCATTCATATTACTACTATTTATGCCCGAAGGCGTTAGTTACTCAACTTCTGCTGACTTCCAGTCTGGGTAGCCGCCCAAGTCCTTATCCTGTCCGCAATTCATTTCAAGCCAGTCTTTCAGACAATCCTTAACTATTTCTCTGTCTTCTGAATCATCATTTGATTCAATGACAACCGTAAACTTATGTTTCATATTACTACTATTTATGCCCGAAGGCTGTTAAACACTTAATCTTCTATCTATTGCTTTTATCACTTCTTGTATGGAAGCTGACTCATCGTTGGTTTTTGTATATCGTCTGTCAAATATTATCAACATATTTTTAAGACGAATAAAATCTGTTCTCAATAACTTATCATTGCCCATTCCTACACCTCCGTTACTTAAAGAATAAATTCATCGTCATCAAACTCATCATCTTCATCTTCTGGAAAAGGATAAATACTGAACTGAAAATTGTCTAAATCTTCAATATTCTTATCTGCCATATCTGCAGATACAATACCAAAGTTATCAGCAATACAAGAAGGTAATTCTCCTTCCTCTTGCATTGTTCTAAATTTCTCGGCTGTACATTCGTCAGGAACGTTAATGAGTTCTACTACTAATCTTATTGTTTTCATATGCTTTACTTTTTATTCAAAGTTCTTTCTAGCCCAAGCTTCTGCTTTTGGCTTAGTCTTGAACTTCTTATCTTTAACTTCATGCCAAACACCATAAGGTGCAGTCTTATACTCGATGAGAAAAAGACCTTTCTCAATCTTGATAATTCTATATTCAAAATACATAATCAAAATGCAATTCTAAAATCCTTACCTTTCAAAGTTGGTCTCTTCTTGAGGACGAATTTTGTTAAATCTTCAAAGTCAATCGGGAAGAGTGGGCTGTACTCGTATTTGAGAGTACAGATGAATCTTCCGTTTAGCATTACATCAAATACGAATTTCTTCATTGCTGTTCCTCCATATTATCTTTAGTTCCAAACTCTTTCTGCAGCTTCTCTATCTCATACACGAAGCGGTTGATGTTGATGCCGCAATCTATCACTTGCTGGTGATGCTTGACGGCATCGGCTATCAGATGTGTGCAACCTTCGGTGAAACCACAGACTCTTTCGCCATCAATGGTGTAGAGATAATTGTTGGTGTTGTAGTAGGCACACTGGCAGAGGTTGATGCCCTTGTTGGCTAGTATGCCTCTTACATAGGCGTTGTTCATGCGAAGCACAATCATCTTGCCTTGGGATGCGTAGTACTTGCGATACTTGATGCGGTCGTAGACTATGATAGCTATGGCTGCTATCCACAAAAATGCCAACACGATGATCGTGTCAAATTGAATTACATTCATAATTTCTTTGTTTTTCAGTTTAACTATTCTATTGTTGTTTACGTAGGTCTTTGCGATAGAACTTCTTTTCTACCACCTTTCTCTCTTCCTTATCCTTGTAGAGTACCTGATTAACATCATGCTTGCTCATATCTACGGTATGAATGCGGTGAGTGGATGGGTCAAGATTGTTCTTCTCGCAATAAATCTTCCAAGCTTCCATGCCATGCGGCTTCTTGGAGTCTTCGGCTGCCTTTCTTGCCTCTTCCTGCCTCTTGCGCTCATCCTCTATCCTGCCACGCTCTGCCAGCAGGTCTTTTTGGTAGGAATCGAGCGCAATGATTATCTCCTGCGGATTGATGGTAGTGTTGTTTTCTCCATGCTTGTGCTGATAGAGCTTACCATAATCTCCCTGCATGAAGGAGATAAAGGCGTAGTCGAGTTCGGCGGTGGTCCAGTAGAAGTACTTGACACAGATTCTTGTGGCAAGCATCTGAATCTGATACTCGGTAACGATGTCGAAGACTCCGAGGAAGGTGAAGAGTTCTATCAGTCTGCCCTTGACCCATCCGACGAGTAAGCGTAGATTACCCTGCTTCTGAATGGTGAGCAAGGTGGTGTTGCTCTTGCAGATGGCTTCCGAGAAGGAAGAAGGGCGGAAGTAATCTGGCTTATCCTTGATAATCGGAATCAAGGATTCTTGCTGCCTTTGCGGTGAGGTCGATAGCTCGTTGCTGTTCATGATTCTGCTTTTGGATGATTTCATCATTCCAACACTCGCCATTGAGGTAAGTGAGTGGGTCTTTTCTGTACACTGGGTCGGGAGTGGATGCTACATAGGCAGGGGTAGCTCTCATACAGGCAACCTTTTCGGCTAAGCTAAGTTTATTCCACTTGGCTTCTGCCTTCTTGCGTCCACGTTTCTTTCCGTAGAAATTCCACCAAGTCTCAAAGATAGGAATCGAGCTGACATTTGCTTTTGTCACCTGCAAATCCACGGTCTCCACCTCGTTCTCTTTCGGGAACATTGGCTGTTCCTTGTAGTACCTGCCAGTTGTCATGAATCTTGCGCCATTCACGAACGCATCACGCAAGGCTTCGTTGTCGGGGGCATATCTGTTTGCCTCGGCATAGATTTCCTTTAATGTTTTCATACGCTTTTTTATTAAATTGTTGTTACACCCATCCCTTGTTGGAATCAATGTCTCGCTGACAATACTTCATTGCCAGTTCATCATTCTGCTCTGGAAGCATGATGTCTATGCTTAGTGCATAGTCGATGATGTTTCTGATTACCGATGATGCCTCTGCGGTATTGAGCAAGCCAAGTGACTTGAACTTGGGATAGCCGTGCTTGTCGTATTCACCGGTCATGAAGATGTGGGGAGCTACGTTCTTCTGAATCTCGCTGAGGGTCTGGAAGAACGTCTGCCCTATCTGACCGGATAGATAGGTGATGATGAAGTTGAGATAGGCTTTCTGCTGGTTGGTGGCGATGGGATGGAACTTCTTAATCTCCAAGCTATAGCCTTCTTCCTTTGCATTTTCTATCTCCTTCAATGCCTCCATGTAGGTGGGCGTATGCTTCAAATTTGCGAATACAGCCATGTCTGATTACTTTAGATTGATTTCAAGTCCTTTCTGTGCATAATATACTGGTATGCCAAAGACCTGTTGGAATTTATTTACTGCCTTGGTCGGGTTGAGGTGACGGGCGGAACCATGAATGAGGATGATTTGTTGGGCTGACTGCCCTGCCTTGCAATCCTGCAACCATGAAACGGCATGTTCGAGACTCATGTGGGATAAGCGAACACGATCAGCCTGACTTCGTGGAGTCTTGCCTTCTGCCACAGCCTTGTCTAGGAGTTCATCCGAATAATTGCACTCTGCAAGATAGGTATTGCAACCTTGGATAACGAAATTCAGATTGTAGCAATCCGTGGCGAAGAAGATGGTGCCGATTTCCTTATGACGAATCAGATAGCCGTAGTTTGGTGCATCCTCATCGTGCTTTACAAAAAAAGGTGTGGCACTAAATTCGCCAAAACAATGAGTACACTCGCAACCCAAAGTTCTTACGCTATTAGGGAAATGCTGCGATACGTTGGCATTGGAATAAACTATAATTCCTGCCTTGGTATACTCCTTGATATACTTGGCATGGTCTGAATGCCGATGAGAACACAAGCATGCCTCTACCTTGCTCGTCTTATACACGATAGCTTTCTTCACCTCTCGTAATGGTATGCCTGCTTCAATCAGCAGGATTTCTCCTGAATCTGATTGAAGGGCATACGAATTTCCTTTTGATGAAGAACCGATGATGATTAGCTTCATTTTCTCTCCTCTTACACTACAAAACCTCCCAGTCTTCCGCAAATACGTCAGAAACGGAAGGTACCCAAGAATCTGCACGACCATCTGGATTTACGATGAGCATCTGATTGGTGTAGTCAATATGGGGGTTCTCACGACTCATCAAGATGTCCTTGGCAGACTGAGGGAGTGACTGCATCTTAGGGATGATGTCACCTTCAATGTGTGAAGGAACCTGCTTCACGATGAACAAGCCCTTACCATTCCAACCACTGCGACGGCAAGCTTTGCCCTCTTTCAAAAACTGAATGACATTTCCAAAGCCGAAATGTCCGTTTGCTAAATAATCATTATTACCTGTCATATTACAAATTATTTTATATCCTCATAGAGGATGATTAGTTAATCTTTTTTCGGCTTAATACCCCAAGCGATACATCCAAATCTAACGTCTGTATCTATATTTGAGCCATCAAACACAATCTCATCTCCTCCAATAGACGTTAGGGTAATACCGATTGGCAATGAAGGATAGAGATATAGAGGAATCAAACGAAGTCCTATAGTATTCTTCTCGTTAGCAACCATCTTGTCAAATTCCTCCTTTGTAAGATGTCCCTTCTCAAATTCAGACTGAATGCGAGAAATTTCTTCTTTAACATCTTCTTCTGATTGCCAACTTCCAAAGTGCAAAGCTTTACATTGGCTCTCTGTAAGAGCATTCCAATCAATATCCTTTTTGAACTGCTCTTGAACTTTCTTCCAAGCATTATTGAGATTTTCCTTTTTGCTGAATTCGTCCCAATGATAAACATAAATGCATGCAATTTGGCTTGCAAGCCATTTTAAGGTATTATTAACCTTTTCTTCTAATGAAATTTGTTCCATATTATTAATAATATTATGCCCGAAGGCGTTCATACTAGCTCAACTTACGACGTGATGATGCAGGTGCGGCTGCGGCAGTAGATGCTGCGGAAGCGGTTGCAGACAGAGTACCTTCTGTATTTGCAGGCTCCTTAACCTCGCCAGTCTCGGCATCAACCACGATAACCTTCTTATCCTCGCCAAACTCCTCGTCACGCTGCTGAATGGCAGAAGGTCGCTCATCGGCATTGATAACCTGCGCTGCATCAACAGAAAGCTCACCCCATGAGGAAAGAAGCTGACGAAGGACGGTCTTTTCTGCCATGTCCTGAAAACCAGCAAACCATCCTAGACCTCCACCTTCTCCTTCCACGGATTGCTTGACAGCCAGTTCTTTCAATTCCTGCCAAGTAATCTTTGAGAACTTGACGGTTGGAGCGTAGGTCTTGGCAAACTTACATACTTCATCAATAGTCATGTACATAATCTTCTCGAAGCCAGACTTCTGCTTGAAATATGCGAAATATCCTACTGGAACATCTGAAAGCTTCTCTCCGCTGATGTCGAGTGAGCCAGTCACCTTATCAAAACCTTGGAACTCGCCTTCATAGACGGTTCCCTTGTTGATGTTGATATACTTATTGGTGCGAAGGGCAAGATTGATATATCCCTTTGTTCCGATGATAAGGGTTGGTGTAGGGACGAGCTGACCGGTTGCCTTATCTTTGTTCTTGAAGACCACGATGTATGCCTGCCCCAACTGCTTGTTGATAGGCAATCGCAATCCTGCTGCCTTTACTGCCTCGCCCATGAGCGCATTAGGGTTGCACTGCATCAGCTGAGGGTCGGAAGTGAACAACTCCATCAAACTGGTGGTGAAGGCGCCTTTGTTGTCCTTCAAAGTATTATGCAGCAGGCTTTGGTAATAGCTATTGTTCATTACCGCCTGGAAATTCTTTACCGCCAATGCTTTCTGCGATGGCTGCTTTGTTGCTACTGCTGTTTCTGCCATGATTTATATTTTTATAAATTCTACTTCATTTACTCCATAACCGTAGGTGCAGGATATTCAAACTTCAACTCATCATCGGTGGTTACTACCATTCTGATCTGCTGACCGCCACGACAAATTGGGTGGTTTACGCTCTCGCACTCATCGAGCAGCATAGGCACAGAAATCTCGTTATATTTTGCGAAGGTGTAGGCGATGTCGATTCCTGCATTCACCTTTGCAGCCGTGTTAAGACGGCGGTATGGCACACCATCGTGATAACACTCGCATGTGGCTTCACGCTCGCCTTTGAGATTGGTCTTGAACATGGACCACTTCACGAAATGGAAATGCTCGTTTACTCGGTCTTCGAGCAACTGACCTGCCTTCTGGTTGTACTCTCTTGCTACATCAAGCTGCTCATCGAGTGCATCGAGCTGAGTCTGATAGGTCACCTTATCCTCGTTAATCTCTGCGATGCGAGCGGTGATTCGGTCGAAGGCTTCCTTTTTGCCAAGCAATTCGAGCACCTCGTTGTATCGGATTCCGATAGACTTACGCTCCTTTTCGAGTTCAGCGAGCATATTGACGGTTTCTACCATGCTGGTCTCGGATGGTTTATTGAGTTCTGCCTCTAAATCGGTCAGTTCCTTCACTACCTGCTGATACTCTTCCTTCTCGGCAAGAATCTGCTCGTAGGTCTTCGGCTTGTCGGCATCCACCTCCAGTTTCTTAAACTCGGCTTCCTTCAACTGCTTCTGCGCTGCCGTCATGTTGTTCATGTTGTCCTGCATGTCCTTGTCGGCATTTTCGAGAATCTCCTTCAAGTTGGTGTAGGTTTCCTGCAGCTTATCGAAGTCTTCATCAAGCTTCTTCAGCGTGTTAGCCTTGCGGTTGTTGAAGTTCTGCTCTGACTCCTTCTTGATGCGCTCCACGTCTTCGGCAGGAAGCGGCTGACCGCAATGTGGGCAGATACCATCATCGGCATTCCACTCCCAAGTGCTGGCATTCGCTTCATCAGTCTTCTGATTGATTACGTTTGCTTCCTTCTCGCACTCCTCCTTCTGCTGTCCGGCATGAATCTTGGTTTCGTTGAGACCCTTCATTTCTGCCTTCAAATTATCTACAAGGCGCTGAGCACTGGTTACGGCTGCATTGGCGGTAAGAACATCGCTCTGATGCTTGAAGGCAAGCTCATTGGAGAGGTTCAATGCGCCCTGCTGCATGTTACGCTTGCGCTTCTCGGCAAAGTCTATCTTCTTGCGGATGGCATCAAGGCGCACCTTGTCGGCACCGCCAGTGCGAATCTCCTGAATCTTGTTGGCGAGTTCCACAAGTTTCTCGTTGAGCTGAGCCTTCTCGGTAGCCAAGGCTTCCCAATCCTGCGCTTCTGGCAGCGACTTATTCAACTCTTCAAGGCGGATAGGCACGGAATCAAGCTGATCCTGCACTTCCTTGCGAGAATACTTGATGTGGTGAACGTACTTGTCGATGTCCTGCTGCTTGAGGGCTTCAACCACGAAATCAAACTTCTCGTCGCCCTGCGTAATATCATCGGTGGTGATATTGCCGACGAGTGCCTGCAACTTGTTGCGCTGCTCCTTCCAAGGGCGGCAAACGAAATCTCGGGTTGACGAACAGAGACGGAAAACGTCTTCTGGACAGATGGAATCCACCACGTCCTTGAAATCGCTTGCGGTGGAAATCTCACCATTCACAAAGAACTTGAAGGTGTTTCTGCACTCTTCGCCATGCCAAGAATCGGTAAGCGTGCGCTTCAAGACGATTACTTGATTTGAGATTCCATCTTCGCCAGTACAATGGACTCTAACCGTAAGCTCCACCTTATGAGGAATCTCACGGATGATGTTGTGGTCTTTGTCGAACGTCTTGATGTCGAGCGAATTGCCGTTGATGTCCTTGCCGAACAACACGTACAGAATGGAATTTAAAATAGTACTTTTGCCAATTCCATTTTTCCCCTTGATGATGGTGAGTTCATCACCAAACTCGTACTCAGCATTGCGAATGCCGCAAAAATTGAGAAGTCTAAGCTTCTTGAACTGAATCTGCTTCATTGTCGTTATCGTTATTTTGTTCTTGTTTACCTTTTCCTCTCAGCTCCATATCGTATGCTTCAAAAGCGCATGCGGCTGCATAGGTGAACGCATTGCTATGACGCATGGCATGAAGGAGAAGCTGCTGCAGGTCTGCATCTGATGCGTGGATGAAGGAGAAGCCTTGCTTTGTGTTGGCATCACCCATAATGATGATGCAGCGGAAATGCTTTCCCTGCTCTCCTGCCTTGTCAACGTCCTCAGTAACCTTTCTGATTTTGTTGAAATAATTCTGTCTGATATTATTTTTACTCATGATTGTGTTTTAAAAACCTGCCCACGCTCGGTTGTTACCCAAGAAATGGGCAGGAAAAATGAAAACAGTTAAATAGCCTTATCCTTGTCAGTTGAGCCTAGACCTTCTCTTGTGCCGTTGACCGGTCCTTCAACCAGATTGATTCCTGGAACGTATGTGAAGGCTCCTTGGCAAATGCGGTCTCCAGAAGCAAGATAGAACTTAAATCCCATCAGTCGCAAAAGGCGATGCTTCCACTTAAAATTTCCACTCTTGACTATTGCCTTTACGTCTTTGCCGTAGCCGCAATCAATCAAGCCGACAAGAGAGTCACAATTCTCTCTTACCTTACCCACAAATCCGCCACCTAACCAAGAAGGGTAATCTACATTCAGTATCATTCCCTTGCCCGACTGACCGCTGCGTGGCAGGATCTGAAGCTTCATGTTAGGCGGAAGCTGTATTCTGAAACCAAGTGAAATATAACAACGTTGATTTGGAAAAATCTCCGTTCTCTCTTTCACAAACAAATCGTAGGCAGCATCGTTCTCATGTGCCTTCTTTGGCAGGCATCCGATTACTGCATCTACGTTAATCTTTGTACCGAATTTACTCATATAATATGTTTATTGATTTATCTCTCGATTAATGGCAATACGTTATGCTTCTTCAACTCCTCGTACAAAAAGAGTCTTCCTTTCTGGGTCCACTTAGTGTGCATAACAGAACCGGACGAACCATCTTTGTGCTCAATGGGGATGGTGTCTGACTGAACATAACCATTAGGAAGAAACTTAGCATAAAGAATCCACTGACCGCCAACCTTATGCTGAATACCAAAGTTTCTGAGAAGAACATTGAATGCCTTTGCAGATTGTCCGTAGTCTTGTGCTATCTGAGTAGTAGTTACGGTCTCCTTGCTGGCAAGAATCTTATCAACATAGGTAACCTTTGGCTGCATGGTAGCGATTGTTCCACTTAACTCTACAATCTCTTTCGAGTTAGCTTCAAGTTGCTTTTGTTGCGCTTCTATCTGCTCGGCTTGGTCTGCTACTAAACGAAGGGCTTCTGCAAAAGTGGTTGGAACTTTAATCGTGGATGCTTCCTTGGTCTCCAGTTCTTCCCAACGATTGATGATTTTCTCTCGAAGGAGGGCATCGTAACCACTGGCTAGAATTAGGCAACCTTTCTTAGTGAGTGTAAAACACTTTTGCTGCCTATTTGCCTTGTCTGTATAAGAGGTCTCCACAAAATTGTGGGCATCTACTCCTTGCAACAACAGATTGCGAATATCTCGCAAAACTGAATCATGTCGCTTACCCGTTACCTCAGCTATTTCTAGCGAGGTCATTGTTTCATTCTTGATGATTTCACTTCCATTCGTCATAGTTCTTTTCTATTTTAAGTCGTTCAACTTCCTTCTTATAGAACTCGATGAGTTCTTGCAGCTCGAACAGAGACCAGTTCTTGGCTTGACGATGTTTCCATTCTAGCAGTTCCATCTTCTTTGAGCCTAGTTTCTTTTCTAGATACTTGCCCAAGTATATCAGATGAGAGCTATTGAATCTGTTATCATATTGGCATTCGATTGTCACGTTATCAGGATCAAATCTCGTTGCCATGTGAATACGTCCCCAATAGTGGCTTGCGTCGCCTTTAGAAAAAGGTAAGATACGCCTACAAGTTGGGCATTGAAACACACCTTCATCGTTTACGTCACGAAGTCTTATGTAGAGCGAAAACCACCTATCCAATCTCTTGATAAGTGCTGGCTTGCTGAGTCCAGCCTTCGCCTTTTTCTTCTCCTGTTCCTTCTTTGCCTTATCCCATGGAGTTCTCTTGATTGGAGTTCTCTTTAGGGGTTTACTCCTCTTCATCATACCTTTTCGTATTTAAAGTTTCGTACTCGCCTTCCTCTCGTCCAAGGTCTGCAGCCAGATTCTTGATTCGGGAGTTGAGCATATTTATTTTGCGTATTTTTCGCTCGAATATCTCAAGAGGACACCAAGCGTTACGCTCTAATTGTCTGTATATATCGTTCACTCGTTCTTGATATGAGCTAGTTGAGAATAATCTAAGCATACGCTAATTGTTTTTGAAGTTTAAGATAAACCCTGCCTATCCTCACGTACGAGCAGGGGGATGTGCTTGTTATTTTAATACACTAACTCTTATGTCTAATCATCGGTTGCCGCTGCAACCTAATAACAATGTATAAACTATTTTGTCCACCATCTAGGAGTCGAACCTATCTTCCCGATTTGATAAGAATAGTTAAGGATTTACACATCTGTTTCCTTTCGGGCGTGCTTCAGTTACACCATAGGCGGATGAAGCGGCATCGTGCGCTACCACGAATTTGAGAGCCATGCTCACCGCTTTTGGGATGCTCAGCATTGCAATTATGGCTAATCACATTCAACTGTCTTAAATACAAAAAGGTGCCTGCATCCCTATTGTAATAGAACGAATATTCTCGGCTTTACTTTTCCAATATGTCAAAGACCTCATGCCTACCTTGATGGCAATGACCTTGTTGCGGTTGCTATATATAATAATATGAAGAAGTGAATGGTGTTGGTAGGATAGCAGCCAACGCTATCTCCTTATGGTTTATGGCGACTGATTTTCGAACGATCTACTATAGTAGAAATTTTTCGCCAAGTGACTACACCACACTTTTTGCACCATTTCACTACATTCATATCACTTTTAAATATAACAATTTCACGCAACGAATGAGGCACCCAGTGGACTCGAACCACCGACCTCTGCAAACCTCCTTGCAGTGCTCTGCCAACTGAGCTAAGATGCCAAGTACACTCCTATCCTCACGAACCAGAGTGTGTGCTAAACTTAATAACCATTTATTCTTGCGTTATGAAATATAACCTAAAAATCATATTATAAAATAAAGAACCTAACTTCTTTCTAAGAACCTCCACCCTGCTCACGCAGGATGAAGGCTGAACGTTTAAACAACTTTTATAGAACAAAGTATATCTAAAAGCCCAACGGCTTATAACTTTACTCTTCTACAAGTTCGGGGTACTTCTTGACGAGGATTCCACCATACTTGTTGCAGGCGACGTTTCTTATGTCAACTGCCAAATCGCTATTGGTTCTAAATGTTATTGCATTGTAAACTGCCGCATTGCAGCAGCCGACCGACTTAGCGATTTTACCTATTTTTGATTTTCTTATCAAAATTTTCGGTTTAAATATTACTTTATCCATACTTTTTTATTATCTTTGCACATGTAATACATTAAATGATGGAGAAACGTGTAAACGTTGTCCGAATCACAGGTGCAAAGTTACATATTTGTAGGCAGACAACCAAGAATATAGGCATTAATTTATAGTTAATTTAATTATTTACACATTTATAAACACTAGGTAAAATGGATGGACTTAGAGATAGAATCAATGAGGTAAGAGACCATTACCGCTTGTCTAACAGAGGGTTTGCAGAAGCCGTAGGAGCAAAGCCGGCTGCAACAAACAACTATTTGAATGGCACAAAGGAGCCATCCTTGGAGTTTGTAGATAGAATATTGTCTACATACGTAGATGTATCAGCAGAATGGCTACTACGTGGCGTAGGCTCAATGTTCGTGGAAGACAAGCCGACTGACGAAGCTTTGCAGAAGGAACTGGCGGAAGCGAAGGTCAAGCTGCTCGTTCAAGAAGGCATCACCAAAGAGTTGCGTGACATGCTCCTGGAGAAGAACAACGGCAAGATTTCCGAAGAGCGCAAGAGTCTTGTAGGATGATACCTATAGATACGAAAAAAGCAGGGCACTAGGCTCTGCTTTTTTATTTATCGTTACATTTTGCCCTCCAATTCGTTGAAGGCAGACTGAACGTCCTTGCTCAGTGTTCGGGCATATCTTGTTGTCTGACGCAAGCTTGTATGCCCTAAAACCCTAGCCACAATATTAATAGGCATACCCTTAGATAAGAAGAGGGTGGCAGCTGTAGCTCTACCCATGTGGGTATGAAGGCGAGCAACTCCGACCATCTGACCTATTACCTTCAAGTAGTCATTATACTTCTGATTGGAAATCTTCGGCAGTAGGAAGTCGTACTTCTTCAATAAGTCTACGGCAGGCGTGAGGAGTTGGAAAACGAAATCCGTATCTGTCTTCGTTCTCTTGGCATGATAGAACATCTTTCCTCCTATCTCCTCGCAGTTGGCATAATCAAAAGACGTAAGATCAGAGTAAGCCAGTCCGGTATAACACTGGAATAGGAATAAATCTCTTGCCTGCTGAATGTGAGGAGTGGCAATATCAAGCTTCTTGATGGCATTGAACTGCTCTTCCGTGATGCAATCAACAAACTGCTTTTCTCCCTTTCCCACTTGAAAAGGAAGGAACTTATACGGATTCTGCTCCAAATAGCCATCAATGACCGCATCGTTGAAGAAAAGCTTGAGATACTTGTGATAGTCGTAGATGGTGCACTGAGCCTTGCCTTGCTTGTGAAGGAACTCATCCATCGCTCTAATCTTAGAAACGTTGCAGTCTTGGAACGACTTGACCTTACCCCACGACTTCAAGAAGCCGATAAATACGTCATAACGCTTCTTGGTATGCTCGCACACCTTGCGCTCGTTTCTTCGCTTCTCGCAATACTCGATGAAGGAAACACACTCCTCATCTTCGCCCTTCATCATGGAGATAGCGGCATCAAGTTCGCACACCCCCTTCTTGACTAGTTTCTCGATAATGTCGCACGCTCTGCTTCTGTAAGCTTCCAGCAAAGCGTTCAGTTCGTCAGAGTCCTTACGCTTGATAACCTTCTTCGTGTTATCAGACCACTGGTTTGGCGTGACCTTGATACCAGTAGAGAAGTACTTACGCTGCCCCTTGTGACTGAAGCACAATTCCACTGAAACCTCCTTCTGTGGGGTTCCTCTCTTCAACCGATTGTGAATAACACTTAAATTAATTCCTGCCATTTTGATAACATAAATTTACGGGGCTGATAACATATTGATAACATACCCCAAATTACACATATATATCATAAACAGCCTAATGGTTTGATTTGCAAAGAGTTACCTTGTTTGCTAGCGTAAACCAGTCAACGAATACTATTCGTAATCTGTCTTTTACGAAAGGTAACTCCCAAAAACGAAAATACGGATATAACTGCCTATGAATAAGCTAGTTATATCCGTATTACTTTCAGATGAACTCTGTTTTTTTTCGTTGTTTTTTAACGTTCTAGTGATTCCGTTGGGGTTCGAACCCAAGACCCACAGCTTAGAAGGCTGTTGCTCTAATCCAACTGAGCTACGGAACCATCCTTGCTAATTTTGTTAAGCGAGTGCAAAGGTACTGCTTTTTTTTGAAACCACCAAATTTTTCGGAAACTTTTTTCAAAGAATATCATAGAATGCATCCAGCGGCTATATATAACTCATTTAAAATTACCCGAAGGGGATAAACAGAATCATTTCGTGTTTGCCCCCTTCGGCTATCATATCCTACCAAAGCTCCAAACGATTGTTCTTTGGAATGAACATCTTGTCGCCCTGCTTTACGCCGAATGCCTCGTACCAGGCATCGATGTGAGGGAGAGCTCCGTTAACACGCCACTTGCCAAGGGCATGAGGATCGTTCTTCACACGGTTGCGAA
>ERZ1026892.778-NODE-778-length-14408-cov-6.621125_pt1 | contig 14408 bp, 10 predicted proteins | sample MGYA00380176_ERZ1026892 | MGnify/ENA primary metagenome ERZ1026892 (study PRJEB33269, sample SAMEA4719812) | human gut metagenome | biome: human-associated habitat; feature: organic feature; material: feces | place: Cameroon | collected 2013-10 ... | reverse complement strand
AGAACATGGCTAAGACTGCTAAGGCTGGCAAGAAGACTCGCCGTAGCCGCAAGTCTACAGCTGCTGAGACTGAGGCACCTGCTGCTGAGGTTGCTGCAACTGAGGAGCCGAAGGCTGAATAATTCGATTTATCGACTTTATCTCAATAGAATGAGGTCTGACGGAACCAAGTGGTTCTGTCAGACCTTTTCTTTTATATGTCCACCTCCTCAAGGTTACGGTCGAATTGTATATCAGCGTAACCATAGCTTTCAAAGAGCTTTTCTATCCATACCTTTTGTTTTTCCGTCAATCTGTGCTTCCCGTTGAAGTAACGATAGTATCTGCTGTTATTGCCGTAGAATTGTCTCAACTCTTGTCTTATTGCATTCGCGTCAGTCACCTTAATGTTCTCCATTATCTTTCTGAATCCCCATGCGGTACGTATGGTCTTATATGCCTTGTAATACTTGCATACGCCGTCTTTTTTTACAGCATTAGGGTAAACCGAGCAACCTTCCGTCTGATTCTCAGAGAGTGCTTCGCCCGCCTTGAAGCGGACGCATGAGTCGTGTTGTCTACAAGCTTCGTTGAAGCATCTTGCCCAACCATCCGGTATGATGGTGTTTTCAAATTCATTAATGTCAATTTTTTTGTTTTCCATGGTTTGTGTAAGTGTTTATTTTAATGTCTATACTTTCTGTTTGCAAAGTTATAGTTTGGCGGAGGCAATGTCAAGGATTTTATCAAAAAATCATCTGTCTACTTTGTTGTATCAAAAAAATCCGTACCTTTGCAGTATTCTATTATTAATTCTAAAGACTCTACACATCATGGCAAAGAAATTCAAGAAGCATAGCTTTATACTTGAAATGGGTGTTTATTTGCTCTTTTTCTTTTTATTCTCCATCTTGTTTAACCTCTTTGGTTATAACGAGAATACATACGAGAGTAATTTATATGTATTAGTCTATTATCTCGTGCTCAATCTTTGCACTATTGTTGCCGTTACCTTAGTTATGGGATTTATAGCCAACCGCAAGAAGGATAATAACTGACACTTATATTTGTATTATTTGTTTGTGTGTTTACGTTTGTTAAAACGGATGCGGCTGTGTTAATGAAATAGAAATACTGGTCACTTTTGGAGTTTGATATTCATCAAAGTATTATATTTGCTATTAATAATTACATGGATAGCTGCTTACGATTTTACATTTGAATATTTAAATAGTCATTTAGGATACTATTTTGGCCTGAGAGTGTCTTGTTGTGTCTTATGAATGTGTAACAATTCTCTATTACTTTAGTGTTTGAGAATGTATTTATATTGTTTATTTGTATTATCTGCAGTTGATGGACCACATAGGTCAAATTACAACGTAAGGATATGATTGATAAGCTACATTTACTATATGCCGTATATGGTATGGCCATCATGTTTCATTTTATGATGGCTTGGCTCTTTATATGTCGTCGCCAGAGCAGAGTCAGGATACTCTTATGTACCCTCATGACATTGATAGGTGTCAATTACATCAAGGATCTCTTTTTTCTTGGCAATCCCTCGAATGTTGAAGGTGTCTATTCGGTTTACAGTCCGCTTATAGCCTCCATTGACATGTCAGCATTGCCGTTCTTCGTATTGGTGCTTATAGAGCTTTGCTTTGCGCGCTTCCTTAATATCTTTAAGGCCGCTGTCATTGTAGCTCCCTTTGCCTTGTGTATCACGCTCTATCAGACAACACTCTCTTCCCGTGCCTATTTTCTGCTTTTCGCAATGTCGATAGTTTACAGCATACTTGCAATAATCCTTGTCCTTTGGCGTCTTCCGGTCTATCGTCGGCTCATCCAGCAAGAATATTCCACAGTCAATGAAGTGCATTTCCACTGGACATACTACATTCTTATGTGTTTTGTCTTTATGTTGATAACTTGGGTTATTCGCACCATAACACAGAATTTCTATGCCGATTGTCTTTACATCTTCGCTTCTGTAGTAGGATGGGTTTTAGTATCGATGTTCCTTGTTAGGATAGAGAGTCTCGTTAGATCTATAATCCAGTGTGGTTTCGACGATACTGAGGACTTCCATATGTTCCTTCAGGAGAAGGCGATACGTACCTTCAGTCCGTCTCTTTCTGATTTCACCAGCGACTCCAGCCACCACTCAACTTCTACGGACGAAGAGTCCACAGACAATAAAGAAAGCGCTGATAGTATTGTTTCTGCTGACTTTGCCGATGCAGACAGCCCTTCTGATGTTGCCGATACTAACTGTAACGAAACAGACTGTTCTGAGTCCGTAGGCCTAACTGACATTTCTACTGCAGATCGTCGTATATATGAAGATTTGTCGAAGCGTATTAAGGTCCTTTTCGATGAGGATAAGATATACCTGGATCCGGAGCTCCGTCTTTCCACCCTTGCTCTACAGCTTGGCACTAACCGTACGTACATGAGCAATTACTTCAATCAGTATTGCGGCACATCGTTCTACGACTATGTCAACAAATACCGCCTTGAGCATTCCAAGCACCTTCTGACCGATTCTGACTACACCTATGAGGTAATAGCTTCCATGTCGGGCTTTAATTCGCTCTCTACGTTCCGTCGGGCTTTCCAGCAGATGTGTGGATGTAGTCCGAAGCAGTGGCGTATGGGAGAAATTTCCCCCCCCCCAGCCAGTGGGAAATTCTTAAATTTCGACTTTTACGACTCTGAACTTTAAGACCTGTTTGTTATGAAGTGTGCGTAGATATTATCAACTATCTTCCTATATTGTTGTGTATTTCTTCGTTTATTTGTTTAATCCCGATATAATTTTGTAAAATTACGCTTTGTAAGAAATTTCCAAAATCCCTTTTGCCGATTTTGTAATTCTAAAACTGCATAATTTTACAAGTATGTTTGTCAAAATATACAATTTTCCGTGTAGTATTTGGTAAATTAGTGTGTTTGTTTATCCGTGTCGCAGTTGTTCTTTTACTGTCTACTTGCTTTTTCGGATGTAACATTTGTGTATAGCTATTTTTTTGAAATTTTACAATATGTTTTTATTTTTTGCACCATAACGTGCCGAACTTTTTTCTAACTTTGCAAACGTCAAAGGGAACAAACCGGAAGCCGTCGGGCTGACGAATCTCCGCCGCGACGGCGATGTTTCTTCTTGACACGTATGAAAGCCAACACATGAGACTAATTAAATATTCACAAACACAAGCACTAAATGATATAGGTGAAATTCAAGGAAGATAGAGATTCTTCCGTACCATATCGCTAGACACAAAACTAAAGGGATAATTTCAATCGATTAATAGGTAAAGAATTTAGAAAAAGCAGTTTGTAATTGTTTGATAATCAAGAAAAGATTGACCGCTCGGCAGTGATGTTAGGCGGTCTTTTTTTGTTCGTACGTGTAGTACGTACATATTATATATTATGTCGTATATATGATTGTATGTATTGTTTTTACGTATTTATAATAAACAAAAAGCAAACGGAATGACGCTTAAACCATAAAAATGATATAACTTTGCGGCGTAATTAATAAATAAGCTTTTATTGTCATGAAGAAGCAGACACTTGCTATTGACACCCCATTCCAGAAAGGCGACGCATACGGCGCACTCAGCATGCCGGTATATCATACGCTCGCCTACGAGTTTGATAACGCCTCCGTTATGTCCGACGCTTTCTGCGGACGCATTGAGGAGCCCGACTACTCGCGTGTGATGAACCCTACGGTCAATTATCTTGAGCTTAAGATCAAGGCTCTCACCGGTGCCGAGCGCGTCACAGCCATGTCGTCAGGTATGGCAGCAATCTCCGGCGCTCTCTTCTCTCTCGTTGAGCAGGGCAAGAACGTGGTGTCGTCGCGCCACATGTTCGGCAATACATACTCGCTCCTCACCAAGACTCTTCCGCGTCTGGGTGTCACTCCTCATCTCTGCGACCTTACCAACCTCGAAGAAGTGGAGGCTGCCGTAGACGAGAACACATGCTGCATCTTCCTTGAGATTATCACCAACCCGCAGCTTGAGGTGGCTGACCTTGCCGCTTTGGCAAGCATCGCCCACAAGCATAACATTCCCCTCGTGGCAGACACCACGGTCATTCCTTTCACAGAGTTCAGCGCACATGAGCTTGGCGTAGACATCGAAGTGGTGTCCACCACCAAGTATCTCTCCGGCGGCGCCACCACTCTCGGCGGCATCGTCATCGATTATGGTGGTCATCCCGAGTTTGCCCGTCGCCTCCATGACGAGATGCTCTTCAATCTCGGTGCTTACATGACTCCGCACGTGGCTTACATGCAGAACCTCGGACTGGAGAACCTCAAGGCACGTTACGAGTATGAGGTGCGCAACACCGTGGCTCTCGTCAATCGTCTCCGCACGCTCCCTGCCATCAAGAGCGTCAACTACGTAGGTCTGCCCGACAATCCCTATTACGAATTAGCGCAGCGCCAGTTCGGCAAGACCGCCGGCTGCATGTTCACCATCGACCTTGAGTCGAAAGAGGCTTGCTTCAAGTTCATCAACAGCCTGAAGCTCGTCCGCCGCGCCACCAACCTCTTCGACAACCGCACCCTCGCCATCCATCCTGCCAGCACCATCTTCGGTCCGTTCAACGACGAGCAGCGTGCTGCCATGGACGTGCTCGACACTACCATCCGCATCTCCGTGGGCATGGAGGACGTGGACGATCTCTTCGACGACTTCAAACAAGCATTGGCATGACCGACATCAAACACGCATTAGCATGACAACATACGACTTCGATAAGATTGTGGACCGTTCAGGTTCGGGCGACCTCAAGCATGAGGTGCTTGCCGAACGATACGGACGTTCCGACCTGCTGCCGCTATGGGTGGCAGACATGGACTTTGAGACTCCCCCGTTCATCACCGACGCGCTTCGCCGCCGTCTCGACCACTCGCTCTTCGGCTACACCATCGTGCCGCGCGACTTCTGGCCGACCGTCCGCACTTGGATAGCCGACCATCATCAGTGGGAAGTGGAGGAGGAGTGGATGCGCTTCATCCACGGCATCGTGAAGGGCATCGGCTTCGTCATCAACGTCTTCACGAAGGAGGACGAGAAGGTGATAATCCAGCCGCCCGTCTATCATCCCTTCCGCCTCACTCCCGAGGGCAACCGTCGTGAGGTGGTGATGAATCCGCTCATCGAGAATGCCGACGGTTCTTACTCCATGGACTTCGACAATCTTGCAAAGGTGGCAGACTCTAATTGCCGCGTGCTCATCCTCTCCAACCCGCACAATCCTGCCGGAATTGTCTGGGACGTAGATACGCTTCGCCGCCTCGCCGACTTCTGCTACGACCGTGGCATCATCGTCATCAGCGACGAGATACATTGCGACATGGCGCTCTACGGCAACAAGCACCATCCCTTTGCATCGGTTTCCGAGAAGGCAGCGCATTGCAGCATCACGTTCATGGCGCCGTCCAAGACGTTCAACATCGCGGGCATTGTCAGCTCTTTCTGCGTGGTGCCCGACGAGAAGCTCCGCACGAAGTTCTTCGCATGGCTTACCGCAAACGAGTTGGACGAGCCGCATCTCTTCGCGCCCATCGCCACCATCGCCGCATATCGTGAAGGTGAGGAGTGGCGTCGCCAGATGCTGCGCTACGTGGAGGGCAACATCGACTTCGTCATCTCATGGTTGAAGGAGAATCTTCCCCAGGTTCGCGCCCTGCGTCCCCAGGCATCGTTCCTCGTATGGCTGGACTGCCGCGGTCTCGGTCTCTACCACGACGCCCTCATCGACCTCTTCGTCAATCGTGCTCGTCTCGCGCTCAACGATGGCGAGATGTTCGGAATGGGGGGCAAGGGATTTATGCGAATGAATGTGGCTGCGCCGCGTAGCGTGCTGAAGGAAGCGCTGGAGCGGCTGGCATCCGCCATCCGAATTAGGAATTAAGAGTTTGGCAGGGCTTCGACAACAATATTTGCATTTCTGATGCTCAATACTGTGAGCTGAGCGCACAACAAAATCTTTGATGCGAAATTCTTGAGTTTTGAGCGTTTGAAGCCAATGTATTAATACACAGTGTGTTATGAGGCTTTCTGACGATGCGCTGTGAAATCAGACTCGCAAACGAGCAACTTTTTGCTGCTATAGCGCCACTTTTATACTATAATACCGCCACTGTTGTCATACAATAAAGCCTCTTTTACAGTCCGAAAGTCCCACTATCAGACTGTAAAAGAGGCTCTGTTGTTAAGCGTGGGTGCAGTTTGCACAGCAGAACACAGCCAAAAACGGCAACCCAGACCTCTAAAATCAATTTTTATTTTGTAACAAGTTTTTACTTGTTTGTACGATATTTGCATGGCGTCCGCCGTCCGCTTAGACATGTTTTCCCTTTTTAAGAAACTTTATTTAAGTAAAAATCCTCTTCTTTTATGTTTGTTATTGATTTATTTCATATATTTGCATTTTCGTTACGTAAGGCATCGATTGGTTACGAATCGTTACTTTGTGACGAAGGCGACGACGGAATAATTTATAAACCCTATAAAATCTATCGTTATGAACAACATCCCATTAGTATTTTGGCTGATCCCGATAGCCAGCGTTGTGGCATTGGGAATGGCATGGTTCTTCTTCCGCGCGATGATGAAGGAAGACGAAGGTACGGACAGAATGAAAGAGATTGCGGAGCATGTCAGGAAAGGCGCTATGGCTTATCTGAAGCAGCAATACAAGGTGGTGACCATCGTTTTCGTGGTGCTCGCCCTTATCTTCGCTTTCATGGCTTACGTACTGAAAGCGCAGAATCCGTGGGTGCCTTTCGCATTCCTTACAGGTGGTCTTTTCTCCGGACTGGCTGGCTTCTTCGGCATGAAGACCGCCACCTACGCCTCGGCTCGCACCGCCAACGGCGCACGCACGAGTCTGGACAAAGGTCTGAAGATAGCTTTCCGAAGCGGCGCCGTAATGGGACTCGTCGTTGTGGGTCTCGGACTGCTCGACATCGCCATCTGGTTTGTTGTTCTTAACGCCGTCTATGAAGGCGAGAGCACAGCCCTCGTCACCATCACCACCACCATGCTGACCTTCGGCATGGGAGCCTCCACGCAGGCCCTCTTCGCCCGCGTCGGCGGAGGCATCTACACGAAGGCTGCCGACGTGGGAGCCGACCTTGTGGGCAAGGTGGAGGCCAACATCCCCGAGGACGATCCGCGAAATCCTGCCACCATCGCCGATAACGTAGGCGACAACGTGGGCGACGTGGCTGGTATGGGTGCCGACCTCTATGAGAGCTATTGCGGATCAATCCTCTCGACGGCTGCGCTTGGCGCCACAGCCTTCGCCATGAACGGCGACATGCAGCTACGAGCCGTCATCGCTCCGATGGTGATAGCCGCCATCGGCATCTTCCTTTCGCTCATCGGCATCTTCCTCGTGCGCACGAAGGAAGGAGCCACGATGAAGGAACTCCTCAGCTCGCTCGGTCTCGGCACCAACGTCAGCGCAGGTCTTATAGCCGTAGCCACATTTATTATATTATATCTGCTCGGCATCGAAAACTGGTTAGGACTCTCGTTCTCCGTCATCAGCGGACTCGTTGCGGGCGTAGTAATCGGTCAAGCCACCGAATACTACACCTCACACAGCTATAAGCCTACGCAGAAAATTGCCGAAGCTTCGCAGACCGGTCCTGCCACGGTCATCATCAAGGGCATCGGCACGGGTATGATTTCCACGATGATTCCGGTGGTGACCATCTCCGTAGCCATCATGCTCAGTTATCTCTGCGCTAACGGATTCGACATGTCGCTCTCGGCAAAGTCGATCAGCACCGGACTTTACGGCATCGGCATCGCAGCCGTCGGCATGCTCTCCACACTCGGCATCACACTTGCCACCGACGCTTACGGACCCATCGCCGACAACGCAGGAGGCAATGCGGAGATGAGCGGACTGGGCGAGGAAGTGCGTGAGCGCACAGACGCCCTTGACGCTCTCGGCAACACCACAGCTGCCACGGGCAAGGGTTTCGCCATCGGTTCGGCAGCCCTCACGGCTCTCGCCCTCCTCGCTTCCTACATCGAGGAGATAAAGATAGCCATGATACGAGCCATGGAGAACGGCAAGCAATACGTTGACGCTGCCGGCAACCTCTTCGACCCGACCAATGCCACCACCATTGACTTCATCAACTTCTTCCAGGTGAACCTCATCAATCCCAAGGTGCTCGTCGGCGCCTTCCTCGGTGCGATGGCAGCCTTCCTTTTCTGCGGCTTGACAATGGGCGCCGTAGGACGTGCAGCCGAATCGATGGTGCAGGAAGTGCGCCGTCAGTTCCGCGAGATAAAGGGCATCCTTGAAGGCAAGGCCACGCCCGACTATGGTCGTTGTGTGGAGATAAGCACCCGCAGCGCCCAGCGTGAGATGATCATCCCCTCGCTCCTCGCCATCGTCATCCCCATCGTAGTAGGCTTGGTGCTCGGCGTAGCCGGCGTCCTCGGTCTGCTCACTGGTGGCTTGGCCGCCGGCTTCACCCTCGCCGTCTTCATGTCCAACTCCGGTGGAGCATGGGACAACGCCAAGAAGATGATAGAAGAAGGCCACTTCGAAGGCAAGGGAAGCGACAACCACAAAGCCACCATCGTAGGCGACACCGTAGGCGACCCCTTCAAGGACACCTCCGGTCCCTCCCTCAACATCCTCATCAAGCTGATGTCGATGGTAAGCATCGTAATGGCAGGACTGACCATCGCCATACTGTAATGCTCGGATAAAAAGCTATAATGCCAAGTATTATGGCATCAGCGGGTATGATGAGGCATAAGCTTATATGAAAATCCCCGGCAATACAGACGATTGCCGGGGATTTCGCTATGTTATATGTTAATGGTGTACGCTATTAATAGTATACTATTGTTCTTACCTCGGGCCATTGGGCGCCCTTCGATGGTTTGGCCACACGCTTTGTCCAGTTGCCCTGGTTGTCCGTTGCCAGCACCTTATACTCCACGGTGATACTCTCTTCTGTCTCGTCCATGTAGTTCTCTATTTTGCTGACCGAGTTTGTCATTGTGCCGTCCTGTGCATAGCTGAACGTTGTCTCTATGGCTGCGCCTGCGTCTTCGTAGTTCATGCGTGAGAGTCTGCCGTCACTGTTATACTCGAAGGTTTCTTCGCCACATCCCGGAGCGTAAAATCCGTCGTACAGAGCGCCGTTCACGATGCGTCCCTTTCCGTCGCGCTCACACTCATTATGCAATGCTGAGCCTGATCTTCCTTGTGCAGCGAACAGGATGTCGTTCCATTTTGTGCAACGTCCGTTCTGGTCGAACTCCGTTATCTCCTTGTTGGCTGTTTCGGAAAATCCATACTGCATGCATCCAGCCTTGTGGTTCACCCATGTGCATGACTTCACCTTGCCTTTAAGGTCGAAGGCTGGCAGGTCGCCCTGGGCGCTTGCCAGCAACGGCATGGCCACGAGTGCCAATGCCATCGCCAATTTCTTGATTGTCTTCATCTTGCTTTGTTGTTTTTATAGTTTATACGTTAATGTCATTCGCTTCTATGATTGGTTATCTCTTCACGGGTCTTGCGAAAATTCTGAATCCGTAGTCAATGGATGGTCCCATGCCCACCCAACGTTCGGTCGTAGGATCCACCTTTCCCGTAGCGTCCAGTATGCCATTGCCGCACACAGCCATTTCCATCTCTGCCTGCAACATCTCGCGTATGTCGTACGGATCGTCATATTCCTTCTTGTCCGCCTTGCGATATTCAGCCGTCATCTCCAACGCGCTGCCCGTCATGTCGTATATGCCGTTTTCCGAAGGCTTGAATCCGCGGACCGGATGGAGCATGTTGTAGCTGTTGTCCGCAGTCCATCCTTCTTTGGCTCTTCCTCCGCTCATATATGCATACAGCCAGTCGGCGATGGTCGGAAGCATAAACTCAACCGGCCATTTCTTTTCTTCGGCCATGTGGTTGAGCACGTCTATGAAGCAAAGCACGTCCTCGTATGGTATGTTGGTGGCAGGAAACTGGCTGCTCTTCTGCCAGAGATACCAGTTGTCCGGATAGACGGCGGTCCACAGACCTTGTGTGGTTTCTGTTTCTGCCACATATAGCGGGCTGTTCTTGTCGTCGCCCTTGAAGAGGCGCATCACAAGGTCCGCCCCGTTGATATCGAATGTCACCTTGCTTTCGCACTGATCAGCCGGCAGGTCTTCGAGGAAGGCGGGGGCGTCGTCGTACGTCACGATGCCGCACTTCTTACACTTCAGCATGGTGCCTCCCTTCTTCTCCATGTCGTGTGGCGGGCATGGAGGCGTGGCGTCCCATTCTGCCTCTGTGTAACTGCCCACCGGTTCACGGCTGTCGTTTTCGAGGTTCACCTTGTATACGGTCTTTTCCACCTTTTTGCGGTTGATGCCCTCTATGGAAGGCAATGCCGACTCCTTCCGTTCCATTTCGTAGCTTATGAACAGGTTGTCCAGATTCTCGTTGTCATTGCCTTCGTTCTCGTCATAATCCTTCTTTTCGTCCTTTTCTTCGTCTTTTTTATCGTCCTTTTCTTCTTCTTTGTCGTTCACATTGGTTTTACACCATTCAGGAGCATCAGGATTTCTGTATTTTCTTGTTGAGTAGGTGAACTCTCTATGAATATTTCGTCCGCATTTCTTACATGTGGTATCATAGACGAGAATGTTTTTCTCCTTCAGTCTGCAGCCATTGTCTATTTTTTCAATTTCTGTTTTCGTTCCTCTTGTCGATTTGAATTTATGTATGCAAGCACCTCCTATTGTCTTGCGTGAATGGGCTCCCCAGTACTTTCCTTTGTTCAGCAGCTTGCCTTCCATCGAATAGACGTCAGCATACATATATATGGTGTCAGAATAAAGCTCGCCGGGCTTTAGCTCCGGCATTCCCACTTTATTGAGAAACCATGCTGGCAGGTCGCTGATGCTGAAGGGGTCCCAGTCGTGCCTTACGCGCTCCAGCTCGTTGGTGGAGAAGAAGGTTTCGCCTTTCTTTAAATCTTCTTCGTCTGGAACAATCGTAAACACTTCGTCATTGTCATAAGTAGTCTTGCGCATCGAACTGGTGTAGAACGTCACGGGATCTTTTCTGTATGTGTCTTTCCAGAACGACACCACAACCTTAAAGTCAGAAAGCTCCGTTACGGGATGGTCTTTGGTGTAACGGTATGAAGGGAACGACACTTTAATGCTGCTTGCACCGTCCTCGCTCACCATAGGGAGGATGTAGTGATAGTCGAATGTAAGGGTGTAGGTCATGTCGTTCTTCTTCTTTGGCTTGAATGTGTTCACGACCACGTATTTTATCCCGTTTATGACAATGCCCTTCCTTGTGTCGTTAAGACGCGCTTCTTCCAGAATTTCTATGGTGAAGAATACTTGCATCGGACCGATATAGTTGTTGCCATACCTTGCGAGCATGTTCTCTTGGAAAGGTATGGAGGACATGTCAATGGTGTACGATGTCGCGAAGTTATGCATCTCCGTGTATTGGTAGCCCGTGTCTTTGATAGGCTGTGTACATGCGGGATCGTTCCAGAATCTCACCCTTATGCCGCCACTCTCTATGGCTTTCATATTGTCATCGAGGTCCGTAAACCGCAATGTCAGGCTTATGCCTTTCTCGTTTTTCGATATCTCTTCGTCTGAATATTTATATTCCACGTAAGTGGCTGAGGCGTTCTGCACGGAGATGAAGAGAAATAAAAGCAGCAACTTGAAGTACTTCATGTAGATGGTGGATTTGTGTGTCTGGGACATTGTCATAAATGATACGGTGTTAGTTGTGATGCAAATTTAGATATATTTTGGAAAACAACAAAGAAAAGCATGTCAGAATTTCCGAAGCGTTTGTATATGCTTTTGCTTTATCTCAGATTTTATTTGTATATTAGCCATGCTGTTATTTAAACAAGAAAATGAAAAGACATTAGCTGTTTGATCATATTAATTACAGGTTGCCTATCTGTTTGATATAGGTCTGTCCATATAGGTTCATGGAAGTAGCATATACCACTTGGGGATTTGTAGGTCCGTTAATCAATCCTATTTGTTCCGTGCTAATGAGAAAAGAGACTATCTGTTGGATCTTCATAAAGTATTCCTGCAAATATCCATATTACAGATGAGAGTGCTATTTGAATATAAAAATGAATTTGCCGAGAATATAACAGATACAAGTAAATTAACTCGGCAAAATCTCGGCAATTTATATAAACAAAAAATCCTAACTGCTCATATTCAAGCAGTTAGGATTCTGTATGGTGCGCCTGAAAGGCACAATGTTATGTAGTCTTATGAATTATACTGAAAAATGTAACGTATTGAAAATCAGTAATTACCGATTTTTATTCTTTTCGTAAAGTTTCTTAATATTGCATTAGATTTTACTCATGTTGCCAAAATGTTGCCAAAAATATTAATACCTTTGTTAGGCTTTGAATAGCAAAAAATAGTATATACAATGTCTTATCTCATCAGAGATAGCGACATTTACTGAAATACAAATAATCATATAATGGCAAGTATTGAATTAAGTTTATCGTCTAAAGAAGATAAAATCACACATAGAAGTGAAGTCTTGATAAGGTTTGTTCCTTTTCGAGGAGCAAATCTTCGTGTTAAAAGTGGCATGTTTATAGCTCCGAAGCATTTTCGCTATTTTATAAACTTCAACAAGACAATAGCAAAAGGTATTGTGGCTCCTGAAAAAACTGTATCGGTGAGCAAGGAGGAAGCGCAGAAAAAAGGCTATGAGATAAAATCGTATGGAGAGATTGTTGTAACAGAACGTATTTCGTCTTCTGAGGTTGAGCATTCCAAGAAACAGAAGAAGAATATAGATGAGTTGTTGGCGATGATCATGTCAGAATTTTCGAAGGCTCATAAAGATGATGTTAATGCCGTATGGTTAGACAAAATTGTGAACCATTACCATCATCCAACCAAGCAGCCTTCCAAATTGGAAAAACGTGGAAGGAGATGTAAATCCATTTATGATTTGGCGGAAGAATACTTGGAGAAAAAACGTTTCTCATACGACCATACAAAAGCCTTTCGAGTTCTTGTGCGTGATCTGGCTCGATATGAAGCGTTTAAGAACAAGGTTCTCAGAGAAAAGTTTGCATGGAACATCGACAAGATAACCCGAAAGGACATTGAGGACTTTGAGAATTATTTGCGTAACGAGAAAACATTGTCCGAGAAATACCCAAAACAGTTTGAATCAATATTGGAGCAATACCCTGTAGAAATCAATGTAGTGCATACTTTCACCAAATTGCAGAACCGTGGAGAGAATACCATAGTAAAGCTAAAAAAGAAATTCAAGGCTTTCATGCAGTGGCTCTATGAGACGGAAAGAACTTCCAACCGACCTTTTGATGGCATAAAGATTGGTACGGAGAAGTATGGCGTTCCTTTTTATCTGACAAAAGAGGAGCGCAATCTATTGGCTGACGCAGACATTCCTGCATTATGGGAGGGATTGGATGATGAGGACAAGAAACTCTGCTCAAAATTTCCATTGAAGACATTGGAGGTGCAGCGAGACATATTTGTGTTTCAATGCCTGGTTGGTTGTCGTGTGGGAGATTTATGCACACTGACTTCAAAGAATATCACGGACGGCATATTGGAGTATGTGCCAAGCAAAACGTCAGATGAAGATGCACCAGTAAAGCCACGTATACCGCTAAACCCATGTGCGCTGAAGTTGGTGGCTAAATATAATGGAGTGGATAAAGACGGAAGATTGTTTCCTTTTATAAGTCCACAGAAATACAACGATGCGATAAAGGCTATACTCATGATATGTGGCATAACAAGAATAGTTCCGGTGCGCAATTCAACTACTGGTGAAACGGAAATGAAACGCATTTGTGATGTTGCCAGCTCGCACATGGCTCGCAGGACTTTCGTAGGTGCAGCCTACAAAGCTGTGCGCGACCCAAATATTGTTGGCAAGATGAGCGGACACGTTGAAGGCAGCCGGGCATTTAACCGCTACCGTCAGATAGATGATGACATATTGAAGCAAACGATAAGCGAGATTTAATCTCGTAGAACATAAAATCCGACATAAGCTAAGGGCATACCAATAGTCGTGTTGACCAATGGTATGCCCTTGTTCTTTGGTTCTATTCATGTTTCTCGTTAGAACCAATTCCACTATTTGCCCCTTAAATCAGTTGTTATTCATACGTTTTTTCTTCCTTTCGCTATTGCGCGTAATAATTTTGCTTGTGAATTCTCGAGAACACAAGTGAAATTTACAAGATGTATAACAATTAAAATTCAGAACACAATGGATATTAAAGAACTTTCAAACAACGCACAAATACAGGTTGTCTTGAACATAGCCGACCTGAAGGAACTTTTCCTTGAATGGAAGGA
>ERZ1026892.773-NODE-773-length-14460-cov-27.647969_pt1 | contig 14460 bp, 13 predicted proteins | sample MGYA00380176_ERZ1026892 | MGnify/ENA primary metagenome ERZ1026892 (study PRJEB33269, sample SAMEA4719812) | human gut metagenome | biome: human-associated habitat; feature: organic feature; material: feces | place: Cameroon | collected 2013-10 ... | reverse complement strand
AATTGTTTTTACGATGCAAAGGTAATTAAATATTTCTAATTTGCAAACTCTAGATAGCAAAAAGTAACTTTTTTTTCATTATTTAGCACTTGTCTAAGTAAAAATGGGGATTTTCTGCCCTTTTTTGCACTTTTCTTTATATCTTTGCACCATGAAATTACATATTTTCAATCCAGAACATGATTTGGCTTTGGCTGCAAATCTGAAACAGTTCACCGCACCTCATGCGGGTAGACAACTTAGAAGTGATCTTGCTTTCATTCCGGCTCTTTGGGCGGAAGAGGGCGACCTCGTACTTGTGGATGATATTGATTTTGCGAAGAACAGGGTGCGCCATTTTGGGGCTGAACTGAACAGCAAGGTTGAGTTCATCACCAAGCCTCAGCTGAAGCATCTGCTCAAGACTGAATTTCTGGACAGTGTTCATCCCTGGGGATGGAACCTGTCGCTGAAAGGTGAGTTGGAGCGTTTGGAAATGCCGGAGATTATGTTGCCGACTGATGCTGTATTAAATAAGGTACGTGAGGTGAGCAGCAGGCAATGGGCTGCCCTTCATCTGCAGCGAGGCGTGGAATATGTTACTGAGAAGGCTCGCGTCAAAGAGCTCATTCTCCAGCACGGCAAAGCTGTTGTCAAGGCTCCCTGGAGCAGCAGTGGGAGGGGTGTGAAATATGTGAGTGCTGAGGACTTCAGGACTGCCGGAGATTATCCTACCTTCGAAAGATGGGTGGCAAACATGATTTATCATCAGGGCGGCGTAACCGTAGAACCCCTATATAATAAGGTGAGAGATTTCGCCATGGAGTTTGAAATGAAAGATGGCAAGGCGCTCTATCGCGGTCTTTCGCTATTCGATACGATCAAGAATGCCTATTCGGGCAATGTGCTCTGCTCTGAAGATGATAAGGTGGAAATGATGAAACCGCTCATTAGCGAGGCTCAGCTTGCCGGAATCAGACAGCGCATCATTGAGGTAATGGAGCCGGCGCTGAAGGATATTTACAGTGGTCCGTTCGGCGTTGACATGATGATCTGCACGAAAGGGGAGAAGGATGAATTCTGCGAGGCTGTGCTGAATCAGGAAGGTGAGGACGTAAACAGAACCGGACTGGGCGTGGTTCCTTGCATCGAAATCAATCTGCGCAGAACGATGGGTCATGTGGCAATAGATCTATACGAACATCTTGTGGCTAATTCGAGCGATGAGATGAAGACCAATAGGACGAACATCATGCGCGTGGAATATGATGGAAACAGATATCATCTCAGAATTAAGCCAGGCAGACCTTCGGAAGAGGCACCGCTGCATTGATTTTTTTTGTAAAGAACATAGATATTTTTTGTTAAGAAATAGTAAAATCGGCTTTTCCCGTGCAAGGATTAGCCGATTTTTCATTTTATCTTCAGAACTCACGATTCAGATTCCGATTCGGGAACTGCCTTTTAAAGAGGAACTGTCCCTTTGGGTTCAGGAGCGTAGAGTCATTAAAATGAACTAATAAATTAGAGAAATATGAATAAAAAAGTATTTAGTGCAGCTATTTTAGCTTCAGCTGTAATGGCTATGACTTCTTGCAGCACTAGCAAGAATGCACAGAATGAGAACGTAACAAAGGCTGAGAAGATAACAGAGGCAGAGGCTGCCCGTCCGTCGGCAGATGAGGAAATGGACGAGAGTTATCTTGTCCTCTCAGAGGCTCAGCAGAACATCGTGAAGAAGAATAATGATTTCGCTTTCAGACTCTATCAGCAGATTAGCGGCATGGATTCTGAGGTGGTTTCGCCAATGAGTATCGCCTATCTGATGGGAATGCTTGCAAATGGTGCCGACGGCATGACTCAGCAGGAGATTCTGAAGGCAATCGGTTGCGAGGGCGTGAGCGTGAAGGAACTCAACGACTGTTATAAGGCGCTGATGCTTTCGGCTGGCAAGCTCGACAAGCAGACAACCGTAAACATTGCCAACTTTATCGCTATCAACAAGAATTTCACATTGAACAGCGATTTCGCTCACACCGTGGCCGATTCTTATCAGGCTGGCGTGGAGAGCATGGACTTTACCTCTCCTAAATCTGCCACTCGCATTAATGACTGGTGCAAAAAGCAGACTAAAGGAATGATTCCTAGCATCATCGACCAGGTAGAGCCTGCAGCCGTTTCTTACCTTCTGAATGCTATTTATTTTAATGGAATCTGGCAGGAGAAGTTTGATGCGAAGAATACCCGCCTCGAGAACTTCAGCGGTTACACCCGCGATATTAAGAAGGTGAACATGATGCACCTGAACAAGAAGTTTGCCTATACTGAAAATGATAAGTTGCAGGCTGTAGAGCTGCCATACGGAAATGGAAGTTATCAGATGACCGTTCTTCTTCCTAAGGCTGGCAAGAGCATCAGCGAGGTGATGAAGGAGATGGATGCTGATAAACTTCAGAAGTTGAGTAATGACATGGACCGTTGCCAGGTAGATTTAAAATTCCCTAAGTTTACCACAGAGATGGATTTGTCGCTCAACCAGATTATCAGTAAATTGGGAGCTCCAAGCATCTTCCAGCCAGGCACGGCAGATTTCAGCCGTTTTGCCAATGGCAGCTTCTACGTATCGAAGATGTTGCAAAAGGCAAAGATTGAGGTAAGCGAGCGTGGAACAAAGGCTGCTGCCGTAACAGCTGCTGTGATGCTGACCTCACTGGGTCCTAACGAGATGAAGCGTGTAGAATTTCATGCCAACCGTCCATTCGTTTATTTCATTACCGAACGTAACAGTGGCGCCATTCTCTTCATGGGTCAGTTCCTGGGAGAATAATAACAGAGAATTTGCAGGTTCTTAAAACTAGAAAAGCGAAAGCCAAGTCCGTAATCCGGAATCTGGCTTTCGCTTTTTCTATCTTGTTTTATTCGCTTGCTTGCTCCTGAAACTTTTCTATGAACTCATCCTCTGTGATAATCGGAATATTGAGTTCATGGGCTTTCTTGTTCTTCGAACTCTGCGAAGCTGCATCGTTGTTAATCAGGAAGTTAGTACTCTTGCTCACGCTTCCCGTAACTTTGCCGCCCTGGCTTTCAATATAAGCTTTCAGCTCGTTGCGGTTCTTGTAATGATGCACATCTCCGGTTACGACGAAAGTCAGCCCATGGCATTTATTTCCCGTTTCTACAGGCTCCTGCTCCTCGATAATCAGCTCGGACAGCAGATGCTGCACATGCTGGAAATGAATATCGTCCTTGAACCATGCGATAAACTTGGCACTCTTTTCCGGTCCAATGCCATCAATGCTTGCAAACTCATCGTCAAACATGCTCAGGCGCGCTGTTTCTATCAGTTCCTTCACCTTGTAACGGCTGAGCAGTTTTTTAGCCACATCGCCGCCGCAGAGCGGAATATTCAAGGCGTAGAGCAGATGACGGCCATCAGTATGGCGGCTCTTCTCAACACTCTCCAGAAGATTGCTTACGCTCTTCTTGCCAAATCCTTCGAAACAGGAAATCTCGAACGCATAATTCTTCAGTTTGTAGAAATCTGCATATTCCCTGATAAAACCATGATTGATGAATTTCCAGACAGTCTGTTCTGAGATTCCATCAATATTGATTCCTTCCTTGCTGACGAAGCGGGCAAATTTCTTGAGTTGTTTGGCTGGGCAGGCTGCATTGGTGCAATGGAGAGTCTTGGTGCCGCTCTCACTCTCGCGCACTACAGCTGGCGCATGGCAAACCGGACATTCGTTGGGAATGACAAAACTACCCACAACCTCTGTAATATTGATTACCTTCGGGATAATCTTATTGGCCTTGATTACCTGCAGTCTGGTTCCCTTGTCGCCAATGCCCAGACGCTCACATTCGCTTACATTGCAGAGCGAGGCACGCTGCACGGTGGTTCCTTCAAGTTCTACCGGTTTGAAAACAGCTACAGGCGTAATGGTGCTGGCTGCGCACGACCATTCGATGTGGTCGAGTACGGTGTCAGCATGTTCATCTTGCCATTTAAAGGCAAATCCTGCCCTCGTAGCGTGGTGGCCTGTAACCGACCCCGTAGCTGCATAAACCGTATCATCGTAGCAAATCACCAGTCCGTCTACCGGGAAAGGATTCTTCTTGCTTGTCACCTTCTCCGTAAACTTGTCTATTTCCAGCTGGATATTTTCTGTGGTAGGGTGGTCAATACGCTCTCGTTCTACAGGATACATTCCCAGGTCATTCAGCATCTGCATGCGTTCGCCCCATGAGGTAAGTTCCCGCTCAGTATAAACCAGGGTGAACGGAATCCATTGGATGTGGCGCTGCTTCACCTCTTCAATATCCTTCAGCGTGAGTGAGCCTGAAGCGAGGTTTCGTGGATTGGCGTAATCGCCTTCGCTTTCGATGATGAACTGTTCGAAATCAGCATACGAAATGACGGCTTCTCCTCTTACTACAAGATGTCCTTTCTCTGAAATGGTAGCAGGAATGCCTGAAATGGCTGGAGCCAAGTGGGTAATGTTGGTGCCGATGTGTCCGTTACCGCGGGTAACAATCTTGGTGAGTTTTCCGCCGTCATAGGTTACTACGAGGGTCAGTCCGTCGAGTTTCCATGAAATCCAGATAGGGCGGTCTTCTGCCCATTTTACAAGATCACTTACCTGTTTGGTCTTTGCCAGAGAGAGGGCGGCAAATTCATGCTCCTCTTTCTTTCCTACGATAGAATCTTCTGACACGCGATTAGTAGGGGAGTCAGGCAGAATTTCGCCTGTTTCCTCTTCCAATCTCTTGAGCTGGTCGAAAAGGGCGTCCCACTCATAGTCGGTCATGAGTTCGCCTTTTCCGTTATAATAACTATCCGAAGCTTGGTTGAGTCTTTCAACCAAGCTCTTCATCTGCAATAGTTTCTCTTCCATAATGAATGTTTGAGGATGTTAATCAAATGTTGTGTTTTTCGATGGCCAGAAATTATTCTGCAGGTTCCATGGCTATGGAGAGTTTTTCAAAGGCGAAACGCTGACCTCTGTTTCCTCCATAGTTGACACGTCCGCAGATGCAGAAACCCATCGAAGACAGAAGGTTAATCATCGGCGTATTGTCAAAGTTGGTGTCAACCTTAATGCTAGGTATTTTTTCTACCTCGCACATGCTGTTCACCTTACTGATGAAAATACGCGCTAAACCTTCACGCTGGAAACTAGGCAACGTGGCAAAGCGATGTATTACATAATAATCGCCATCGGTAATCCAGTTGCCTACTAATTTCTTATATTTGGGTTCACCATTCAATATGACTGCTCCATAGACAACCACCTCTTCGTTTACAGTTAGAACGAAGGCGTTGCCATTCTCTATGTCTTTTCTGATGTCTTTTTCTGATGGATATTCCTCAGTCCATTGATGACGTCCCGATTCTATCATACTTTGGCGAGCCTGGTCGATGACTTTCCAGCAAGCAGCAAAGTCCTTAATATACGCCTGTCTGAAGTTTGTCTTCATATTAATTACGCTTTTATTATTCGGGTGCAAAATTAACAAAAAAAAACGAATTAAACTAAAAAACGGAGGAAAAACTTCACTTTTTTGTTCGTTTTCCTCCGTTTTTCTTGTTCTCTGCTCATTTTGAGCTATTTTTCCTTTGCTTTTTGCTAAGAACTGGGCAGAATAAGATTCTGCAATATTTGTTCTGAAGATAAACTTCTGTTCTGCTTGTCTACTTCTTTAATCTGTTTTATGCCAGACATTTGTCGAGCTCAGCAATGATAGCATCTTTCTGTTCCTTGATATGCTGACCGATGAATACGATTTTTATCATGCGGTCGCCCAATTCCTGATCCCATTCCTTCTGCAGCTGAGGGTTATTCATCAAGACCTGGGCGAGTTCGTCTTTCGGCATGGTAGCCAACCATTGACCAGCCTGCTTTACAGTCTTCTGCTTGCCAGCCTGTTCGAACACGTAGCACATGTCGCGCTCATCATCGAAATAGCAGATTCCCTTGGCGCGAACCACGTCTCTAGGCCATTTCCTTGCTACGAAATCATCGAAGAGACCCAGGTCGAAAGGCTTGCGACGATAGTAAACGAAGGTGCCGATTCCGTATTCCTCAACTTCTCCGCCTTCATGATCATGGTCATGATCGTGGTGATGATGATGGTGATGATGTTCATGCTCGTCATGATCGTGATGATGCTCATGTTCGTCATCATCTTCATCTTCTTCATGCTCTTCGTTTCTTTCTGATTCAATCTCCTGAATCCAACCGGCTGAAGTGGATACGGTTTCCCAATCAAACTTCTTAGTGTTGACGATCAGATTCAAGTCAACGTCACCATAGTTGCATTCAAAGATTTCTGCCTTAGGCTGGATGGCGTGGATAATCTGCTTCAGGTGCTCCAGCTCCTTAGGCTCAACCTCTGCAGCCTTGTTCAGAAGAATGATGTTGCAGAACTCAATCTGCTGGATGACGAGCGAAGCTAGATCTTCCTCATCCATATTCTTCTTCATCAGGTCGCTGCCGTTGGAGAATTCATCCTTCATACGCAAAGCATCTACTACGGTAACGATGCTGTCAAGGCGCAGAATGCCATTCTCGATGTACTGAGGACCGAGGGATGGGATAGAGCAGATGGTCTGTGCAATAGGAGCAGGCTCGCAGATTCCGGAAGCCTCGATGACAATGTAATCGAAACGCTTCATGTCTACGATTTCCTTGAGCTGTTCTACCAGGTCCATCTTCAATGTGCAGCAGATGCAACCATTCTGGAGAGAAACGAGCGAATCATCTTTCTGACCTACTACGCCACCTTTTTCTATCAGGGCTGCATCAATATTGACTTCACCAATATCGTTGACGATGACGGCAAACTTAATACCTTTTTCGTTAGCTAAAATCTTGTTGAGAAGGGTTGTCTTTCCACTACCCAGGTAGCCTGTCAAGAGCAATACAGGCACTTCCTTCTTTGCGTTCATATTAAAATATTTTAATGTTATACTTCTTAAACCCAGTCTGCTGATAATGCTGCTTTCTCGGGCAGCTGTCATCTGGCAGTCTGACGGTTTTGCGAAACTGCAAAGATTGTGCCACACCTTATTTTTTTGCCATCTTTTTTTCGTACACCCCTTTTTTGTCAGTTATCTTGTGTTATTTTTAGGTTATATTTCATGTTTTTCTCATTTTTCTTTGGTGGTTTCAACTAGAAATAGTATATTTGCAGAGAAAATGTGTTTTAAACAGCACATAAACTTAATGAATAAACATATTTTATATACATAAGTAAGTTAAGATGAAAAAGTTTAAGGTTTTAGTTTTGACGGTTGTGGCAGTCCTTGCGCTGTCATCTTGCGGCACTACTCAGACGGTGCCTCTGACCGGTCGCACTCATCGCATCTCTGTATCCGATGAGCAGGTTCTCAGTCTGTCTAATCAGGAATACACAAAGTACATGGCTTCTGCCAAGAAGTCGACCAATGCAGCCAATACGGCGATGGTTCAGCGGGTAGGAAAAAGACTTGCCAATGCTGTTGAACTCTATTTGAAGCAGAACGGATTTGAAGCCGACGTGAAGAATTATTCATGGGAATTCAATCTGGTACAAGATAAGTCTGCCAATGCATTCTGTATGCCTGGCGGTAAAATCGTGGTTTATGAAGGACTTTTGCCTTACACTCAGAATGATACCGGTTTGGCAATCGTTTTGGGTCACGAAATAGCTCATGCTGTGGCTAAACATAGTGCTGAGCAGCTCACCAAACAGCAGAATCAGCAAACCGGTACAAGTATCCTGGGAACTGTATTGAACCAGACAGTAGGTAATGGTGTAGGTAATGTGGCAAGTGCAGTTGCCGGACAGTATTTCTCATTCCGCAATCTGAAGTATTCCCGTGATAATGAAACCGAGGCAGATTACATGGGGCTTATCTTCGCTGCCATGGCTGGTTACGATCCTCAGCAGGCCATTCCTTTCTGGAAGAGAATGTCGCAGGGCTCAAGCAGCAATCAGAGCGATATTTTCAGTGATCACCCTTCAGACGCCAAGCGTATTGCTGCCTTGCAGAAGGAAATGCCTACTGCGCTGAAGTATTATAAACCTCAGACAACTTATAAGGTAGGTTCTACGGGCAAGACTTCTACAACCAAGAAGACCAGTAGCAAAAAGAAGACTACAACCCGCAGAAGATAAGGAATTTTCCGAATCTCTCGAATCTTAAGAATCAAACTAAAATTGTTAAGTATGGAGTATTTATCTCATAACCTTTGGCTGATATGGACATCGGTGATGTTCATCTGCCTCATCTTAGAGTTGTCTTCGGGCGATTTCTATGTTACTTGTTTTGCCATTGGTGCGCTCATCAGCATTCCTGTGGCATTGGTAGGAGCACCTTTCTGGGTGCAGGTAGTGGTTTGGGCTATCTGCTCTATGCTTAGCATCTGGCTGGTTCGTCCGCATCTGCTGAAATCGCTACACAAGGGTGGGGAAGACCGCCGCAGTAACGCCGATGCGCTGGCAGGACAGATAGGGGAAGTGACCGAGATGATTCCTGCCGGAGGATATGGTAGAGTGAAACTGGATGGAGATGATTGGAAAGCGGAAGCTCCGCATCTTGCCGAACCGCTTGCTGTAGGCGATAAGGTTCGAATCTTAGGTCACGAATCTATCATCCTCAAGGTAGAAAAAGTTTAGGTAGGAAAATTTTGAATCAACATTATTCACTTAATCGTATAAACATCATGAACATAGGAATTTATGTGCTGGTGGCTCTAGTAGCACTTGCACTCGTAGTGGTTAAGAAAACCATCGTCATCATCCCTCAAAGTGAGACGAAAATCATAGAGCGTCTCGGACGATATTTTGCTACGCTCAAGCCGGGTATTAATGTCATCATTCCTTTCATTGACCATGCCAAGGATATTGTGTCTATGAGAAACGGAAGATACGTTTATACAAACAGCATCGACCTTCGTGAACAGGTTTATGACTTCGACCGTCAGAATGTAATCACTAAGGATAATATCCAGATGCAGATAAATGCGTTGCTCTATTTCCAGATTGTGGACCCATTCAAGAGTGTGTATGAAATCAACAATCTGCCAAACGCCATAGAGAAACTGACCCAAACTACCTTGCGTAATATAATAGGTGAGATGGAACTTGACCAGACTCTTACCTCCCGCGATACGATTAACACCAAACTCCGTGCAGTTTTGGATGATGCAACCAATAAGTGGGGAATCAAGGTAAACCGAGTAGAATTGCAGGATATTACACCTCCTGAGAGTGTGCTCCAGGCGATGGAAAAGCAGATGCAGGCTGAACGCAACAAGCGTGCTACCATCCTGACTTCTGAAGGTGAGAAGGAAAAGCAACGCCTGCTCTCAGAAGGTGAGAAGGCTGCCATCGTGAACAAGGCTGAGGCTGCCAAACAGCAGGCTATCCTGAATGCAGAAGGTGAGGCTACTGCCCGCATCCGTAAGGCTGAGGCCGAGGCTATTGCCATTCAGAAGATTACGGAAGCTGTAGGACAGAGTACGAATCCAGCCAACTATCTCTTGGCCCAGAAATACATCAGCATGATGCAGGAAGTAGCACAGGGTAAGGATAATAAGGTGGTTTATCTGCCATACGAGGCAACCAATCTCTTGGGTTCTATAGGAGGAATCAAAGACCTTTTCAAGGGATAAAGACCTCTGAGTCAATGGATAATGCCCTTTGGTTCAAGATATAAAGCCCTCTGAATATCATTAAACTGCAAGTTCAGTAAGTAAAAAATATTAAACAGGATAAAAATGAAGAAAATCTGTATCGTTGCAGGTGCAAGACCTAACTTTATCAAGGTTGCGCCTGTAATTAGAGCAATTCGTAATGCTCAGGAAGCTGGTAACGAAATCAGCTATCAGTTGGTTTACACAGGAAAAGAGGATGATCCGACTTTGGAATCTTCTCTTTTCGATGACTTAGGCATTCAGAAACCGGATGCTTATCTCGGCGTAGACTGTCCAAACATGAACGAACTTACCGGACAGGTGATGGGTCAGTTTGAGCGCTATCTGCAGCAGAATGCTACAGATGTTGTCATTGTGGTTGATGATCTGGCTTCAACCATGGTTGTGGCTATTGTTACCAAGAAGCAGGGTGTACAGCTTGCTCATATTGCAGCAGGAACCCGCAGTTTTGACATTACCATGCCAAAGGAAATCAACCGTCTGGTGATTGATGGCTTGTCAGATATTCTCTTTACCGCTGGCATTTCAAACAACAGCATCGCCAACAAGGAAGGTGCAGAATTGTCTAAGGTTTATATGGTAGGAAATGTGCTTATCGACAACATCCGCTTCCTTCAGTCTAAAATGCAGCGTCCTGAAGTCATGGACGAGTTTCATCTGAAAGAAGGTGAATATATGGTTTTGACCTTGAACCGCAAGGCCATCGTCAATAACATTGATGAGATGAAATCGCTCATTTCTGTCATAGATGAAGAGGCGCGCCAGGCTGGAGTGAAGGTGATTGCTCCGCTTCGAGGTAAAGCCTTGGGGTTCGTGCTCGCATTCAAGGCTTATCAGGAAGAGAGTAATCATCAGAGTGGAATCCAGGTGGTTCAGCCGCTTGATTATCTCTCGTTTGCTTATCTTACCGCTCACGCCAAAGGTGTGATTACCGATTCGGGTAATGTAGCTGAAGAAGCTACCTTCAATGGAGTTCCTTGCATTACGCTCAACAGCTATACTGAGCATATTGAAACCGTAAAGGTGGGCACTAACGAACTGGTTGCTGAAGATCCGGAGTTGCTCAAGCAAACTATGCAGAAACTTCTGAAGGGTGAATGGAAGAAAGCGGGCATTCCTGACAGATGGGATGGCCGCTCAGCAGAAAGAATAGTCCAGATTCTCGCTGAATAGAATCTAAACTCATAGGTATAATCTCATGGAGAGAGATGATTCTATGTAAACTGATTCTTTTCAGAATAAACTTAGAGGTTCACTTCAATATCGTTATATTGAATAGTGAACCTCTTTCTTTTTATGCTTTGTCTTTAAGCCAAAGCTATCTTTTATCTTTTTCTTAACTTAAAACCATCCTTTTCCTTAATCTTTTTCAGGCGCTTTTGGCACAGGATAGTCGTATTGCTTGAAATAGGACGGCGTCTTATTATCATACCATACTCCTTCTACGTTTAAACCGATAGAGAAAGTCTTTTTGGAATTAGTGTATCTTACACCGGCTCCTAAAACGTTGGCGCCAGGTACTCCCATTCCGTAACCACCCGGCATGATTCCTCTTCCCATACCCCAAGGATACATTCCGTAGCCCCAAGGCGAATAGCCGTAGGGACCATAGCCATAACCGCCATAACGGCCGTAAAGAGAATTGTAATTGTTGGCTACACTAAGCTGGCCGTAAACGTAAGCCTCCCAATGCTCATTAAACTGGTAGCCCAGAATGCCGTAGACACCACCATCATGATAACTGTCTCCACCATAGTTTACGTTGTTGATATAAGTGCCCAGAGCCAACCAGAGTTTGTTGTCTTTGGTGAGTGGCGTTAGGTATGTTGCATCGATGGTCTGGGTGAAACCGCCTCTGTGAGGCACATTCTTGCCGAATGTGGCAAAGGCAGAAAGATCTACCGAGAGATTCAATCCCTTGTGCAGCCCCCAGCCATAGCCCAACGGATAACTCAAGCTGTTGGTAAGGTTGGAGATGGGATTATTATAATAGGTGCTGTCTAGCGAAGCATCATCCAGCAATCCGTTTTTGCCGAGAGTTTCTTTCTTATCTGATAGTCGGGCAGGAGTCATATATGCATTCTTCACCGGTTTTCCCTGATAAATCATAGGTTTTCCTGCCTGGTAAACCGTATCGCCAGGCAGCAACCATTCTTCGCGCGGACTGTCCGGACTGTGCAATGGTCCGAAGCTTACCTGTTGCTGTGCACTTGCTTCTGTAGTGAGGAAAGTGCAAAAAGCGATGATAATATATGTTTTTTTCTTCATAATTGATTGCATTTTCTGTCTTCTGCTGCAAAGATATGAAGAATGTATGAAACAAAGTAACTTTTCCCGCATAAAAAATCAATTTTTTAGAATAAAATCATTATCTTTGCATCCGATAACATAAATAGATGTAAAATTATACAAAAATATGAAGAAGATCATCAGATTATTGACACTCGCTCTTCTTACGGTGCCTGTTACGACATTCGCTCAGAGTGAAGGCAATCAGAACACATCAGAACCAGCCGGAAAAGTTGTGGCGTCTAAGCCCGATTCTCTGCTCGACTGGGAAACACCGCACGATCCAACCTGCCCTCAGGTGTTGCTGGAAACTACGATGGGCAACATTCTCGTGGCTCTCTACAACGATACTCCCAAGCATCGGGATAATTTCCTGAAACTTGTCAATTCGGGCTATTATGACGGTTGCATCTTTCAGCGTGTCATCAAGAATTTCATGATTCAGGGTGGCGATTATTCATGCAGAAAGGTGAACATGGAAAAGCCGCAGAAGTTTGATGTAAACTATACGGTTCCGGCAGAAATCATCTATCCTAAATATTATCATAAGCGCGGACAGCTCTGTGCTGCTCGCGAAGGAGATGATGAAAATCCGACCAAAGCTTCGGCGTCTACTGATTTCTACATCACCTGGGGCAGAAATTTTTCTCCACGGCAGATGGAATATTATGTAGAAAAACTGAAACGGGAAGGCAAGTATTACGCCATTCCTTCAGAACAGTTGCAGAAGGGCTACATCAAGCATGGTGGTGTTCCTCACCTTGACAACGGCTACACTGTATTCGGAGAGGTGCTTGAAGGTATGGATGTGGTTGATAAGATTCAGAATGTGGCTACCGATAAGGCAAACAACGACAGACCTCTCACGGATATCATCATCCTGAAAGCCAAACAGATGAAGTAACTTTCGGATGGTAAACTGAAGAAAAAATAAGTAACTGAGCCCATTAAAAGGGAAAAATCGATAAGTAAAAATATTAAATACGAGAAAAATGAAGTCATTAAAGGAATTATATAGAGTAGGTAAGGGACCATCGAGCAGTCATACGATGGGGCCTCAGCGTGCAGCCAAACTTTTTCTGGAGCGTTGCCCTAACGCTTCTTATTATGAAGTAACCCTCTATGGAAGTCTGGCTGCTACAGGTAAGGGGCACATGACTGATGTGGCAATAGAAGAAGTGCTCAGACCTCATAAAACTGTGAATATTATTTGGCAGCCACAGACTTTCCTGCCTTATCATCCCAACGGAATGAAATTTGTGGGCAAGGATCTGAACGGCGATATTATTGATGAATGGACCGTTTACAGTATTGGTGGTGGAGCCATATCAGATGGTACTGCCGGCAACGAAGAGCTGGGCGCCAAGGATGTTTATGATCTGAACAAGCTCGCCGACATCAAGCAATGGTGCTATGATAACGGACGCTCATTCTGGGAGTATGTTGAGAAATGCGAATCGGAAGATATCTGGGATTATCTCGATATGGTTTGGCAAACGATGAAGCAGAGCATCAGGAATGGTTTGGACCATGAAGGTGTTTTGCCTGGTCCGCTGAAGCTACAGCGTAAGGCTGCCACCTATTATATAAAGGCGAAAGGTTACCGTGCTTCCCTGCAGAGCCGCGGCTTGGTTTATGCTTATGCGCTGGCTGTGAGCGAAGAGAATGCTTCGGGTGGCACAATCGTTACAGCTCCTACCTGTGGCGCCTGTGGTGTATTGCCAGCTGTACTCTACCACATGTTTACTTCTCATGATATGAGTGAACAGCGCATCTTGAGAGCCTTGGCTACAGCCGGATTGGTAGGCAACATCGTAAAGCAGAATGCTTCTATCAGCGGTGCTGATGTAGGTTGCCAGGGCGAGGTAGGTGTTGCCTGCGCCATGGCTTCGGCTGCAGCCTGTCAGCTTTTCGGAGGCAGCCCGGCTCAGGTAGAATATGCTGCCGAAATGGGATTGGAGCATCATCTCGGAATGACCTGCGACCCGGTTTGCGGACTGGTTCAGATTCCTTGCATCGAGCGAAATGCCTTTGCTGCCGCCCGAGCTTTGGATGCAGACCTCTACGCTTCCTTCTCAGATGGCCATCATACCGTATCTTTCGACCGTGTAGTTGAAGTAATGCGACAGACGGGTCATGACCTACCTTCGCTTTACAAGGAAACAAGCGAAGGCGGTTTGGCAAAGGGATTCCCAAGAGATATTTAACCATGAGATTCTGTTTCCGAGAGTGAACTCTACACGCCCTGTAAGAGCAAAAAGCTTTGATTATACCTTGATGCAACGAAGCTTTTGCCCTTGCAGGGCGTGATGTGTTTGGGGCTTTCAGACCTTTCTTATATTTTGGCACGCTATTTGTAAGCCCCCTTGCCAAACAATAATAAAGTAAATACGAATAAAAACATTTTATATTATGGCACAGAAAGGTAATATTGGTGTAACGACAGAGAACATTTTCCCTGTCATCAAGAAATTCTTATATTCAGATC
>ERZ1026892.770-NODE-770-length-14500-cov-4.025061_pt1 | contig 14500 bp, 10 predicted proteins | sample MGYA00380176_ERZ1026892 | MGnify/ENA primary metagenome ERZ1026892 (study PRJEB33269, sample SAMEA4719812) | human gut metagenome | biome: human-associated habitat; feature: organic feature; material: feces | place: Cameroon | collected 2013-10 ... | reverse complement strand
GTGCGAAGCACGCCATTAACGACCATTTCCACAGCTACGCTGTGGCAAAACCATTAACGCGCATTGGCGCATAGTCCACAAAGAAAACATTGACGACCATTAACGGCCATTGGCGGCCATTAACGTTGAAAACCCGCGCGAAGCGCAAATATCCACGTGTGAAAGCCCAGGAACCTACAAAAATGCGCAAGTTATTTTTTTATGCTCACTAAATCCCTTCCGAAACTCTGATGGATGACCAAAAGACGGTCCGCAAAACACTGGCGGACGAATATATAACCCTCCCTGACCTGTGGAACCTCTGTCTGGCGCGCTGGAATTGGTTTCTGCTGTCGCTCCTTGTCTGTGTGGGAGTGGCCTGCTACTATCTGATGAAGGCCCCAAAGATGTATACCCGCGAAGTGGCGGTGCTCGTGAAACAGGAGGTACAGGGCAAGAATTCCAATGCGAAGTCGGGCGACAACGATTTCAACGACCTCGCTTTAATCACGCAAAACACAAACGTGGCCAATGTGGAGCGGCAGTTCAAGTCGCTCGAGGTGCTGATGGAAGTGGCGCGCCGCGAGATGAACGCCAAGACCTACAAGGAGGCGCTACGCAAAGCCGAAAGTATCCAGGGACGCCTGACGACGAAGCTGGAAAGCGACAAATCGACCATCGTCAGTATCACTTTTTCCGCCACGTCACCAGACATGGCGGAGCGCGTGCTCAACGGCATTGTGACGGTCTACAACCAGAAGTGGATTGACGACAAGAAGCAGATGGCCGCCAGCACGTCGCACTTCATCGAGGACCGCCTGCGGCTGATCGAGCAGGAGCTCAACAGCGTGGACGACAGTATCTCGAATTTCAAGACGCGCCATAAGATCACCGACCTCTCCTCCGTCAGCGACATCTATCTGCAACAGCAGAGCCAGTCGGACGCCGAGATCCTGCGCCTGACGAGCCAGCGCTCCATGGCGCAATATGTGCTCGACATTCTCAAGAATCGCGCCTCGCGCTATCAGTTGCTGCCCACGAACTCGGGCATCGGGAATGCCATGGTGGAGGCGCAGATCAACCAGTACAACAGCATGCTGCTCGCGCTGAAGAACAACATGCTGGGCACGTCGGCCCAGAATCCGCTCATCCTCAAGCAGGAGGCGGAGATTGACGAGGTGCGGCGCAATATTCTCGCGACCATTGAGAATCAGATCAACACGTTTGACATCCAGCTCAATGCCCTGCGCGGCTACAACGGAGAGGCCAGCTCGAAAATCAGTTCGAACCCGACGCAGGCCAAACATCTCGTCAGCGTCGAGCGCGATCAGAAGGTGAAGGAAAGCCTCTATCTCTATCTGTTGCAGAAGAAGGAGGAGAATCAGATCAGCATGACCTATTCGTCGGTCATCACGCAGATGATTGACATGCCGCATGGCAGTGACAAGCCTTCGTCGCCCAATTCGAAACTGACGCTCTTTGCAGCGGTGCTCTTCGCGCTGATTGTGCCCGTGGCGTTGATTTTCACCCGTGAATGTCTGGACAACACGGTGCGCTCGAAGTCCGACATTGAGCATCGCACGTCGCTCTCACTTGTGGGTGACATTCCTTTCTGTGCGCTTGAGCGGAAACGGTGTTTTTCCTCGTTCGACAAGTGGCTGCGAAGAAAGAAGAAAAAGAAGAAGGATTGCCGCCTCGTCGTGGAACACGGCAAGCAGGACATCGTCAACGAAGCGTTTCGCTATTTGCGTTCGAACCTGGAGTTCATGACGTCGCATCATGGAACGAAGAACGTCTATATCGTCACGTCCGACTATATGAACTCGGGCAAGACCTTCGTGTCGACCAATCTGGCGTTGGCCTTGGCCATTTCAGGCAAGCGCGTGCTCTATATCGACGGGGACTTGCGCCATGCCACAGCCACCCACGTTTTCCACGCCCATGGGAAGGGCCTTGCAGACTATCTGGCCGAACTGGAGGACGACGTGACGAAACTCATCTTCCATCTCGACGGTTATCCCACGCTGGACATCCTCCCTGTGGGCACCATTCCGCCCAACCCGACGGAACTGCTCGCCGGAGAGCGTCTGCCCCAGCTGCTGGCTGAGCAGCGCCCGAACTATGACTTCATCCTCATCGACTGTCCGCCGTCTGACACGCTGGCCGATACGGGACTGATCGAGCGCCATGCTGACCGCACGCTCTTCGTCATCCGTGCACGGGAAAGTGCGCGGAGAAGTGTGGAGGAACTGGATATCAATGCGCATAACGGTAAGTATAAGCATGTGTCGATTGTGCTCAACGCCTCCATGCAGGGCGGGCACTATGGCTATCACTATGGTTACCATTATGGCTATCACAACTCGTAAATGGAAAAAGCAAACAAACGCATAGCGAAAAACACCCTCTTCATGTACGTAAGGTTGCTCACCACGATGGTGGTGGGGCTCTACGTGTCGCGCTTGGCGCTGGAGATACTGGGCGTTTCGGACTATGGACTCTTTGCTGTGGTGGGAGGCGTGCTGGCTCTGTTCACCTTCATCAGCAATTCCCTTTCGAGCGCCACGTCGCGCTTCTTCAATACGGAAATGGGCAAGGCGGGAGGCGACGTCAATGCGTCGTTCAACATCAAACTCCTGCTCCATCTCTGTCTGGCCCTCATCATCTTTGTGTTGGCCGAAACGGTGGGATTGTGGTATGTCAGCCATCGGCTCAACGTGGCGCCGGGGAAATTGCCCGATGCGCTCTTCGTCTATCATATCAGTATGCTCACGGCCTGTCTGGGCATCGTCAACGGGCCTTATCAGAGCCTCTTCGCGGCCCATGAACGGTTTCGTTTCATGGCTGTGCTCGATATCGTCAATTCGCTGGTGCGCCTGGGCTGCATCCTGATGCTCTGCCTCTATGAAGGCAGCTATGCTCTGCGCATCTACAGCGTGATCTTCTCCCTGACAACGGTCAACACGTTCGTTGTCTATCACTACGTGGCCCACCGCCGCTGGCCCGCCATCATCCGCCGCCGCTTCGTCAGAGGCTGGCCGCGCTATCGGGAGGTGCTGGGGTTCGGCGGATGGAACGTGCTGGCCACGCTGGCCTATATGGTGCGCTCGTCGGGTAGCGACTTGCTGCTCAACAGCTTCTTCGGTACGGCGATGAACGGTGCATTTGCCATCAGCCGCACGGTGAATCAGAGTATCATGTCGTTCACGGGAAGTTTTGACAGCGCCTCGGCTCCGCAGATCATCCAGTCGTATGCCGCAGGCGACAACGGGCGCTGCACTTACCTCTGCAACAAGATTGGGCGCATCAACATCCTGATGTTTGAACTGATCTGTTTCCCATTGCTTGTCGAACTCGATTTCGTCATGCAGCTCTGGTTGGGGAAGGTGCCCGAAGGGGCGTATATGCTGACGTTGCTCAACGTGTTGGTGGGCGGAATGTCCCTCACCTGCGGCGGAATCTTCAATCTCATCAACGCCACGGGGCGTATCCGATGGTTCAAGCTCAACACGAGCGTGTGCTTCATCGCGTGCATCCCCATCGGCTATGTCCTCTTCCGCGAGGGCTATCCGGCCTATAGCATTCTGGTGCTGTTCCTCGTGGCGGACGTCGTGCAGCGTGGGGTGCAGCTCTATCTGATGCACCGTCTGCTGGGATTCGATGCCTGGCTGTATGCCCGCGAAGCCTACGGGCGTCCGCTGGTGATTGCCCTGATGGCGGGCGTGGGGTTCTATCTCCACTCTCTGATGGGTGTCGAGAGCGTGGCGGGAAAACTGGCTTCGATCGGCATTTGCGTAGCGCTGACGATGGGACTGATTTACGCCATCGGCCTGACGCACGACGAACGGCAGGCTTTGAAGCGCTTCGTGGGGAACGCCAGAAAACGGCTGCACCATCATTCTTAAATGAAGAGCCTACTCCATATATATATATATACTCAAATTTAAGATATCAATCTCTAGGACAAAGAGACTCTGCCTGAACATCGGGTGGAACTCCGTGCCAAAACGCTCAACAAGACGAGTTGAATTAGGTACATAGAACTACCCTAATAAGTAAATCAATGAAGATACTACATATTGCACTGACAGATGGTGGTGGAGCCGGTATGGGATTGATGAATCAGCATAGAGCTTTACTGCAATTAGGCGTTGACAGCCGACTGCTTGTCGCTATAAAGCAAAGCAAGGATGCTACTATAACGGAAATGCGCCCCAACCAAAATGTGTGGGGATCCAATAAGTATGTGGTGCTCTTGCAGAAGATCGCACGCAGAATGGGACTGTCCTTCAATCTGTACGACAGAACCCACCGAGATATATACAAGAGAAAAAAGAAAATCGCCATACCGTTCAGCTCACCCATCACTCAATACGACGTTTCACGCCATCCTCTTGTGGATTGGGCAGACGTAATCAATTTGCATTTCATATCGGGCTTTGTCGATATTCCGTCTTTCTTTAAGAATGTGAAGAAACCGATAGTGTGGACTATGCGTGATGAGAATCCCGGACTTGGTGGTTTTCATTATGCCGAGGCGAAGCATGTTCATTATAAGGAATTTTCCGAATTGGAGGATATGTTCCTGAATATTAAGCGCAATGCCATAGAAAGTTGCTCGAATCTCTCCATTGTTTCTTTATCGGAAATAATGCGACATTTCTGCGATGGTGTGGATTTTCTTGCCAATCGGCCTAATACAATCATCTATAATGCCATAAGTCCTGATGATTATACTATGTTCCAGCGTGATGAGGCTAGGCAAGAGTTAGGAATAAATCCAGACGACATAGTGCTATCTTTTGTATGCTGCCAATTTAGCGAGAAGCGCAAGCGTTTTGCCGAAGTGCTCCAGACTCTTGACATATTAGGCGATAAACACATAAAACTTCTATGCGTAGGCAAACGTGATGTAGAGATAACGAGTCCCAATGTCATTGCCCTTGGTTCCATAAGCGACCGCCGTCGTATGTCTCTCGTATATTCTGCCTCAGATGTTTTTGTTACGCCTTCAGCTCAAGAGTCATTTGGCAAGACTGTTGTTGAGGCCTTGTATTGCGGCACACCGGTTGTAAGCACTTCCGTTGGTATTGCTGCTGAAATAATAAATGAAAGCAATGGAGCCTTGTGTGGTGGTACTCCGTCTGAAATAGCAGAGGCAATAAGGCAAGTGCTTGGAAATAGATACAATCAAACAGAAATAAGACGGTTGGCAACAGAAAAGTTTGCACCTGAAAATGTAGCAAGACAATATTTCAGTCTATATAACGAAATACTTAAAAACTGAATTGATGAAACAAAACCCCAAAATATCAATTGTTACGGTCGTATACAATTGTATGGACACAATAGAGAAGACCATTCAAAATGTTTTGAAGCAGACGTACCCGAACATTGAGTATATTGTTATTGACGGTAATAGCACGGATGGAACAAAGGAAATAATCGAGCGTTATGCAGACCGGCTGGCCCATTTTGTGTCGGAACCCGACAAGGGCATCTACGACGCCATGAACAAAGGCATACAGGCAGCTACAGGCGAGTGGATTCTCTTCAGAAATGCCGGTGATTTCTTTCTGGAACCGACCACGGTGGAGAAGGTCTTTGCATGGTATGAGGACCGTGGGGAAATCCTGATCACGGGCGGCACGCGTCTCTTTGGCCGCGAGGGATATTTCGACACGGCCTACCGATACAGTGATACGAACGTCTGGCAAAGATGTGAGCTCATCCAAGCTTCAACGTTTGTCAGGTTGGCCGTTCATCGAGAGCATCTTTTCCCGACGGACCTGAAAATCGCAGCCGACCTCTACGTCTATCTGGAGCTGATGAACAGTAAGCCGCACTATGCCGTTTACCCCCACAACATTTCCTTGTTTGAATTCGAAACGGGCGTCTCCTCCTGCAATGTGGGGGACGGATGGAAGGAAAGAATAGAAATCCTGAAGCGTTTCGGGGCAACGGACGAAGAAATCCGCAAGGCTGAAAAGACGAGACGCTATAAGATTTTTGCCCGAAAGATTATCACCCTGCTCAACAAAAGCGACTTCACACGGCGGCTTTACGGGAAAATCAGTTTCTCGAATTGGGTGAGACAACCGATGGACATCACGTTGGCCAATGTGTGAGGCCAAGACCGAACGACATACACTGACATACGAGAATACATGAAATTGCTAATCAACACCCCCGACTATTCCAAGCCCTCCTCAGGTGGCGTGGCCAGTTTCTACCATGGCATGCTGGGGTATTGGCATGAGCGGGTGAAATACAATGTCGTGGGCCGACGCCATGGTGTTTCGGGAGCCTTATGGTTGCCGTTCGACGTGGTGAAGTTCGTGCTTGCCTTGCTGTTCTTCCGTCCCGATGCCGTGATGGTCAATCCTTCGCTGAAGCGGAATGCGCTGCGGCGGGATTTCGTCTTCGTCCGTGTGGCGCGGCGACTAGGCTTCCGCGTGGTGGTGATGCTCCACGGCTTCGACCTGCAGGAGGCGGAAACCATCGATAGGGGATGGGTGGTGAGGCATTTGAACCAAGCCTCACTGGTCCTGACGCTGGCGGAACGTTTTCGCTCGATGATGAAGGAGTGGGGGGTGACCAGCCCCATCGCGTTGACCACGACCAAGGTGGAAGACCGGATGATCGAGCATTTCGACATCCAGCGGCGCAATGGAGAAATCCGTCATCTCCTGTTTCTCGCGAGAGTGGAAAAGGAGAAGGGCGTGTATGAGCTCATCGACACTTTTGCCCTGTTCAAGCAGCGCCACCCCGAATTGACGCTCACCGTGGCAGGCGATGGCTCCGAATGGGGGTCGCTGAAGTGTTATGCCGAAGAGCGACACATTGAAGGCGTGAGCTTCACGGGGATGCTCAACGGTGAGGACCGAATCAAGGCCTATCAGGATGCCGACCTCTTTTTCTTCCCCTCCTATGGCGAGGGAATGCCCACCGTGGTGCTGGAAGCGATGGCCTTTGGCTTGCCCGTCATCACGCGCTATGTCGGCGGCTTGTGCGACTTCTTCGAGGACGGCAAAATGGGACGCATAACGACCTCGCTCTCGCCCGACGACTTTGCAGCACTGATTGCACCGCTTTTGGCTGACAAGGCCTTGACACAACAGATATCCCGCTACAACCATGCGTATGCCCTGAAGCATTTCATGGCATCGGAAGTGGGGAAAAAATTAGAAGAAACCATAAAGAAACATCTATAACGATGCATACGCTTCTCGACAGCTTTTTGCGCCTCAAGGCCTATTGCGAAGCCGAGGATTTCAAAGGATGGGACCCCTACGATGGATTGAAATCGAAGGTGGCCCGCACGCTCTTGCCACTGAAGCATTCTGCCCTTCTGCGCCTTTGTCTGATTCAGGGCTTCAAGCGTAGCCCCGTGAATTTGCGGCGATGGGCACTCGTGCCCAAGGAACACAACGCGAAGGGCATCGGCCTTTTCCTTCAGGGCTACTGTAATCTCTATCGTTTGATGGAGAACGATGTGGAAATCGATGCCCGTCTGGGCTCGAAGGAGAAAATCCTGAGCAGGATTCGACAGCTCGCAGACCTGCTGCTGGAACTGCGTTCCGACAAGCGCTTTCCGGGGGAATACCATGGTGCCTGCTGGGGCTACAATTTCGACTGGCAGGCTCGCCGTCTTTTTCTCTTCCCTGCTCATACGCCAACCGTCGTGGCCACGAATTTCTGTGCTACGGCGCTCATGGAAGCCTATGAAGTTACGGGGCATAAGCCCTATCTCGACGTGGCGCTGAGCGCTGCGGAGTTCGTGACGAAAGATCTCCATCGCACGGAATATAAAGGCGGCTTTCTGTTCTCCTACAGCAAACTGAAGGGCAACGACACCGTATTCAACGCCTCGATTCTCGGGTCACGGCTGCTGAGCTTCTGCTATAAATACACGGGCAACGAAACCTACCGCGAATGTGCCCGACAGAGCCTTCAGGCTTGCTGCGCAGGTCAGGAAGCCGACGGAGCGTGGCGCTACGGGATGCTCCCCGTGCAGAAATGGAGAGACTCTTTCCATACGGGCTATAACCTCGACGGCCTGATAGCCTATCAGGAGAACACGGGCGACACGTCGTTTGAGCCCTACATGGAGAAAGGCTTAGACTATTATGTGGCGAATTTCTTCGAAGCGGACGGAACCCCGAAGTACTACGACGACCGCCGCTATCCGATTGACATCCATTGCCCCGGCCAGCTGTTTGTCACGCTGTCGCGCCTGCATCGCTTTGAAGACTATCGTCCCCTGGCCGAAAAGGTGCTGCACTGGACCCTCCAGCACATGCAGGACCGAAAGGGCTATTTCTACTATCAGCTCAAGCCGGGCGTCAGTTCGAAAATCCCGTATATGCGTTGGAGCGATGCCTTCATGTTCTGTGCGCTGAGTTATTGTTTGCTAGAAAAATCGCGTTATGCCGTTTAAGCTGAAATACTACATCCTGTCGTTCCTCCCTTTCTTCCTGCTGTTCTATTCTGAAAGCAACAGTATCGGCGGATTGAAGATTTCCCAACTTTGGAAACTTCCGCTGCTGCTGTTCCTCATCTGGTATGTGTTTCAGAAACGGCACAAGGCCTCGCCCGTCTGGACGCAGACCTACTATTGGCTCTCGCTGAAGCACCTCTTCAATTCTGGCATGGTCAAGCAGCTCTTCGGTAATATCCAGGACGGCCTGACCTTCCTCTTCCTCCCCTTGGGCTTCAATTTCTGCCAGAATGCCTGGACGAAGGATTTCCTCAGCCGTTTCCTGCTCTGCGTTTGCCAATATTTCATTCTGACGAATATACCCTTCCTCTTCTTCGGTATGGAGAGCAAGAAGGAAGGCATCAGCTACGGTGATTTCCAAGCCTACACGGGTATCTTCCAGAATCAGCATGCCATGTCCATCATCATGGGCATCTGCATCATCGTCATCCTCTATAACTTCAAGTTGGGGCGCTTCCGCCATTGGGGCGTCATCCTCTACAATGTGCTCCTCCTGATTCTGGGAGCCTACTCCATGTATCTCGGCTTTGCCCGAACGGGCTGGCTCATGTGTCTGTTGGGCGTCTCGATCCTCTATGTGCCACGTACCATGCATGTCAGGCAATGGATAGGCATCGCCGCGCTGGCCGTGGGGCTGGGTACGGGATTCACCGTGATGATGGTCACCAACAAGACGTTCCATGACCGCATCCTCGACATCAATGCCAAGAACGGTGAACAGCGGGAACTCGGTTCGGGCCGTGGCGATTTCATTGCCAATGCCTTGGAACTGTATGCCTCAGGCACCTATTTCGAACTGGCATGCGGTAAGTCCATGGCCGACCTCAAGGACTACGAATACGAAAAGACCGGGATGCGCATCTTTGCCCACAACGGGTTCGCCACTTTGCTGGCCACTGACGGGGCCATCGGTGTCGGCCTGGAAGTGTTGGCTCTGGGGCTGCTCTTCCATTTCATCCACAAGCGCCGAGCCTGCCCATCCTATAGCATCGCCATGGCATCCTGGCTCATGAACCTCTCCTTCCAGCTGACGCAAGGCGGACATATCTTCCATTTCGACCTGCTCTATGCCATGATCTATAGTATCCTGCAGCTGGAATATGAGGAGAAACAGGAGGAACGCCCTGTCGCTCTATCCTCACGTTAATAGGGGCGCCCTTCGTCCCACCCTAAGAAAGAAAACTAACAAATGGAAAAAGTAAATATCAAAGGCATTGAGCTGTTCCCCTTCACCTCGCGGCAGCAGCTGGCCCAATATGCCGATGCCCATCCCGGCATCCTCGTGGCGGTCAATGCCGAGAAGATTCTGAATCAGACGGAGCAGACGCGCCGCATCATCAATGGCAACATCGGTTATTGCGACGGCTCCGGTCCGCTCATGGCACTCCGCAGCATGGGCCATAAAGAGGCCATCAAAGTGGCCGGCTGTGAGTTGTGGCTGTCGCTCGTCGAGCAGTTCCATGAGACCAAGACGTTCTATCTCGTCGGCGGCAAACAGGAAGTCATTGAGCAGACCGTGTCACAACTGCGTGCGCAGTTCCCCGATATCCGTATTGCCGGCTACCGCAACGGCTATCTCTCCTCACCAGAAGAGGAGGAAACGCTGATTGCCGACATCGTGGAGAAACGTCCCGATGTCGTGTTCGTGGCCATGGGGTCGCCCAAACAGGAAATGCTCATGGGCAAGATGCTCAGTCGCCACAAGGCCATCTATCAAGGACTCGGCGGCAGTTTCGACGTCTATACGGGCCATGTCAAACGTGCCCCGAAATGGTGGGTTGACCACCACGTGGAGTGGCTCTACCGCCTCATCCATCAGCCCCAGCGCATCAAGCGACAGATGAAACTCTGGAAGTTCGCCTGGTGGATACTGGTCCGCAAGTTCTGAATGGGGGAGGCATATACCCCCTCCCTCCCAATAAAAAATCATGTATTAGGATAATAACAAAAACACACAAGATATGGTTAATGTAATAGGATTAGGCTACATCGGCCTGCCGACGGCATTGATGCTGGCAGCACACGGCGTGGAGGTGGTCGGCACGGACTACAATGAAGAGTTGGTCCGTACCCTCTGTCGTGGCGATGTGACATTCAAGGAAAAAGGCCTGAAGCGTCTGCTTTCAGATGCCGTCAACAAAGGTATTCGATTTACCACGGAATACCAGACCACGGACACCTACATCGTGTCCGTACGATGAATTCTCCAAGCAGGTTGACCCGCGCTATGTGGTCAGCGCCGTCAATCAGGTGCTCACCGTGTGCAAGCCCGGAGCGGTCATCGTCATCGAATCGACCGTAAGCCCTGGCACCATCGACACCTACGTCCGTCCCCTGCTCAAGGAGCGCATCGAAGCCGACGGTTGCGACATCCATCTGGTGCATGCCCCCGAGCGCATATTGCCCGGCAACATGATCCACGAGATGATCCATAACAACCGCACCATCGGTGCCGACACCCCCGAAGTGGCCAACAAGGTGAAGGCGCTCTACGCCTCCTTCTGCGTGGGCAAAATCACCACCACCGACATCCGCACAGCCGAAATGACCAAGGTCGTCGAGAATACGTTCCGCGCCATCAACATCGCTTTTGCCAACGAACTGATGCGCATCAGCCGCCATGCCGGACTCGACGTCTACGAGATCATTCGCATCTGCAACAAGCACCCCCGCGTGAGCATCATGCATCCCGGTCCCGGAGTGGGCGGCCACTGCATCTCCGTCGACCCCTGGTTCCTTGTCGGCAGCTATCCCCAGCTGACCCGCATGATTGGCGCCAGTCTTGAGGTCAACGCTTCGCAGCCCCGCTTTGTGCTGCGTCGCATCCGCGAAATCATGGAGGCCAACGGCATGACCGATATTTCCCGCGTAGGTCTCTACGGCCTGACCTATAAGGAAAACGTCGATGACTATCGCGACTCGCCCTCCCTCCAGCTCCTCGAGATGCAGAAGGACTGTCTGGCCATTCCGCTGAAATCCTACGACCCCTACCTCGAAGAAAAGCATCTGACCGAAGGCCAGTTCTCTGATTTCGATGCCTTCCTCGATGCCGTGGACCTCGTGGTGGTCATGGTCAAGCATGAGCATATCAAAGAAAACTGGGATAAACTCAAAGGCAAGGTCATCCTCGACTGCCACAACATTTGCCCCTTCACCGACAGAACCTATAAGCTATGAAAAAAGTGATGCTGGTCTTCGGCACACGCCCGGAGGCCATCAAAATGGCCCCTTTGGTGAAGGCCCTGGAGGCCGACACCGAACATTTCCGCACGGTGGTGACCGTGACGGGACAACATCGTGAGCTGCTCGACAGTGTGCTGCAGCTTTTCGATGTGCACCCACAGTATGACCTCCATATCATGAAGCCGAATCAGGACCTCTTCGACATCACCTCACGCATCCTTCTCGGCATGCGCGACGTGCTGGAGATGGAGTGCCCCGACCTCGTCCTCGTACACGGCGACACGACCACGGCCATGGCCACCGCCCAGGCGGCCTTCAACAAGCAGATTCCCGTGGGCCACGTCGAAGCAGGCCTGCGCACCTTCAACATCTATTCGCCCTTCCCCGAAGAGATGAACCGCAGACAGATCACCTGCCTTTCCACCTATCATTTCTCCCCCACGGCGCTCAACAAGGCCAACCTCCTGAAGGAAGGCATTCCTGAGGACCATATCTTCGTGACGGGCAACACCGTCATCGACGCCATGCGCATGACGCTCGACCGCATGGGCATCAGCGCCAACCCTTCGTCGGACCGTCGCATGGTGCTCATCACCGGCCACCGACGCGAGAACTTCGGCGAAGGCTTCGACCATATCATGCGTGCCATCAGGCAGCTTGCCGAGAAGTATGCTGACGTGGATTTTGTCTATCCTGTCCACCCCAATCCTCAGGTGAGAAAAGCCATCAAGGACGTGTTCGGTATTTCCGACATCAGTGCTTGCCGCATCCCCAACCTCCGTTTCATCGAACCCGTTGATTACATCGGCTTCATGCCCCTGCTCGCCCAATCGACCATCGTGTTGACCGACAGCGGCGGTATTCAGGAAGAAGCTCCGGGCTTGGGCAAACCCGTGTTGGTCATGCGCGACACGACGGAGCGCCCCGAGGCCGTTGAAGCCGGTACGGTGAAACTCGTAGGCACCGACACGGAGCGCATCGTGGCCTCCGTATCCGAATTGCTCAACGATCCCGTGGCCTATGCCGCGATGAGCAAAGCCGTGAACCCCTATGGCCACGGAGATGCCTGCCAGCGCATTGTCACGGCCCTGCGACATATCGAAGTCGTCTAAACTTTTCTGACGAAGATTTGATTTTAGGTTTTATCTCTTCTAAATTCAATCTTCACCTTTCTTTTTGGTCGTTTTTGAACCTTTAATCAGTCGTGTAGCTCGCTACATTCCCTCTTCAAGGTCCAAAAACGCCTCAAAAATAAAGGCAAATCTTGAATTTCATAAAAGTTCAGACGACTTCATCTTTGATGAATGATCTGCCTCTTCGAGTGACAGAAAGAGGATGGTTCCAATGAAGAAGAGTGTTTGGAACCACCCTTTCACGTTTGATAACAAGAAAATCTATCCAATTGATGAAGACATCCCTTTGGTGTCCCTTCCTGCTTTGCAGTCTGTCGTTCCCTCTTTTATCCCCCCTGTCAGCCTCTGCCAGCACCTCTTTGCGCGGCTATCAGGACTCCCTCTATCTGCAGGTCTACGGCGGACTCAACAAGTCCGCCAACGAGAACCTGCCCTGGACGGAAGTCTCGCGCTATCCCCGTTCGGTAGGCGCATTCGTCGGTGTCGGACGGGAACTCTCTCCCCTTTGGGGCTGGCGCACCGCACTGCGTTTCAATCATAACAAAAGCCGGAACGTCGCGAAATGTGAATCCCCCGACACGTGGGGTTGGAATTCCCTGGAATTCTTTGCCGACGCCACGTTCGATCTCTCCGATGCCTTTTCCTCACAGAAATATGCGGGACAGGAACGGCTGTTCAATCTGAAGGCCTTCGCCGGATTGGGCGCTGCCTACACTTTCGATTTCGACCAAGTACCCCTTTCCTACACGCAGGATTATTCCCGCCAGAGCCGCGTGGTGCCCGGGTGGCGCGTCGGCCTGAACGCCACCTTCCGTGTCGCCCCCCATTGGCGCGTCGGTGCGGAGTTGAGCCACAGCCAGTTCGGTGACCGTTTCAACGGGGTGAAAGCCGGATTCCCGACGGACGGACGCACCAATCTCAAAGTCGGATTCACCTATCAGTTCCGAGCCAAGAGCCGCAACACCATCGTCATGCCCCCCATTGTCCGCGACCATCGCTTGCGCACCATCCCCGACCTTCCCTTCCTGATGCCTCAGGCTGAGGAAACCAAGGTCAGAACCGTCAGCGGACGCGCTTTCCTCGACTTCCCCGTCAACGAAACCGTCATCTATCCTGACTATCGCCGGAATCCGCAAGAGCTGGCCCGTATCAGCCGCACCATCGACCATGCCCTTTTTGACCGTTCGATACGCGTGACAAGCATCTCCCTCCATGGTTATGCCTCCCCCGAAAGCCCGTATGCCAACAACACCCGTCTGGCCAAGGGACGTACGGCGGCCCTGATGGATTTCCTCCGCAGGAAATACAACGTCGCGGCCTCGCTTTTCCATAATGACTTCACCCCCGAGGACTGGGCGAATCTGCGCGAGTTCATTGCCGTCGGCAACCGTCGGCGCGTGAAGGGCGACATCTGGTACGATGATGCTTCCGTGCTCGAAACCCCCGAAGCCCCGGCCTACGTCCTGGATGTCAGGGAGGAATTGCTCGCCGTCATCGACAGCCCGCTGGCACCCGATGCGAAGGAGGAGGAGCTGAAACGCGTGGGTGGCGGAAAGCCTTACCGCTGGCTGCTTAAGCATGTCTATCCGGGGTTGCGCCATACGGACTACGTCGTCGAATACATCGTGCGCCGTTACCCTCTCGCTGAAAGCCGTCGTCTGATCTACACCCATCCCGAGGCGTTGAGCGTCGAGGAGATGTACCG
>ERZ1026892.767-NODE-767-length-14529-cov-12.998549_pt1 | contig 14529 bp, 25 predicted proteins | sample MGYA00380176_ERZ1026892 | MGnify/ENA primary metagenome ERZ1026892 (study PRJEB33269, sample SAMEA4719812) | human gut metagenome | biome: human-associated habitat; feature: organic feature; material: feces | place: Cameroon | collected 2013-10 ... | reverse complement strand
TCTGACTTTTCGTTTACCTAAATCTGACTTTTCGTTTACCTAAATCTGACTTTTCATTTACCTAAATCTGACTTTTCATTTACCTAAATCTGACTTTTCATTTACCAGTAGCTTTATAAGTATCTGAAAACTAAACTATTAAGATTTTACTAATATATATAATATCTATAATCTTATAATTTTCTATTTAAAGACTTCGTTTTTAGGTAAACGAAAAGTCAGATTCAGAAAGGTAAATAGGTTCAAAACCACTTTTCAGTTTACCTTCAAATCTGACTTTTCGTTTACCTGCATTATCCGTTCTTATGCCTATCCAGATACTCGATGACGGCCTGCAGAGCGATGTCCTTGATAGGCGTACCCGTCTCCATCTTCATCTGCAATATCTGCATGTAGTAGTCCATCGGCACATAGATGGTGATACCGTTCTGCGTCTTCTTGCCAGCCTTTCTCATAGGTGCAGGGTCGGGAGCAGAAATAGGAGCGGCTGATGCAGGAGGAACCGGAGACTGCGAAGGTGCTTCAGCCTGGGGTGCAGGTTCCGGCTCTGCGGTACCCTGCCCGTTCTGCTGTTTCTCCAATGCCTCGGCAGCGCGCTTCTGGCGAGCTTCCTCATTTGCCTCATAAATCTTTTCTATACCTTTGATGGCTGGCGAATCTTCCAAACCTTCAAACTTATGTATGCTACTTTTTGCTTGTCTTGCCATAATCGTAAATCACTAAAAATTAAACATCATTATTCCGGCATACTAGCCAAAATTTCCTTCGTAAAATTCTCGTAGTCCTGCCCTACTCTGCTGTAAGGCGAATAAGAGAATATATCCTGATTGATAGCCTGCGCCTCTACCATCTTCGTATCTCGACGGGTGTACGAATCGAACATGTAATCATCAAACTTATTGCCCAGATACTCCTTAAACTGCTTAGTGGCTCTCGTCTGATCATTACTCATCACCATAAACAAGCCTCGAATATCAATATCAGGATTCAAGTCTTCACGGGTTTCCTGCACCGCATTCAGAATTTCGGCAATACCTTTCGTTGCCAGCATTTCGAGCTGGATAGGTATTACCACACCCGTTGCCACCGACAGGGCGTTATGCGTAAGCAGAGATAGCGCTGGTGGGCAGTCTATCAGAACATAATCGAAAGCCTCCAGGATAGATGAAACTCCTTCTGTAGCCAATTCGTCGCCTCGTACTTCCGTCAGCGGCTTGCCGAATAACTTATACAAAGCCTTGCGTGGTACCGGCATCTGATTAAGGAAAGGTTCGATATTGATAAGCCGGTAAGATGCTGGAGCAAGATAGATGCCCTCTCTTACCTGATAGACGGGCAAGGGAGACTGCTGTATCATCGCATCGTATACAGTAGGCTTTCCGATATTCTCTGCCTCACTCCATCCGAAGAGGAAGGAGAGACTTGACTGAGGGTCCAAATCAATAAGCAAGATACGAGGTTTGCGCTCCTTGCCATCTTCACCCCTACCAAAGTAACCTTTACCATAACGGAGAAGACCAGTTGCCAAACTCTGTACGGTTGTTGTCTTACCAACTCCCCCCTTGTGATTTACGAAGGCGAGGATTTCTTTCAATCTTGTTTCTGCCATAATCTTAAAAGTATTAATTCGTTTATATATATATTAATGTATTCGTTTCCATTCACGCATGAACGTGCGTTTATGTATTTATGCTTTTATGTGAATGTTTAAATGCAGAGTTATGCTTTTGTGCATTCATACTGCGCTTTATTCTTTAATTTCTTAAATGCGCTACAAAGTTAAGAATTAAAAATGATACCGCCAAATTTTTCCCCCACTTTCTGCATTCATTTGTGAATTTATTTGTTTATTAGTTCATTTATGGGTGTATTTGTGTGTTGTTATATGTATTTGTTGATTACTTTCTTTATTCGTTTGTACGTTTATTCGTTTCTTTGTTGATACGTGAATTTATGTATTTATGCATTTGTGTATTTGTGTATGTGTTTATGCTTTTGTGCTTTTGTGGAAACATGGAAATATGAAAATATGGGAATATGCTTTCGTAAAATCTGTTTTCAACATCTACGAAACCGTTTACCAAGAAATAAAAAGAAAGAGGTGCAAACGTACCGAAGTACGAAAGTACTCAAGTACGAATGCACCTTTCATTTTCGCGATAGCCTATAACGTAGAAAATCCTACATATCCTTAACATACTTACCGCCTACATAAAGCTTATTGTCGATATATTCCACCTCGCCCTCGTAGGTCTTGCCCTTGTAGGTACATTTTCCATGTCCCTGCTTACCCTGCAGAACCAGTTTTCCATTTGCGATTACCAGATCTTGACGTTCCCGGTAGTTCCATACGAGCACGTCGCTGGCGGGATTGTTCTTGACGAACTCAGATAGTTCTTCAAAACTGCCGAAGCAATGTCCTTGATAACAGATATTATTCTTCATATTCGCTAACTTTTTAAAAAGTTCTATAATTGATAACGTGCGAGATGCAGGAATATTATATCTCGCACGATATTTTTCTATTTGAATGCTCCAGCCAGCAAAGGCAGAAAAAACACTGCTACACCGATGGTAGAGAAGAGCAGCACGGCTACACCTACGAAGGCGAGGGCTGCAAGAGAATATGTAATTGCTTTTTTCATAATGTCTATAATCTTTAAATGTATTAAAATTGAAGTTTCTTATTCCATATCGCTAAGTACCCAGTTCTGCGTCAAGCCTGCAATATCGTTTGCAGCCAGGAGCCAAATCAGATTGATGAGCACACCCACATAAGGCTCCTGCTTTTTTCTCGGCTTGGTTACGAGTTTATGCGAGTTGAACCAGTCAACGACCGACTGCATCGCAATGATGCAAGGTTGCAGGGTACCGCACTCATTGGTAATATCCGTGATGATTTCATAACGGATCTGCATTTCATTAAAGCTCAGATCGTTTGAGAGCTTTTTGCAAACAAGCTCTTTGATTTCTTCTTTATTCATAGTCTTGAAAATTTTAAAATTGATGTTTATAATTTTATCGCTGCATCTGTGAAGTTTTGCCGATACTATAACGAAGGATTCTCCTGCGCCTGCAAGGTTGTGGCCTTGATAGCGCGGAATGTTTCTGTGATATATCGGCTACCTCCGTGCTTTCTTATCCAATCGTGAACGTCATCAGGCACCACGTATTTATGAACGCTGCCTTCTGCTGCACGTCTGCCTCTTTTATTCGTTGTTTTGATTGTCTCCATATCTTTTGTGAATTTAAAAAGTTACTATAAAATGTTCTGTTTTTCCGAAATAGAAGTTTGGCCAAAGCCTTTTTATGTTCTAATTTTCCTCATCCTCTTCTTCGAGTTCAAAACCTTCAGCTTCGATAATCTTGCTATCATTACCCATCGCCTCGGCTTGTTGCTCTCTGGATAAATAGACCGGCCAACAAATAAGATCATCTGCATAATTGCCAATATCTATTTCTGCCTTATCCTTGTAGTTCCAGAACACGGAAGCCAGACAATACACCTCCATCGCCTCTTTATCTGATAGCATAGATACTGCGCCCAGGAGTCGGGTAATCTCCTGCTCGGAACAGAACTCATTTTCGCCATCGCCCATAAAAACGTAATCGTGAACCTTGTTAAAGAGAGTATCAGAAGCTTTGGTCATATCCACATCGTTAGGAGAGATACCCTTAATAGCCTCAGTGATAACTGTCAGGCTGTGGGAATCGTTCAGCAGCCAGATAGCACGGAATCGAGCAGAAACGTTACATACAGCCAGATCCAGGTGATTCTCACCTATCCACTTAGTGATATTTGCAACGATACCATCAATATCCTTATTCTTGCATTTTTCTTTGTCGATGACAAAATATCTACAAGTATCAAACAAATCTCCTTCTACGAAACTGATGCCGATGCCCGACACATTATCTTCAACCGTCCATACTACAGATTCGATCTTGCTGGAATTTATCGTAAATCTATCTTTTTCCATACTAAAATCCGCTTCGCCGTGATGCGGTAGGGCTATAATATCTTAATTAATATTAATAATTCGGGTAAAATGATACACCGTATTGTTTTATTTCTTAAATTTGCACTCGTCTTCGGAAGGCTTTTAATCGTACCTTTATGGAATTGAAAGAAACATAAAACTTCCGTTGACGGTCAGACTCTTCAAGGTCTGCGGATTTAAACGCTCTTAAAGAGCAAAATTTCTACTATAGTAGATTCGAGCCGGAAGGCTCGCGGTGCCCCGGCTTAGGTCGGGGCTTTTTCGTTTCGTGCATAAACGCCAATTTTATGAAACTCCAACGTTGTGTGGTTATCAGGATAACTACAATCCTCAAACATAACCCAATACCCCTGCTTATCCAGGAATATCTGACCGATTGAGCTTGCAACGTCCTGGGGTTCGCCCGCCAATCTATTGCATATTATCCTAGTCAGGTCTTTATAAGGTTGACGTTGTTCGTCTATGATACGGAAAGAATATATATTCTTATCTCTTCCCGTAATCGTCAGCGTAGTTATTAAACCCTCAATCGTTCCGACTCTCTTGTACGTATCATCCTTGCACGCCAAAGACTCGCCATTATCAAACAATCGTCTTGCAAGAAACGTTGTTGTATTGTTACAAATAATCTCCGACATAATTATTCCTCCTCTTCTTCTTCTTCCTCCTCCTCCTCGATAGGATTCTGATAGTCGTCGCTATGTGCGACCAAATCATCGAGAGCTGCCTGGAAGCTATATTCTGCCATCGGATAATATGCGTAATCATCATTTAAGTCATCATAAAAGTCAAAAGAACGACAATGGTCAGCAGCTTTTAGAATGCCACCATCAGGGTCAATCCAAAAATCAAACCAATAACTATACTTCTTGCAACCACTAAAGTTTATCTCATGGTCGAGATAATCTAACGTTATATAGGCTACCTCGTTTAAGAACTTAATACCTTCTGAGTCGCCTGCTACCGCATACATTTTACCATCATCGCCTAAGCGTAAGTCAAACCATGCTTTTTCTTTGTTTTGCTGATACCAGGCAATAAACTTATCTGAAATAGACGTGTAATAACGGTCGAAATATTTAAAGACTTCATCGTTTATATACTCATCATCGAAAAAGTCCTTTCCAAACTTTAAGTATTTAGGATCGTCAACGGACAATTTTACGCTTAACAAACAGTTAAGGTTATTATTGTACCCTTCTATAACAAGATTTAAATCATCCATATATACTGACTTCACCGTGCTGTCGAGGGCTGAAAATAATCTATAATCGAGTAATAAATCTCCGATGCTATAACAATGTGCTTATTGCCAGTGATGCAGGCGGAGCTTTTCCGTTTCCTTAATCTTGAGTTAAAGAAACTTCTTCGTAATCTACAAACACTTTGAAATTATCACGCAACAAAGTTTCAATAGCTTCTTTCCCGAAACGCCATCCAGGAGCAGACCAGAACATATCACACTCCTCCAAGAAATCGTGGTCGTAATATACACCGAATTTCTTTATCTTTGAGAACACTTCAGCAGGGATGCGATGCGTCAAGGTGAAGGAACCTGAATTAGGGCAAGGACGGGTTAAAATAGCCTCGCTCAAATCTTCGTCATGTGGTGCCGATTCGCAGTGAAAAGAGATTGCGCCATTTTCTATAGCCTCTTTAACTCTTCTGATTTTTTCTTCTTTTCTTCTTCGCTCCTCTCTTTTCGCCTCAATCTCTTTGAGCTTTGGACCAGCAAGCTCAAAAAGCTTGTTTACATTCGTTTCATCAATGCGATATGTCGTATCATAGCCTTCAAATTTCGACGTAAAATTCATTCTATCGTCAAAATTATCAAGCGCATTAAAAGCATCGAGGATTCTTAAAGCCTTGTCGTTGAAATAGAGATACAGGTGATCGTCCTTGCAATCGCTGCCATATATATAATTATGAGTTATCTCTATATATGTAAACTCCAAAGCATTAGCTTTTTCCTTCGTCGATTGAATTAAGTCCTTATAGAAGGTATTAAACTCTTCTTCAGGTATTGAGTCGAGACGGATAAGTACGTTCTTGGGGGTATCAATCTTTAAAGCCTGAATTGCAGAACGGCTTAAACTAACATACGGAGTCAACTTATCATCGATATACCTTACTTCTGGGTGACAATGATACCATTCGCCCGATATATTAATCAGAGCACCGAAATGGAACCATTTAACTATCGCATCGTCATCATGTTCTAAATGAAAGAGTTCCATCAAGCTACGGTTGTTCCAGAACTTCACATCATAAACGGTTCCGCTTTTCGTAATCGCTTTCATATCTAATTGACTTTACCGTGATGTCGAGGGCTGAATCGTTCTTTGATTAATTTTGGTTGTTATTACATATTATAGACAGCCTTTCTAATTTCTTCTTCAGAGAAATGCAGGGTGTTTTTTGTTGGAATCGGCTTTACCCACATTCTGCAAGACTGCTCGGGGTAATTCTTCAGCTCTGGGATATGCTTTGGCATCATCCAAGCGAAGTCTCGGCTCATGCCTATAGTTCCATTAAATAAACCTGTAATTCGCTTTTCACCTGCGCTCGTCAAATGTCCGAATCTGCTAATAAACTTCTTAGCTTCTTCCACATCGTTACACACCACGTTTTCCTTTCCTAACTGCAAAATAAACTTCTTCATGTTTTTGCGCTTAACCATGATGCGCTAGGGCTGAGATTATTAATTTCGTTCTTATTATCTTCTTGTTTTATCTGTTTGCAAAGGTACGGATAATTTCTGAAACTACCAAATAAAATGCACTTTAAATACGTATTTAGGTGCATTTTTAACGTTTATTTTATTTGCAAAGTAAATTCTTACCGCTTTTTTTACATTTCAAATCCCTTGTGTAAAGATTGGATCGTAGAAACTTATCACGAAATCCTTCTTATGCTTGAAAGTGTTGAGTTCATTCCATCTTTCTGTACCTATCAACTCACGGACACCCTGACACGCCCTATCGTAGGCGAAGCTGTCCATCCCCTCGTTGTATCGTAAGATAACGTCACCGATGCTACAGAAATGTCCGGTTAAAGCAAACGGTTCGAAAGCGTTCAGTTCTTTTAAGTTCATTGTGATTCCGCACATACGGCGACGTGCCCAGTGATGGAAATACTTGCGGATAGCCTCTACAACAACCCGATCGCGCTCATAGCGCTGTTTGCGGTCTGCAGCAACTTCTTGCCTGTATTCATCACGCTTCTGGATATACTTGTCTATATCATCGTCCTCGTAAGTGTAAGCCTCCATCACGCCATCCCACACTTCTGCATCTGCTACATAATATTTTCTGTCGAGATATACGGAAAGCTCATTATTACCGCAGAACTTATAAGGAACATGAAAAGATAGCTGTATGCCACTCTTCAAACGGAAATAAACTACAGAATCATGCACCTTGATTTCCCCTTTGAATTTATCTACGAGAACACGGAGAGCCGATTCCTTTGCAGTATAAATCATATCATTATAACTTAGCAGGTCTGCTGAGAGTTTGCCGTAACCCTTGAATGCTGAAGCATTGATGTAGCTGAGTTCGCGAAGAGCTTTCTCCACATCGCAATTAGGAAGGCTAGCCAGGAACTCGTCGATATACTGCTTCGTGTATATCTTATTAAACTTCTGATGTATCATAATAATGCGCTGAATTGCTGTTGCCACCAGTTTTAATGTCTTCTTTTCTTTTGCCGCCTACCGGGGATTCGGACCCCGAAGAGTAAGGATTGCAGGCAATCCAGGTTCCCGCCAACCGTAGGCGAAATTTGCCGCTGCTATCCTCACGGACCGCAGACAGCGAGTAAAACTAAAACAAATGCGGACGCTTCCGCAGTCAAAACATTTAAATTTTAAAGTTATTCTCAAAAAAATAATGCACCCCGCCGTGGTGTCGCTCCACGCTGCCGGTCTGCCGGACGGGGTAGGGGAAAGCTCTCGGGCTTCCCCAGTATGAAGAGATTGAACATAATGGATGGTCATCCTATGCCACATCACCTTGCGCATGGCGCTTATTGTAATCAGCCTTAAATTCTTCCTCGGTCATACCCCGGAAGGCAAGTAACTTCTCCCACTCTCTGTCTCGGGTGTACTGCTCCTTAAACTCCTCGAAGGTATGAGGGACGAAGCTCTCGGCAACGTAATATGCCTCACTTTGTATTTCGATAGCGTCGCCGACCCACTGTCCTGATATGATGCGATTCTCTTCATCCGGAGTTTCCTCGTCTTCCTCTAGTAGCTCATCGAAATGCTCGATGGCATACTTGATAATCGTGCGAATATCCTTTGCCCAGGAGCTGGTATCGTCCGGCTTGATATTGCATTCCTGCAGTACCATATTCACCAGCTCGTCGATACCCTTGCGGCTCATGATGTAAGCATCATGGTAGAAGTCGAAAGGTATTACGTGGTCCAGCTTCCAGCCCTTCTCCTCGTTAATGGATGGTCGGCCGTAAGCCTTGCGGCTCTCTTCTGTCACCTCACACTCAATTACCTTATTCTCTATAACGTTAAAACCGTTCTCTTTATTATTCTTTGCGTTCATAATTTCTAAATTTTAATTGTTACTATAATATGTGATTGTGCGATTTTCTAATTTTTCACACGTTCTATAATATTACTATAATACCAAACTGCTGCCTGCGCCATCGCATCTTTCAATGCCTCCAGATACTTGTCGATAGCTGCTGGCGTATCAGTATTGATATGCTTATCAGGATATTTTCCGTTCTGATCTCCACTACCTTATCGAAATACTCCGGCTCGAAGGTTATTACCTGGAGCACACTCCACGGATATTCCTGGGCAGTCAGCAGGATTTTACCCTGCTGCTGCGAGATAGTGAAATTATATATAACTTTTGATTTCTTCATTTTCTATACGTTCTATAATAGGGTGATTCCTGATTTTCCAGGTAGGCTATAATAGGGCAGCGTTTACGCTGCCTTGCCCTTGTCGATGTCGTCGATATAGCTGTATGCGCTTACCTGGTCGCTAACCTTATAATAGGCGTAAATCTCCGGGCGTTCATCAGTATATCCTTCTGCCTCCAATTCTGCCTTCACGATATAATAAAGCATGTAGGCAAGATAGCATTCCTGATGATAAGCTTCTGTGTCGAATAATACCCAGCCGCCCCAGTCGTCGATGTCATTACTCAGGAAGGAACAAAAACCTTCTGTATTGGAATGATTCTCCTTGATCCATCCGGCTATCTTATCACGATGGTTTTTTGCTTTCTCTATAATAGCCTTCTTTGCCTGGTGGGTAAGTTTGATACGTACTTCGCAAGCATCACTCACGTAATTATAAAAACGTGGCTGCCATACCTGGAGAAATTCCAGTTTAATATCCTCGTGGATATACTGCTGCATCCACTCTTCCCAAACGTCGGTGTACTTCTCGCAAATAGCCTTATAATATCCCTGATAATCGACGGTGAAATCTTTGTCCTCCTCCGCGCCTTCTTCAACGCTATAATTATAAACTACATCGTCTATGCTCCAGATAGAGCAGTAAAAACCTTCAAAAGAAGCTAAATGCGAAATGCACTCGGTTGTAAATTTCTTCTTTTCCATAACTCTAAAATTTTAAATGTTCTATAATATTTTTCTTTCTTTATCTTCAGGGAATCCTCAAAAATAGGATTCCCTGATTTTACACATATACTAAAATCCTGATTTTACACGCACGCTATAATAAGGCGTATTAAACGGGTATCTTATCTCATTGATGCAATATACCGCCGATGGTATGCTCTGTGCAAGGGTATCCCGGCAAATCACCGTTCCGTTCATTCCATGTATCATCATGTTTAATGCACACATCTTGCATACCAGCGGATCGGAATCTTGGGCAATATAAACAAATGGTCGCCCGGCTGAATGATCCAGTTTGCTAACCTCCATATAATGAGCCAGCAGCAGCCTTCCGCTTCCGGCTGCGCAGTCGCTCACCCTGCGGCCCTCCACCTTTGCGCTGGAAGCCTGATTTTTGCCCGGTGCTATAATAGTACTCATGAGGTCGGAAACACTCTGAGGAGTGAAAAATTGCCCGGTCTTCGATGCTTTTCCGGCTGTAAGATACATATCCTCATACAGCATTCCGAACACGTCGAGCCACTGGCCACGGTCCATCGCCTGGCTAACATCATTGATCCACGCCATCGTCAGGATAGCAAAATTAGGTTTTGCCTGAAGGCGCTGCTGCTGCCATTTCAAATAACCTTTTGAATCACCCAGGAACGCCTCCACACTGAATAGATCAAGAAGGTAATCGCAGAAATCATTCAGTGCCATCTCGTGTGGTCGCCCGTCTTCCTTTGCCTGATCGCTCAAAATATCTACATATAATTTCGTATTAATCATAAATCCTTAAATTTTAAATGGTTCTATAATAAGTAAAAATTCGTATGTTCTATAATAGGTGCCCTGGATGGTGTCCAGGGCTAGCTACTAGCATATCCAGATGTGGCCAAAAAGTGGGTACTTCTTCAAATCGTGTTCACGTGCCCAGTTTCTGATCGTGCTGTCGGTTTTTACCAGCTCATGAACTGAAGCCTCGATTTTGCGTACCTGGTCCACGTACTTTGCGTAATGTTTAATGCTATCTTTATATTTAATAATATCCTGGCTTTTATCTAGAATATACCCGTCGATTACCACGATGGCTTCTGCTGCATTCATACGATCGCCAGTAAACCATTTCCACTCCTTGCCCTTCTGAGAGTTCCAGGAACCATAAAACGTGATGCCCGGCGCGTATTCTCCGTATGAATTAATAGCACTAAATTCCAAACAACCTTCATAAAAGCTACAATAAAAGCCTGTAGCCTCCTTTGCAGCAGCCAGGAAGCGCTTATTTATCACCTTGCCGTCGAAGATACGACACACGGCTTTTAATGCCTTCATGGCTATTATTTCTTTGTTGGAGCGGTCCACGAGTTTATCGACGTGTTCGCGGTACTTCTCTACCTCCTCATTCTTTTTGCGACGAAGACAAGCATTTACGGCGTTCTGGTACTCTTTTTCCGTGCCTATCATGTAGTTTATAGGCTTGTCACGATCAATCATACCACGGCGCATGTAATACTCATTCTTCAGGATTCCGTACTCCTTCGCATTTTCCACGCTACTGAAGCGTCCGGGCTTTTTAGTTGAGATAGAATCGCCGGTCCATAGGAAAACGTCTCCAGGGGCATCAATTAAATCACACAAGCGATCCGCGATTTTGCTGATATTCTCATTTTCCAAATTATTTAAATCTATCTTTGTTTTCATAATTCCTCAAAATTTAAAATGTTCTATAATATAGAGATATTTTACGTGTTCTATAATGAAGACTTAAAACCTTCCTTCTTAAAATCTGGAATGAACTCTTCACGAATGGATGCCCATACTCGAATGTTACGTCTTTTATACGCGTAATCAAATTCTATCTCCGTGCGCGCCTTAAATACAAGGCCTACCTGTTCCACTCCTTTATCGGTGTCTCTATACACACCTTCAGCGGTTTTGATGCCGTTTTTAGTTAAATCTATACACCAGTTACGGCTCAGAATCTCGCTGAATGCCCGGCACGCCTCCTTCAGGTTTTCTGCCTGGATCTCGCTGTGCTGATTTCTAATATAAATGCAAAAATCCGCACTTTTTTCGTTGCCCTCCTTGTCGTATAATACAGAAGGAGTCACCGTGTAATTAAAATGAAAAGTCTTCATAACTCTAATATTTTAAAGATTCTATAATATGTTTATTAATTCCCTGGTGATATTTTGCAGCCGCTATAATAGCGGCTTTTATCACTTTATTAGAAGGTGCCGGCGGGAATGATCCGCCGTGCTAGCCTGGCTACCTTTGCACCCTGATACAATTTAAGATACTCGCTTATAAACGGCTGATCCATTATTAAAACGGCCTATCTCTATAATCTGATCAGTTAACGGTGCGACGGCTTTTTCAATATTCTCTATAATAGAAGAATATAAAGATAAAAGCCGCTTTTTCAGGTTTTTAGACTGCATAACCGCAAAACCGCGTACCTGGCCCGTGCTTCGATACTGGCACGCCTGATCCGTGTCCCATAGACCTTGCTCCAGAATATCGGCAAAATCTATATCGTGTACGTCGCCGTACTCGCTGCCATCTAGGTAAATTCTGCCATCTAGATAAGCCCCCTCGTAATAACCAGGTCGCAAAAATACATCTAAAGAAAACTCAAAAGGAACGCCGCAAAACTCGATTTCATGGAAAACATTTGCAATCTGGTATGGTTCCCCGTTTTCCAGATAGCCTCCATCAAGATCACTAATCGCTCCGGCGATATTATCACGCCGAAAATCGAACTCGATTTCGTCGTCAACCATAACAGAATAATATCTGCTAAAAATTGTATGCCCAAAATTACACGTTGCCATAACTCTAATATTTTAAAGATTCTATAATATGTTTACTAATTCCCGGTGATATTTTACAGCCACTATAAAGTGACTTTTATCACCATCTAGAAGGTGCCGGCGGGAATGATCCACCATGAAGGCCTTAAACCTTTGCACCTTGATATTTAAAGTTTGAAAAAGAATAGCTTATAAAGATACTGATAACAACATACATACGGCCGCGGCAAGTAAATTAATGCCTATAAATTGCAGCCCGTTAACTGTCACCCCTTCACCGTCGCCAGCAAAGTAAGTTTTAGGCGCAAAAAGCCATCTCCAGACGGTTTTTGCAGCCGCAAAGATACTCTTGTTCAGACGTGCAAAAAGAATGGCACACACGGCAAATAAAACGCTTACTAGCGCCGCCGTACTGGTACGGCGTGAAATATTGATACTATTATTCATAACCTTATATATTTAAGAGTCTATAATATGTTTTATTCTGTGGGTACCCTGGAAGGATCCAGGGCACCGGGTATTTTTAGGCACAACGATAAAAATTATCTAAAAAGTAACGGATGCCGTAAATTGTAAAATATGCCCGTGCCTCGTCTTCATTTTTTGGTGACGTTAACTTTATATTCTGCCATCTTTGCGCCGTGTGCCCGTCGCCTGGTGATAGATAGGAACGCCATAATACCATGCCATCATCATTAACTACAATACCATAACCGCCATAATTATTTGTTTGCATGAAGCACTCCCCGAACTTTGCAAGTTCATTATATTCCATTTCCTTTGTAATCTTTGCCATAACTCAAATATTTTAAATGTTCATAAATAGAAGGTGCCGGCGGGAATGATCCACCGTTTAAGGCCTCAAACCTTTGCACCCTGGAATCTTTAAAATATATTATAATGCTGCCATCATAGCCATGGCAGAATTTACAACTTTTGCCTGATCCATGCCAGTAATAACTGGAGTGTGTTCCTGTACAAATTTCTTTTGTTCAGTACTTAATGCCGCAAAATTAGCTTGGAATGCAGCACAAAAGGCTTCTGCTTTTTCGTGTTCATTCTTTGCGACGGCCTGGATCTCCAGGCGCAAAGGTACCCGCAAATTTTTAGGGAATTTTTCAACGGCGTGATATAATGCCGTCTCATACTCAAAAGATTCCCAAGTACGGTTATAATATGATACGCGGGAGTGCTCATAATCTTTGCCACCGCCTGAAGTGTAAACATGATGGCAAAATCCATTCTTTGTGTATGTAGTACTACAGAAAAAATAAATCTTTTCGCCGTTAACTGTAAACTCGAAAGTTTTTCTATTATATATTTTTGTTGCCATGATTTTCTAAATTTTAAAATATTCTTATAATGAGGACCGCCGGAGCGGTCCCCGCTTATTACTTACTACCTGGATATTACAATCTGATCTCCTCCAGATTTGCAAGATCAAAAATTGCTATCTGATCATTTGCACGGCCCGCCTCAATAGCTGCGGCGCGGTTCTCGAAAATCACGGTAGCATCATAATAATACAATCCAGACTCTGAATCATACCAGCCGCCAAAAGCCAAGGTGCGGCCGTTCATCTCGCCGGAAGTCTGGAGCTCCTCGATAACATTTGCTACCTTTGCCAAACCTTCAGCGCCGAAGCTGTTTTGTGTACGCTTTAAAGCGACAGCGAAGCCGGTTGAAAGCGGCTGCAAATTTGCAGCGTTAACAGTAAAACCTTCAAGGTTAATTGCTGCGATTGCAGCTACACTTGAGATAACTAAATTCTTTTTCATAACTTTCTAATTTTAAATGTTTATACTTTGTTTCTTGTTTACGTTTGTAAAAGTACTACTTTATTACGATATTACCAAATTTTTTCGAGAAAAAGTTATCAAAAAGTATTAGTTTTAACGTTTGTGTACATTAATAAGGTAGTATTTTACAGATTTTCACAATATATTAGTAATATGTTGGTATTATTCAGGTATTACTTTATTCTTTGCGCTTTTATTATATATATATTATATACCTTATTATATATAGAGAAAATAAACGGTGTGCCTCCTGGGTGGTCGATGATCCAGGCATCAGGGCGGGAGTTCCTTCCGTCGTGGGCGGTGTGTCTCCTGGGTGGTCGA
>ERZ1026892.765-NODE-765-length-14541-cov-12.842883_pt1 | contig 14541 bp, 12 predicted proteins | sample MGYA00380176_ERZ1026892 | MGnify/ENA primary metagenome ERZ1026892 (study PRJEB33269, sample SAMEA4719812) | human gut metagenome | biome: human-associated habitat; feature: organic feature; material: feces | place: Cameroon | collected 2013-10 ... | reverse complement strand
GCCAGTACGACAACGACATCTACGCGCAGTACCACAAAATCATGGCGTGGCTGGGAACCTGGCCTTCCGACATGAACGCTCTGCTGGAGTGTTCTATGGAAATCGGCCAGATGAACTTCAAAGTAATGAGCATCCTGGACGCCGGTGAAACCACCAAATACGGTCACCCGACGCCGACTCAGGTCAATGTTAAAGCCACCGTTGGTAAATGCATCCTGATCTCCGGTCACGACCTGAAAGATCTCTACAACCTGCTGGAGCAGACCGAAGGTACCGGCGTTAACGTCTATACCCACGGCGAAATGCTGCCGGCACACGGCTACCCGGAACTGCGCAAGTTCAAACATCTGATCGGTAACTACGGCAGCGGCTGGCAGAACCAGCAGGTTGAGTTCGCTCGCTTCCCTGGCCCAATCGTGATGACCTCTAACTGCATCATCGACCCAACCGTGGGCGCCTACGACGACCGTATCTGGACCCGTAGCATCGTCGGCTGGCCGGGTGTGAGCCACCTCGAAGGCGACAACTTCGGTCCGGTTATTGCTCAGGCGCAGCAGATGGCAGGCTTCCCGTACAGCGAAATCCCGCACCTGATCACCGTAGGTTTCGGTCGTCAGACGCTGCTGGGCGCTGCTGATACCTTAATCGACCTGGTCAGCCGTGAAAAACTTCGTCACATCTTCCTGGTCGGCGGCTGCGACGGCGCGCGCGGCGAACGTAACTACTTCACCGACTTCGCCACCAGTGTTCCGGATGACTGCCTGATCCTGACCCTGGCGTGCGGTAAATACCGTTTCAACAAACTGGAGTTCGGCGATATCGAAGGCCTGCCGCGTCTGGTCGATGCCGGTCAGTGTAACGATGCTTACTCTGCCATCATCCTGGCAGTCACTCTGGCGGAGAAACTGGGCTGCGGCGTCAACGACCTGCCGCTGTCTCTGGTGCTCTCCTGGTTTGAACAGAAAGCGATTGTGATTCTGCTGACCCTGCTGTCGCTGGGCGTGAAAAACATCGTCACTGGCCCAACAGCGCCTGGCTTCTTCACGCCGGATCTGCTGGCTGTGCTCAACGAGAAATTCGGCCTGCGTTCCGTGACCACCGTTGAAGAAGACATGAAGCAGCTGCTGAGCGCGTAAGGAGTAAAGAATGACAATGCCAACTCATCAGTGCCCATGGCGGATGCAGGTGCATCACATCCACCAGGAAACGCCGGATGTATGGACGATTTCGTTGCTGTGCCACGACTATTATCCGTACCGCGCCGGGCAGTATGCACTGGTCAGCGTACGTAATTCAGCGGAAACGCTGCGCGCTTACACCATTTCGTCTACGCCGGGGGTAAGCGAGTACATTACGCTGACCGTTCGCCGGATTGACGATGGCGCAGGTTCACAGTGGCTGACCCGCGACGTGAAGCGCGGCGACTATATCTGGCTGTCCGATGCCATGGGTGAATTTACCTGTGAGGATAAAGCGGAAGATAAGTTCCTGATGCTGGCTGCCGGTTGCGGCGTGACGCCAATCATGTCAATGCGTCGCTGGTTGGCAAAGTACCGCCCACAGGCCGATGTGCAGGTGATCTTTAACGTTCGTTCGCCGCAAGATGCTATTTTTGCCGACGAATGGCGTAACTATCCGGTGACGCTAGTCGCTGAAAACAATGCCACCCACGGTTTTGTTTCTGGCAGACTGACGACCGATCTGCTGAAAAGCGTGCCGGATCTGGCCTCACGTACCGTGATGACCTGCGGCCCGGCGCCGTATATGGATCTGGTCGAGAAAGAAGTCAAAGCACTGGGTGTGACGCGCTTCTTTAAAGAGCAGTTCTTCACGCCAGTTGCCGAGGCCGCCACCAGCGGTCTGAAGTTCACCAAGCTGCAACCGGCGAAAGAGTTTTACGCGCCGGTGGGCAGTACGCTACTGGAAGCGCTGGAAAGCAATAAAGTACCGGTCGTTGCCGCATGCCGTGCGGGCGTTTGCGGCTGCTGCAAAACCAAAGTGGTTGACGGTAACTACATGGTCAGCAGCACCATGACGCTGACGGATGCGGAAATAGCCGAAGGCTATGTACTGGCTTGTTCCTGCCATCCGCAGGGCGACCTGGTAGTGGCGTAATTCACCCACTACGGCAAAAAGGCTATCCTGTAAAACGGGTGGCCTTTTTTAATAGATAAACAGCTGCCGATTGTCACCACGTATTGTTTTTATCATCAATCCATATCCTCGCAAAATCTGGCCAGCACTGCGGATGGCAATGAATCCCCTTCACTGATTCTGGATACCGCAACGTGTACTGCTTTTGATACAGAGGAACGACCAAATGATGGCGAATAGCATGCCGCTGAAGCGCAATAAGGAACCGCTTATGACGTTCCGGCTCTCGGTGTACCGATCTGTCCAGTAACCTTATCACGCGTTTTTGAGTCTCTTTTGGCCAGAATACCTTTACCATGCTGCTTCTGCGCCAGCGTTCCTCAAAGGTAAACGCGGCTTGCTGGACAGAGCTTAAGTAGCCCAGGGCAATATCCATGCTTTCCCAGACCGCCCCGCTTGCGGGCCAATGGGTATTATGAATGGCACGTGCCGTTAACCGACATCCGACACGCAGCAAATATCGGGCAAACATTTTGACGAAAATTTCCGTATCAGGCGTACTGAAATAGGCCATAGAAAGCAGCGGAGGGAGCTCGGACATGACCATTTCTTTTTCAGATATCGTCAGCCAATTCTCAACGGGCAGCAGGTCAGAGTGCTTCCTCATCATGTTACTCGCCAGACTTTTCGCGATTTCTGTCAGCGTGATGCGCTGCTGACGAGAGAGAATGCTCGCGCTGCTATTGTTAAATGCCAGGAAGGAAAACGTATCGCTACAGGTCAAGGTTTCTGCCCTCTCCTGCCGCTCCGTAGAGCGCTCGGTCTCAAGTTGAACCACGCCCCAGTCCTTGACTTTCCGCAAACGCGTTTCAAGCGTAATCGCGCGCGCGAGCGGCATTTCACCGTACCAGCCGGGAAAGCGGACAAGTGAGATACCGTCATCAGTATGTTTAGCGATCAAAAACGGGCCGATGCCAACAGTGGGAAAAACCGGATGCGGTATTGCAACAACCGGATTCGCCAAACGATGCAGTAACATCTCATCAGGTTGCGTCAGATGGAACTCAATACATTGCTGGTCAGCGGTAATACTCTGAACATAAGGTAACGCTTCTGTTCCAGCAAAAGCGCGCAATGTGCGCGCGCAATCAGCAACACTGAACGGATCGTTATTATGCCAGACCAGCCCCTGCCGAAGATAAAAGCGCCAGCACGTTCTATCGGTAGATACCTCAACGTGGTGGGCAAGAGCCAATTCTGGCTGCGTATTACCGTCAAGATACCTCACCAATCCCACATGAACCATTCTGATTAAATGCCGGGTAAGATGCTGTGCCGATAATTTAGGAACGATTGCGGAAATCGGACGATAGTAAGGAAAGATGAAATGATACCCGCCAGATGCGGGTATCACCGGTTTTGGTGTCACGGAGGATTTAACAGGAGTATCAATACCCTCCTGAAGGTGATGGATGTCATGCCGGCACTGTATGAGACTTTGCTTACCCCGCCCAGGTAAGGAGGCCCAGCTAATCCAGCCAATTTGTTGCATCTCTTTTAATAGCGTGCGGGCATAACGAGGCGAGCACGCGAGGGTATCAGCAACATCCTGTAACTGTACTTCTTGCCGCTGGTTTTGATAGCGGTTCAACAGTCTTTTATATTGTCGTGCCAGCCGGAGAAATCTCGCATCTGCTGCTATATTGTTAGACTGCTGGTTCATTTCTCACCACCATTTTTCTTACCGCAAAGCCTCATTAAAACGGGCGCTGTTCTAATACCAGACAATAAATCACGTTTAACTTATTATAGTTGCAGGCTGGTCATCTATATTACAAATAAGCCGTTGACAAATCAAAACCAAAGCAAACAAAAGACACCAAAAAACCCATAAATTAAAAATTTAAAACCAATAAATAAAAATCAGAATAAAAAACCGGATATCAGTGTCTAATTTAAAACATAACACTAAAAACAAAATACTGGATTAGTTTTTATCAATCATTTCAAACAGTTACACTCATCACCTGACAGTTGTTAAAAACAGAATAAAATCGTAATATATCCCCAATCCGATTTCCACGGGCCAGAAAATAAAACTTAAACCATCAAAAATGGGGTACGATTTATCGTGATTTAAGGTTTTTTATTACCTCACTGCAATATCTCAACAAAGACCTAAATTGCAATAATTAAACCTGCACTTGAATTTTAAAAGCATAGTAATTCTTATTATATGATGCAACAAAGAAATATTTTTATATCGTATCTTGTATTGATTATTTCATCCATCTCACTGTTATGTGTTTTTCAGTTAAATAACAGAGAAAATATTAGAGTAAGCAATGTTTTAAAAACCGTCTCGTTTCGGCATTTGATGTTACAAAAAACGCTCTCAGATCAACTTCAGGCAATGTGCCCTGAGGCGGACATTAACCGTAAAGACCTTCATCGTGAGATACAGAAAGAAAAACCAATTGAGTGGAAAAACAAAACGACACAACCGATGTCAGAAGCACAATCCGGAGAGAACAATAATCATTGTCAAAAAATAAAAAAGATAAACATTAAACTTAATGAGATGAATAAAAAGGAACAACAGGAAGTAAAGTCAGTAATACATAACTTGTCTATACTGAGTTACCTCAATCCTATATTACTACTCATTATACCTCTGTCTTTTGCTATTTGGCGTACAGGAGGTTATATACGTTTAGTTCGCGAACGTAAAAACCTTTACATCGATCCGCTCACCGGAGTTTATAACCGACATTATCTTTATGAAGAGACAAAAAACAACAAGCCAAGCCAAGCCATCTCATCATGCTTGACCTGGATAATTTTAAGCAAATTAATGATAACTATGGCCATCTGATTGGCGATCGAATTTTGGTTGCTTTTAGTAGACTATTGCGACATTCGTTACGTAGTACAGATCGTGTCGTTCGTTTCGGTGGGGACGAATTCATCATTATGCTCTACGACTTCAAACCTGAAGATGCAGAACAATTGATTAAGCGATTACGATTTATGTCGCGTCAATATATAAAGGTTGATGAGCACAATATAATATTGTTACCAGAATTCTCTGTCGGGTTAGCTGAGTATTCAGGGACGCTTGAAGAAACGATTAGCAGAGCTGATGCTTTTGTTTATCAGGAAAAATCTGTTCATCAACATAATACATAATTTGGTTTAGTGCACTTCTCTTTGCCTTATGTGCTTGCTATTCACGAACTGAAACTATTAGTGTATTTTCATGATTGGAGAAAACATGCAAACTATTTCAAAGAGAATAATTGTAGCAGTACTTCTTTTCGTCTCCGCTGATGCTATAGCGGCCGAAAAGGTGGCTGTGATAAAAGAAACGGCTCACGCCTGCAAAATGTTGCGTTCATCATGCCAGATAGTCTCTTCCGGGGATGAAATATATGAAGGGGATGTGATTCAAACAGGAAAAGATGGCTATGCCGGATTAAGTTTTAATGATGGTACAACTGTCGCGTTAGATTCCGATAGCAAATTCCAGATCAATAAATATGACTACACGCCGTTAAAGCATAGCTACTCTTTTGACGTTTTATTAAGTCGCGGAGCCGCATTATATTCATCGGGAAGATTAGGAAAACTAGATCCTGCAGCCGTGAAATTTAAAACGCCAACGACAGTTATTGCTGTTCGGGGCACGCGATTTCTTGTTTCAACCGATTGAGGCCTATTCCGCATGAGAAAGAAAATTATATTATCTGCATTATTATTATTGGCCGGTTGTACGAGCACCAAAGTAACGTTGCTTCCCGATGCCACCGGGCATGTCGGGCGTGTCATTGTAAGAAATAATGATAATCAACCCGTCACATTAGACAATTCGGGGCAAACCCTTGTCGATGGTCTTTTGGGAGAACATGAGGGCCAGTTATCTCCTGCTGATGCCCGCCAGCAGCGTCCTGCACTGTTTAAAGCAGAACCGGCGCCACTTGCCAGTGAAACGGTCTGGTTTCCTAATGATTCAGTTGAACCATTATCGACGACAAGCAACCTCATTCGACGCGTCAGAAAAGATTGTCTGCAACGTAAACCTTGCCAGATAACCATCATCGGCCATACCGATGGCATTGGTAATAACCAATATAATATGCAGCTTTCCCTGCGCCGGGCACAAGTTATCCATGACATGTTATTACATGGGGGATTCCCTCAATCCGCTATGGATATTCGCTATCATGGCCCCTTTGATCCGCTGATTAAAACGCCATCAGGCCGCTCACAGCCTAAAAACAGGCGAGTAGAAATCATGGTGCACTAATATGCCTCTCACAAGTACGAAAAAAAAACGCCGGACCCATGGCGTCATTGGCCTCACCTTTATGGTTATCTGGCTCATTTTTATCGCCACATCCAATCATATCTTCATCTCACTTGAGGATCATCTACAGGAGATATTTAATATTCTTACTCCATACAAGCCGAAAGCCCCCGCCGTGGCGATTGTGGATATTGATGATTTAAGCTTACAGAAAGTTGGCCAATGGCCCTGGCCGCGTTATGTTCTTGGCAATTTGATCAAAGCCACCAGGCAGGAAAAGAACCAGGTTATTGGCATGGACATTCTTCTTTTAGAACCCGATAGAACGTCACTGAATTATATTCAGCAACGTTATAAAATAGAGTTTGATATGGATATGTTTGTTGTCGGCGTGCCCGAGGGTATGCGCGACAACGATCATTATCTGGCGAGTGTTTTGCGGGATGAAGCCCCTATCGTTGGGGCGACACAACTTATTCTGAGTCGTGCTCGTGATACTCACACTCTTAAACACATTTTTAACACCAGCTTGAACTTACCCTATGCTGAAATGATATTAAAAAATACCCCCGAAATCAGATCATCGCTTACACGCGCTGGTTTTGTTAACTTTATCAATGAAGGTGATGGTGTCCTACGTAATATTCCAATGATAATTAACAGCGACGAAGGTAATATCCCATCATTTACTCTGGCCATGTTAATGGAAAAAGAGGGAGTCGACCACTTTTCAATTGAGAAAACAGTCTGGGGACGGGAAATTAATGTCGGTCAATATCATATCCCGGTAGACAATGAAGGTAAGGCCTGGATAAACACAAAGCCAGGTGAAAGTCAGTTCGTTAGCATATCATCCTCAATGATACTCTCCGGACAATCAGATAAAATATCAGCGCCACTCGTTTTGATTGGCTCCTCTTCTGCAGCGCTCCATGACAAAGTCATCATGCCAGCTCACCATGCGATTGCTGGTGTTGGCGCGCATGCGACGATGCTGAACAATATCATGAACAATAACGTCGTGATACATCCATCATGGCTTAAAATATGGGATGTCATCACCTGCATTAGCTTGTTGTCAGTAATAAATACACTCTATTTTTTATCGAGCAATTTTACTCGTCGCATTATTATTATTACATCTTTAGTTATCCTGTTAAATGCCGCCATGTTTTGCGCATTTTATTTCTATAACGTTTGGTTACCAGTTATCTATGCAGTTATAGGGGCATTCATTCTGATCATACTACATGAACTTGTAGAATATTTGATATTACGAAAAAATATGAATATATGGAAAGAAGACCTCGAGAATTCAAATCATGCTCTGCTGCATGCGATGGCCGCCGTATGTGATTCGAGAGATCCGGAGACAGGAGGACATACCAGCCGCACCCAGTTCTACGTGAAACGCCTTGCTGAAGTTCTGGAAAAGTATCATCCAGAAGCACAGCATCCTTTTTTTATCGATTCATTATTCCATGCGGCACCTCTGCATGACGTGGGCAAAGTGGCCATTCCTGACTCAATCTTACTGAAACCCGGTGCCCTTACCGACGAAGAGTTTGACGTGATTAAAACGCACACCACCATCGGTCGGCGGCTGCTAGCCGATGCCGCAGATAAACTGCGAGCACCCAGTGAGTTTCTCCACTGCGCCATTGATATGGCGGGCAGCCATCATGAACGCTGGGACGGCAAAGGCTATCCCGACCACCTGTCAGGCACCGATATCCCCTTTTGCGCCCGTGTGATGGCCGTTGCGGACGTTTATGACGCATTAACCAGTAAGCGTGTGTATAAAAAAAGCATGTCCCATAGTAAAGCCCTCGACATCATTATTAGTGGGGCAGGAACACAGTTTGATCCCTCGGTGGTAAACGCATTTCTCGAATGTGAACAAGACATTAAGGAAATTTGTTCCCAATTTAATACCGCGCAGGGACATTCACGCTAAGCCTTGACTCCATCACCTCGCTTTAAGGATTACTTTTCATTATGTTTAATGAAACACTAAGCATTATTAAAAACACAGTAATTATTGTTTTATTCATTCACTCTCAGGCGGTCTATGCTATTAACAACCCATTAAAACATTTAACGCTCAACTGCCAAAAGAGAGGGTACATTGAGGTCATTTTTCATCTATACGGTCATGTTCAGGAAAAATGGGGAGATAATTTTGAAGTGGGCACCAGGCAAAATAATACAGAGGGCTATGAGATAGCCTCGTTTACCAATGGTGATATTCTGTTCCATAACTTGCGCAGTAATACATTTATCTACCATTATTTTGATAATAGCTCGATATTATATTCTTGCGAAACGATTTATCAATCCGCTACACACCCCGTCAATCTTATAAATATCGATTAAAACAGTTACCGACAGGCTGGCCGGGTTCAACATCAGCGGGCAGTCAATCGCCTGTGATCCGGTCTTTTCCAGCGAAACGATGAGTCTCATCTAAACTTATCACTGGGCACACCGTTCAACTGACAGGTGTGTAAACAGCGTGGAATGAATATCGCCAAAATCAATTTATTGACCACAATAACTTTTGCAAGGCTACTCAAGCTCCCCGTCCCGTCTGCGAACGATTAACAAGGACCTGTCATGAAAAAAGTGGCCATCGTCGGCGTCGGCCCTACCGGTATATATACTTTCCACGCCCTGGTTGAGCGGGGAGAGCCGCTGTCCGTCTTGCTCTACGAGCAGGCTGAGCACGCAGGCGTTGGTATGCCCTATAGCGGCGAAAATAACACGGAATCAATGCTGGCAAACATCGCCAGCATTGAGATCCCGCCCATTTACATCACCTATCTGACATGGTTACAAAACCAAAGTGATGAATACCTGGCGCAATTTAATATCGAACGTATGACGCTGCATGAGCGCCAGTTTTTACCACGCGTGATCCTTGGCGACTATTATCGCGATCGCCTTTTTGCCATCGCCGACAAAGCGCAATCTTCAGGCTTCGATATTACCCTTAACGAATCAAGTCAAGTCACCGACCTGAGGGCAAATCCACACGGGGTTTCTCTGTGGATCAACCACGCGGAACGTCCGGTCGACGTTGATTTTGCCGTCATAGCCACGGGCCATCAGTGGCCTGAGGATGATGACTCTCCTCGCGATGTTTTCCCCAGCCCATGGTCCGGCCTGATGGAAGCCAAAATTGACGCCTGCCGCGTGGGGATTCTGGGCACCTCATTAAGCGCGATTGATGCTGCGGTAGCTGTCGTCAGCCAGCATGGTTTCTTCACCACTGATAGGGACAATGTGCCGCAGTTTATACGTAACCCCGGCAGCCAAAACCTGAAAATCACCCTAATGTCGCGCACCGGGGTACTACCGGAAGCCGATTTTTACTGCCCTCTTCCCTATGAACCCCTCAATATTGCCACCGAAGAGGCGATTGAGCATGTCATAGCATCGGGCGCTGATGGGCTATTAGATCGCATCTTTCAGCTCATTGTGAAGCAGTTACAGGACTCCGCACCAAACTGGAGTCAGCAGATTGGCCTGGAAAATCTCACCGCCGATACCTTTTCCACCGCCTACTTTGCCGACAGAATACGCCATGACCCTTTTGACTGGGCAAAGCTCAATCTGCTGGAAGTCGAACGTAACAAGCAACAGCAGCACACCGTGGCGTGGCGCTACACCCTGCTACGTCTGCATGAGATCATCGAAGAGCTTGTGCCTCATCTGGACGAGCGTGACAGGGAACGCTTCAAGCGTGGGCTGGCGCGCGTGTTTATCGATAACTATGCAGCAATTCCGTCTGAGTCGATTCGTCGTCTGCTGGCCCTGCACGACGCCGGGCTAATCGCAATACTGGCGCTGGGCGCGGATTATGAACGACAGAACGAAGGCGACACGACGGTTATTTACCACAATAATCAACGCAGCGAATTTGATGTCTTCATCGATGCAAGAGGACAAAAACCGTTAAAGAGCAAAGATATTCCCTTCCCGACACTACGCACTCAACTGCTGGCCTGCGGTGATGATATTCCGGATATCGGTGACGATTACACACTGCTGGCGCCGGATAACGCCCGTGGGCGGATAGCTTTTGGCGGCCTGCCGTGGTTAATGCACGATCGTCCTTTTATTCAGGGACTGGTGGCCAGCGCCGAGATTGGCGCAGCAATGAGCAACGCGTTAATTCAACACGCGGTGAAACGAAGAAAAAAACGGTGGTTTAGCGACGAAAGAGACTAACGCTCTTTTTAGAGAGAGGCGAGTGAGCTCGCCTCTGCGTTATGTCGTCAGAGAGTCACTACTGCCAGGCTGATTTGCTGCCCAGCGCAAATTTTCCCGCGCCCAGAAAAGCAATCGCCAGCCCCGCGACAAAGAAATAGACCAGGCTCTCAATCGCCCATGCCCCGGTTTTATCCAGCGCGACGGTTTTATCGAGCCCCACCATCAACCAGGCAACGACCATGGTAAAGGCCAACACTAATGCCGCCGGGCGCGTCAACACGCCAAGAATGAGCAGGATGGGGGCGACCACTTCGCCTACCAACACGCCATAGGCGATAAAGCCCGGCAGACCTTTCGCCACCAGCATGGCGCTAATACCGTCAACACCGTCAAACAGCTTATGCAGCCCATGAAACAGCATCAGCCCACCCACCACCAGGCGTAGCAACAACTTGCCAAAATCATCACACGATAGTGTGCGGTTTAGCGAATTTAATATGGTTGTCATCATTTATATTTTTCCTGTTTTATCCCTGTTGAACACTACGTTACTGCTTCTCATTTACAAAATATACCCGCTGAAAATAAGGGTATTTTCCCAGCGAAACGACAGGATTCATCTAAACTTGTAACCGGTATCACACTTCAGGAGATGGAAAACCAATGAAACAAACCGTAGCCAACTATATTGCCAAAACGCTCGAACAAGCTGGCGTGAAAAGAATCTGGGGCGTCACGGGCGATTCGCTCAACGGCCTGAGCGATAGCCTTAACCGCATGGGCACCATTGCCTGGATGCCGACGCGACACGAAGAGGTTGCCGCCTTCGCGGCAGGCGCCGAAGCACAGCTGACCGGTGAGCTCGCGGTGTGCGCCGGGTCGTGTGGGCCGGGAAACCTGCACCTCATCAACGGTCTTTTTGACTGTCACCGTAATCACGTGCCCGTCCTCGCCATTGCGGCGCATATTCCGTCGAGTGAAATCGGTAGCGGCTACTTTCAGGAGACGCATCCGCAGGAGCTGTTCCGTGAATGCAGCCACTACTGTGAACTGGTCTCCACCCCCGAGCAGATCCCGCAAGTGCTGGCCATTGCGATGCGTAAAGCGGTGCTTAGCCGCGGCGTATCGGTGGTGGTATTGCCGGGCGACGTGGCGCTGAAGGCCGCGCCGGAAAGCGCCAGCAGCCACTGGTATCCGGCCCCGCACCCAATAGTGACGCCGCCGCAAAGCGAACTGGAAAAGCTGGCCGACACGCTGAAATCCTCACGCAACATCACCCTGCTGTGCGGCAGCGGCTGCGCCGGGGCGCATGACGAGCTCACCGCATTTGCTGAAAAGCTTAAGTCCCCCATCGTCCACGCACTGCGCGGTAAAGAGCACGTCGAGTACGACAACCCGTACGATGTCGGCATGACCGGGCTCATTGGCTTCTCCTCCGGTTTCCACGCCATGATGAACGCCGATACGCTGATTCTGCTGGGCACCCAGTTCCCGTATCGCCCGTTCTACCCCAGCGAAAGCACCATCATTCAGATAGATATCAACCCCGCCAGTATTGGCGCGCACAGTAAAGTCGATATGGCGCTGGTTGGTGATGTCAAAGCCACCTTGTCCGCGCTGCTGCCGCTACTGGAAGAGAAAAGCGATCGCCGTTTTCTCGACAAAGCGCTGGAGCACTATCGCGACGCGCGTAAGGGGCTGGACGATCTGGCCAAACCCAGCGACAAAGTCATTCACCCACAGTATCTGGCGCAGCAGATTAGCCGCTTTGCTGACGACGACGCCATCTTCACCTGCGACGTCGGCACGCCAACGGTCTGGGCGGCCCGCTACCTACAGATGAACGGTAAGCGCCGCCTGCTCGGTTCCTTCAACCACGGCTCAATGGCCAACGCCATGCCGCAGGCGCTGGGCGCGCAGGCGACAGAACCAGGACGTCAGGTTGTCGCGATGTGCGGCGATGGCGGCTTTAGCATGCTGATGGGCGATTTCCTGTCGGTGGTGCAGATGAAGCTGCCGGTCAAAATCGTGGTCTTTAATAACAGCGTACTGGGCTTTGTGGCGATGGAGATGAAGGCCGGTGGTTACCTGACCGATGGCACCGAACTGCACGACACCAACTTCGCGCGTATTGCCGAGGCCTGCGGGATCACCGGCATTCGCGTCGAGAAAGCCGCCGACGTCGATGACGCCTTACAACGCGCCTTCAGTATCGACGGCCCGGTACTGGTCGACGTGGTCGTGGCCAAAGAGGAGCTGGCGATTCCGCCACAGGTTAAACTTGAACAGGCCAAAGGTTTCAGCCTGTATATGCTGCGCGCCATCATCAGCGGTCGTGGCGATGAAGTGATCGAACTGGCGAAAACCAACTGGCTCAGGTAAAAATGGTGGCATTCTTCCGAGTTTAAAAAGGAAATGCCGTGATTGATTTACGCAGTGATACCGTAACCCGCCCGACGCGCGCCATGCTCGAAACGATGATGGCCGCGCCGGTCGGCGATGACGTCTATGGCGACGATCCCACCGTTAACGCCCTTCAGCAGTACGCTGCAGAACTGGCGGGCAAAGAGGCTGCGCTGTTCCTGCCCACCGGTACCCAGGCCAACCTGGTGGCGCTGCTGAGCCACTGCGAACGCGGCGAGGAGTACATCGTCGGCCAGGGGGCGCATAATTATCTGTATGAAGCTGGCGGCGCGGCGGTGCTGGGCAGCATTCAGCCGCAGCCGATTGACGCTGCCAGCGACGGTACGCTGCCGCTGGATAAAGTGGCGGCAAAAATTAAAGCCGACGATATCCACTTCGCGCGCACCAAACTTCTGAGCATTGAAAATACCCACAACGGCAAGGTACTGCCGCGCGAATATCTTAAATCGGCGTGGGAATTTACCCGCGAACGCGGTCTGGCGCTCCACGTCGACGGCGCGCGCATCTTCAACGCGCTGGTTAGCTACAGCTGCGAGCTAAAAGATATCGCCCAATACTGCGACTCGTTCACCATCTGTCTGTCCAAAGGGCTGGGCACGCCGGTCGGCTCGCTGCTGGTCGGGAATTATGATTACATCAAACGCGCCAACCGCTGGCGGAAGATGACCGGCGGCGGCATGCGCCAGGCCGGTATTCTGGCGGCGGCCGGGCTGTATGCGCTGCAAAACAACGTCGCGCGACTGCAGGACGATCACGACAACGCCGCCTGGCTTGCCGCTGCGCTGCGTGAGATTGGCGCCGACGTCATGCGTCACGACACCAATATGCTGTTCGTGCGCGTGGGCGAAGAAAATGCTGCCGTGCTGGGGGAGTTTATGCAGGCGCGCGGCGTGCTGATGAACGCCTCGCCCATCGTGCGGCTGGTCACGCATCTGGACGTCAATCGTCAACAGCTCACGGAAGTGGTTGCCCACTGGAAAGCCTTTTTAGCACGATAAGGAGTTCGGCGTGTCACAGACTATTTTGGTTTTTGGGGCCAGCGGCTATATTGGCCAGCATCTGGTCACTGAATTAAGCCTGCGCGGCTATACCGTCCGGGCGGTGGCACGTCGTATTGAACGACTCCAGAAGCTACAGCTTGCCGGGGTAACTTGCTATTCCGTTGACCTGGAAAAAAACGGCGATATTGCCCGGCTGTTGAGCGGCGTGGATACCGTTTACTACCTCGTTCACGGCATGGGTGAAAGTCAGGATTTTATCCGCCATGAACGTCGGGTGGCGGAAAACGTCCGCGACGCGCTGCGGATTACCCCCGTTAAGCAGGTGATTTTCCTCAGCTCGCTACAAGCGCCAGAACACCAGCAGTCGCCGCACCTGCGCGCCCGGCAGCTTACCGGTAATATCCTGCGCGACGCGGGCGTGCCGGTCAGCGAGCTGCGCGCCGGGATTATCGTTGGCGCGGGCTCCGCCGCCTTCGAAGTGATGCGCGATATGGTCTACAA
>ERZ1026892.757-NODE-757-length-14569-cov-12.344219_pt1 | contig 14569 bp, 16 predicted proteins | sample MGYA00380176_ERZ1026892 | MGnify/ENA primary metagenome ERZ1026892 (study PRJEB33269, sample SAMEA4719812) | human gut metagenome | biome: human-associated habitat; feature: organic feature; material: feces | place: Cameroon | collected 2013-10 ... | reverse complement strand
GATTTAGGGTTTAAAAAATATATGAGATAAGTATGATCAATAGTTTAAAGATTTGCATGAATATTTAATAAGTGATTCAATAAATTACAAATCACAGGTAGGTAATTGTTTACGTAGAATTAAATGTAATCTATTCTCGAATCCTATTAGTGAACAGAAATATATATGGTTATATGCTAAGGCTTTAAGATATGTTGAGTACTATCAAAATAAGCCAAGTAACTTCCACAATAAATTACTTATGTTATGGTGGCTTAGTAAACTTCGCAAATATTCTCATATAACTAGTTTTCAAATTCCACCTAATGTTTGTGGCAAGGGTATAACTATTTGGCATTGGGGGCCAATAATCATAAATCCTGCTGCAAAAATTGGTAATAATTGTACCTTATACCCAGGAGTTTTGATAGGACATAAAAATATAATGGGGGGCAGCAACTATAGGAAATAATGTTTTCATAGGTGCAGGGACGAAAATAATTGGACCTGTAAAAATAGGAGATAATGTTACTATTGGGCAGAATTGTGTTATAACGAAAGATGTTCCAAGCAATAGTATTGTCATTAATGATAGTAAAATAAGATATTTATAATGTGCATTTATTTTATTGTAGAACTAATAATGTTTTTATTTGTTCTATTGAACTTTAGAGAAAAAAAGGCTATAGACAACAAATTCTTATTTGTTAGTTGTTTATTATGGGCATTTCTTGCAGGCTTTCGAAGTTATGTCGTTGGCAATGATACTTTGGGATATGCTGCATTCTTTGAAAATACAAATCAGGGTGGCGTCGGTTATGGAACGGTACAGTTTCCTGGTGATACGATAGAATGGGGATTTGTTGCACTTTCCAGGTTTTTACATAAGATATCTGAAAATGGTACATTCTTCTTACTTGCAAATGGCTTGGTAGTTTATTTGTCAATATTTCTTGTATATAAAGACAAAAAGTATGGATTGTGGGGATTATTAATCTTCATGGCAATTGGTAATAATTTTATTGCTTTGAATACCGCTATCCGACAGTCTTTTTCAATTGGAATACTTTTGATAGGTATGTATTTTATACAAAAACTACCACGGAAGGATAAATCAATTTCATGGTATCGATATATTAAACAACCTTATGGATTAATAAGTATTCTTTGTTGTTTTTTTGCAGGAACGATACATCGAACTTCCATTATGTTGTTTCCGTTGTTGGTTCTAGTTTGGCTGGTTCCAATGACAAAAAAATAGCGTATACTTGTGTCAGTTTTGCTTTCATAGTCTCTATATTCTTTTCTTCCTATATAGGCGCTTTTTTTGATACTATGTTGACTTTGATTGGTGGAATGAGTAATGAAAACGTTGCTTTGTTGGGAGATAGATATTCAGATACTTTTGGTGAAACATCTTCTTCGCTTATTAGATCCTTAGCTTGGACTATTCCTTGTCTCGTATGTATTGAATGTATTAATAAAGAGAAAATTAATTTTTTTTATATGAAGTGCTATATTTTTTCCGTAAGTGCCTATTTGCTTTTTAGTGCTTCTTATATGGTAACGCGTTTGAATCTTCTCTTTCTTATTTTAGGATTTACGGTAGTTATTCCTGAAAAAGTGGAAAAGAATGATAAACTAAAAATGTTTTATATATTAGTGACTTTATATTTTTTATGGAGAGCTTATGTAGGCTTTGAAAAATGGCCTATATGGCAAGACTCTTCTTTACCTTATTATTTCTTTTGGGAATGAAAGTATTACATATAAACACAGCTTTAGGTGGTGGTGCAGGAATTGCAGCCTTGCGACTTAGTGAAGCTATGAGAGCGGCTGGTATTGACAGTAAACTCTTAACTTTGGATTCTTTTGATAGAGAAGGATGTTTGTCATATAGCCTTACTCAAAAGCAAAAGGAAAATAATAAAAGAAAGTTATTCTTTTTGCAAAAGCTTACTCGTTTGATTGTAAAGAGAGTAGCATGGCATTGGGCTACTTTTGATTTCGACTTATCACAAATAAAAGAGGTTCATGAGGCAGATGTCGTTTATATACATTGGGTGAACGATTTTTTGAGTTATAAGGCGATAGATTATCTGCTGAAGACAAAGAAAAGGGTTGTTTGGTATATGCATGATATGTGGCCGATTACTGGTGGTTGTCATCATAGCTTCGATTGTAGAGGATATGAAAAGAAGTGTAGTCATTGCCCTCAGATGAAAGCCTTGAAGTTTTTGGCTTCAAACCAATTGATGAGAAAAGTAAAAGAGTGGAGCGGTTATGATAATTTTTATTTGTCAGCTCCAAGTCATTGGTTGTGTGATTGCGTAAAAGAATCAACATTATTTCGAGGAAACAAAGTTATTTGCTGCCCTAACGTTATAAATACAACTATTTTTAAGCCCCAAGACAAAATTGAAGTAAGGAAAAAGTATGGTTTACCACTAAATACAAAGTTGGTTCTGTTTAGTGCTACGGGCATAAAAAATCCTTATAAGGGTTCAGAGTATTTGATAGAAGCTTTGTGTCATATTCATGATGAAAATTGTGAGTTCGTTGTTTTAGGAACAGCAACAAAAGAGGATTTTCCTTTAATAATTAGAAATAAGGTGCATGCAATAGGGTTTGTTTCTGGGCAAGAAGAAATGGCCAATTTATATAGTTCTGCCGATTTACTTGTTATAACATCAATAGCGGATAATTTTCCAAATGTTGTTATAGAGGCTATGGCTTGTGGTGTCCCTGCGGTCGGTTTTGCAACAGGAGGCATAAAAGACCAAATAAAGCATCTGTGGAATGGATATATAGTAGAACCTCGGGACGTAAAAGGAATAGTATCTGGTATAGATTGGGTACTTAATCATTCAGACTACAAACAAATTTCTTTTAATGCACGTAAATATGTGATCGAAAATTGTTCTTATGATGTGGTTTTGAAAAATCATTCGGAACTTTTGAATGGGTTATAAAGTTAATATTATGGTAAAAAAAATAACTGTTGTTACAGTTTGTTATAATGCAGAGAAGGTGTTAGAACAAACTATGTTGTCTGTGCTTAGTCAGACGTATAAGGATATAGAATACTTGGTGATAGATGTGGCTCTAAAGATGGAACGCTTGATATCATCAAAAAATATTCAGATAGAGTTAGGTGGATTAGTGAACCTGATAAAGGAATCTATGATGCAATGAACAAAGCAATCAAGATGGCATCGGGTGAATGGATAAACTTTATGAATGCAGGAGATAGGTTCGCTTCTGATGATGTGTTGGAAAAAATCTTCGCTAAAGACTATCCGGATGAAGTGAAATTTTTGTACTCAGATAATTTTTATCAATCAGAAAATGGACGCAAATCTTTGGCTATCCATGACCATCGTATTCCTAGTGTTCTTCATCAGTCTGCAATTTACAGGCGAGAACTGCATGATACTTATGGCTTGTATGTCGTGACTCCTAAGATTATCATCTCTGATTTCTTGTTCTTCTGTATGGTTCCAGAAAAATATTATCAGAAAGTGGATACCGTGATTTCTATCAATACGGTGGATGGCGTATCTGGCTCGGCATTGTGGTGTGGAACTCAAAGACTTTGTGCCATGGTGGTGTTTAGAAAGTTATCTTTCAGCCAGATGTTGTTGAAGTATGTGAAATTTAGAATAGGAAGAGCTTTTCCTTTTTTGAAAAAAATAAAATAAATATGGGATTGAAAGCATATTTGATGTATGATATTGGGCTTCAACGCTTGTCATACGCGATTAAAAGAAAGAAATTTATAGAGAAATACTATTCTGCTTCTGATGTTTCAGATAATAATGAAGTTAAGAAACAGATTGTTTATATGGCAGATGGTCGTATCAGTCCTGGTGGACTTGGTGATCGCATTCATGGTTTGATTTCTTTGTATAAATTCTGTAAGGAAAATGGTTTCGAGTTTAAAGCCAACTTTTGTTCTCCATTCAGACTGCATGATTATTTTGCTCCAAATGAGTATAATTGGGATGTAGAGCCAGAATGCCTTACTTATGATATACAAAAGGCTGAGCCACTATTGATATTTTGTACCTTTGGTAAATATCATGGAACATTGGTGCAGGAAGCTATTATGCAGCATAAATATTTAGAGGCAATGACATCTGACCAAAAACAGTATCATGTTTATACGAATGCTCATTTTGCTCATACTCCAGAGGTTTATTCCAAATTATTTCATGAACTATTCGTTCCGACCAAGCCTTTGCAGGATGCTGTCAATTTGAATAAGGAAAGAATAGGTGGAGATTATGTTGCTGTAACTTTAAGATTTCAAAATCTTTTAGGAGATTTTAAAGAAGCTAATTTTAAGGCATTGCCTGAAGATGAGAGACAGGGATTGATAGATATGGTTAAGAACAAGATAATAGAACTACATGACTCTCGTCATCCAAACAAAAAAAATCTTGTGACATCTGATTCTCGTGCTTTCTTGGATAATTTGGCTGACTTGGAATTTGTTTATACAATTCCTGGCAAGGTAGTTCACATGACCTATACACCTGAGCATAACTTTAATCTTCATTTAAAGAGTTTTGTTGATTTAATGGTATTAGCGGATGCACAAAAGCTTTACCTGCTGGTAACAGGTAAAATGTTTCGCAGTGGTTTTGCACAAAGTGCTTCGTTTATCAATGCTAAGCCTTATGAGGAAATAATATTCTAAAATCATAGACCATGATAAAAAGATCTTTTAGTATAATTGTTCCATGTTATAATGCATCAAAATATGTTTCAGAAACAATTGAAAGTGTTCTTGGACAAGATTATGATGATTGGGAGCTTATTCTTATTAATGATGGATCGAAAGATGCAACTTTGAGTATATTGCAATCTTATGCAAGAACGGATAATCGCATTAAAGTTTATGATATAATAAATGGAGGAGTAAGCAAAGCACGTAATTATGGAATGAGTGTTGCCATTGGAGACTGGATAATGTTCTTAGATTCTGATGATTGGCTTGAACAAAATGCCCTTTCTACAATTGATAAATATAGAAACAAATATCTTGATTGTGATGTCTTTGGATTTAATCATTATTACAATTCTGAGAATAAGCAATGGAAAAGACAGGAATTTAAACCATCCTTATTAAAACGATGTGGTCAAGAAATAGAGTGGTTTAAGTTAGATACGATGTTTCCGTATTTTGATTCTATAAAAAATAAAGTATTGACGGGAGCTATCAGGGGTGTTTGGGGAAAAGTAATTCGAAAATCTATAATTACACAATTTAATTTGAAATTTATAGAGAATTTAAAGATTTCAGAAGATGCGATTTTTTGTCTAGAGTTGTTTGATCATTGTAAAGAAGTAGTTTTGTTTAACGAATATCTAATACATTATCGTATTCACTCTTCATCTGCAATGAACAAATATTCTTCAGATGTTCTTGCTGTTAATGAAATGGCTCTTGGTGAGTATTTTAAGAGAAGAAACTTATTTACTGACCAAGAAAAATTTAATACCTGTTATATGGGGATGGTTTCTGAATGTTTATTTAGAACTTTTAAATTGTATCTTTTGCATGATAAATGTAAAAAAACGTATAAAGAAAAAGTTTCGATAATCCAGGAGTTCGTTAATTCCGAAACTGTAAGTTATGCTTTAGGAAAAACTTCTATAACTTACTTACCAGTTGGTAAAAAACAGTTAGTATATTGTGCGAAACATAAATTATTCTTTATGATGTTTGTTATTGCTTATTTTTCCCTTATTGCTATAAAACTGAAAAAATGATAATGCAAAATAATAAAATAGCACTTGTAACTTGCTACTTCCAACCTAATTATGGAAGTCAGCTTCAGGCTTTTGCCACTCAGAAGTTCTTTGATGATATTCATGTTCCTAATGAAACCATCATGATTGATGGCCTGAAGGGTGAAATCAACAAGGCAAAATATAAGTACTTTTTGAGCAAGATATTTGATGCCAATACCATCAAGGATAAATGGGCCACGGTAAAGAAGGTGATAGCTAAGAAAAGTAATCATACCTATGCTTCACATCTTATGGAGCGATATAATATGTTTGATACCTTCGCTCAGCATGAATTTCATCTATCGAAGCGTTATGGTTCTTTTGCTGAACTGGGCAAGGCTGCCAATGATTATCAGATGTTTGTTGTTGGAAGTGATCAGCTTTGGTTGCCTTCCAATATTGCAGCCAACTATTATACCTTGAACTTTGTGCCAAGAGAGGTGCCAAAGATGGCACTTGCAACAAGTTTTGGTATATCTCAGTTACCTTCAGCACAAGCAAAGTTGGCTAAAGAGTTCTTGCCTCGTATCGACTACTGTTCTGTTCGTGAGATAAGTGGCCAAAAGCTTATCAAGAATTTGATAGGAAAAGATGTACCTGTGGTATGTGATCCTACGATTTTGTTTACTGCAGAAGAATGGGGTGAAGGTATCAGTAAGGAGCGATTCGTAAAGGAGAAGTATCTGCTCTGCTATTTCTTGGGTAATAATCCTATCCAGCGTGAGTTTGTTAAGAAGGTCAAGGCTTTGACGGGGTATAAGATTGTACAGTTGCAGCATTGTGATGAGTTTATCGCCAGTGATGAAAACTTCCCTGACGAGGCTCCATATAATGTTGGTCCGAAGGAGTTTATCCGATTGATTCGTGATGCTGAGTATGTGTTTACCGACTCATTCCATTGCTCTGTATTCTCTATGCTTCATGCCAAGAAGTTCTTTACTTTCCGCAGATATAACAATGATAGTATTATTTCTACCAATGGACGTATCTATTCTTTACTTTCTTTGGTGGGTGAAGAGAAACGCTTGTTGAAAGGTGATGAAGAACCAAAGGATATGTTGGCTATGGATATAGACTACAAGAAGGTTCATGAGAAGTTGGCGGAGTTGCGCCAGTTTACCAAGAACTTTGTTTTTGATGCATTAGATAAATCTGGTATCAAATATGATAGAGATTAACGATAAAAAAGATTGCTGTGGCTGTTGGGCATGTGAAAACGCATGCCCAAAACATTGCATTTCGATGGTGGAGGATGAAGAAGGATTCCGTTATCCTCAGGTGGATAAGAATACCTGCATTGATTGCCATCTGTGTGAAAACGTGTGTCCTGTAATCAATGCCAAGGCGGATGTTGTCAAGGAGCAAAAGGCTTTTTTATTGCAGCACAAGGATGAAAAGGTTTTGCATGAAAGTGCTTCTGGTGGTGCTTTTACTGCAATTGCTTCATACGTGATAGAACGTGGAGGTGTGGTCTTTGGTGCCGCTTATGACAAGGATTTTCAGGTAACTCATCAATATGTTGAGACATACGAGGATTTGAAAATCTTCAGAAACAGCAAGTATGTACAGAGCTTGATGGGCAACGCTTATCAGCAGGCTAAGGAGTTCTTGAAACAGGGTAGAATGGTATGCTTCAGCGGAACACCTTGCCAGTTGGAAGGCTTGTTGAACTATCTTCGAAAGCCATACGAAAATCTTGTAACCGTTGATGTGATGTGTCATTCTATTACCTCTCCTAAGATTTTCCGTATGTATGTGGAAATGCAGAAGGAAAAATATGGAGATGATATAGAGAACATCATGTTCCGTGATAAAAAGCCATACGGGTATAAGTATTCTTCAATGAGTGTGTATCGTGGTGGAAAGCAGGTGTATAAGGAAGGTGTGGAAACCGATGTTTATCTGCGTTCTTTCTTCTGCGATATGAATGTACGTCCTAGTTGCTTCGACTGCAAATTCAAGAAGCAGCATCATCTAACAGACTTTACTATATGGGATTGCTTCGATGTGCGTAAGTTTAGTAAGGAGATGGATAATGACAAGGGTGTTACTCGTATCTTGGCTAACACCGACAAGGCAAATCAGATTTTATTGGATATGAATAAGGTAGCAAGAATCATAGAGATTCCTGTAGGAGATGCTGTGTCTGGTGTTAAAGAGATGTTGCATTCTGTCAAGATGAATCCTCGAAGAAGTGCATTCTATCAAGAGTGTTCAGAAGAGAATTATCAGTCATTACAAACATTTTTCCCTGTTGCTACCAGAGCAGTCTTGGAAAAGAATGTTAGGTTGACTTTATGTAGATTGGGCATTTATTCTTTTATTAAGCGGCTTGCCAAGGCTTTGATTAAAGATTTTAAGCGTTCTTAATAGGAAATGGATACAATTGATATTTCTCAAAACATTCAAGACTTCAAGCAGGTGTTTGAAAATGAGAGTAGAATCATTCTCTCTGCTAAGTTTGGAGATGGTAAATCTTACTTTCTGAAAAAGTTTATGGAAAGCTATCCGAAAGAGGCTAATGATTATTACTTCATCACTCTCCATCCTGTAAACTACGTGGTTGAGGAGAATCGGGATGTCATTGAGTATATCAAGCGTGATATTCTGTTTCAACTCATAAAGGATAATCATATCTATGACTTTAAAGAGGGGTATGATAAGATATTTGATGCGGTATGCAACAAAGAGTCTTTGTTAAAGTTAGGCAACTTTGTTGCTTCAATCATTCCCATAGAAGGATTGAAAGATGGGTATGAGGCTTTGAAAGGACTTGTTTCTACGATTGATGAAAAACGTAAAGAACAAGATGTTCTTCATGTAGTAGATGACTACCTCAATGGATTTTATGGGAAGTTGGGTAGTATCAGTGAATGTGATGCTTTTACTTGTCTTATCCAGAAGTCTTTGGAGCAGATGATGGCTAAGTCTGTTTTGATTATTGAAGATTTGGATAGAATAGATCCTGCTCATCTGTTCCGCATCATGAATGTCTTATCCTCTCAGGTTGATAATCCCTATTATTCAGAGGTTCCTAATGGTAACAAATTCGGTTTTGATAAGATAATCCTTGTAATGGATTACGAGATAGCCCGTCATCTCTTCCACCATTTCTATGGTAAAGAGGCGAACTATGAAGGGTATATGAATAAGTTTCTAAACACTTTGCCCTATAAGTTCTCTATTTCGGAAGAAGCTCAAAAGCAAGTTGAAAATAAGCTTATCCAAATTTTCGGGACACCTGATGTTCTCAATTTCAGGAGCCCTTTGAATCCTCATAAGTTTGATTCGGACACATTCTTCTTACTTGATGCGGTAAAAGAACTTTCTGTTCGAAGGTGTAAGGAATTTATTGACGATAATATTGAAACTCATATAAAGTCATCTTGGGTAAATGATAAGGTAAAGATTCCTACAAATATTGATTTAGTAAAACTACTGTATTGTATCCGTTTTTTTACGAGATTATCTCTTAATACTATTTTCGTAATGTTAATTGAGAGCTTAGAGGGTGAATTAGCTGTAAGAATGTTGATGCCATTATTTTGCATCAGCAGAAAGAAAAATACTTTTTTTGTACGAGTGGATAAAGAAATCTATGAATGTCACTATGAAGAAAGCAGCTTATCATTTAGTGTTGAGCGGATTAATACTTGGGATGAAAGTCTAGTGGTGAGCTTCGATAACATTAAGCGTGCAGCAAGTAATATGAAAGATGCTGTGCTTGACTTGATAATTGGGGATTTGTAGAAGAAAAATGTTTGAACAATGAAGATATTACATATAGGTCAGATGATAGGAGGATTGGATATTTATATCCGAAACTCTATCGTATTTAATAAGGAGGAAGACAATGAGTATGTTATTGTCTGTGGTAAGGATGATAATCATCTGCCTGTTGTCAGAAATGGTGTTGAGGTAAAGGAGTATCCAATTTCGCTATTCCGCTCTCTCAATCCTGTGAATGATTTGAAGGCTTTGATAGAGGCTGTAAGGATTATTGATAAGGAGAAGCCGGATGTGATTCATTGCCATAGTGCTAAGGGTGGTATCATCGGTAGAACTGCGGGATGGATTACTGGCGTGAAAACTTTCTATACGCCCCATGCTTTTTCTTATCTCTGTACTCCTTCGAAGTTGAAACGATGGGTGTTTATGACAATTGAACGATTGACTCGTTTCAAGACATACGTATTGGCTTGTTCAGAGTCAGAACAGGAAATGGCGATTAAGGAGGTTGGCTATTCTAAAGAGCATGCTTTGGTTTGGCACAATGCTGTGCCTGATTCTTCCCTTGAAAGGGGAAAGGTGGTAGATATATCAGAGCCTTATGCTTGCTATATTGGACGACCATGCTACCAGAAGAATCCTTTGTTTTTGCTTGATGTCATTAAGAAGGTAAAGGATAGAGGTTGCAATCTTAAATTTATCTTGTTAGGCGTTGGCTATCATTCTCCAGAATTGGAAGCGATGAAAGCCAAAATGCATGAGTTAGGATTGGAAGAATCCATTCGTCTGGAACCGTGGATTAGTCATGCAGATTGTCAAGAGTTTGTGCGTAAGTCGCAATTCTATATATCTACTGCTCTTTATGAAGGTTTGCCTTTGGCTATCATTGAAGCTATGACGAATGGCAAGGCGATTATAGCCAGTGATGTAGTTGGTAATAAGGATTGCGTAAGAAATGGTGAGAATGGTTATCTCCAGCCTTTGGATGCAGATGCTTACGCTGATAAGATTATCCAACTCGTAAACGATAAAGAATTAAAAACTTCTATGGAGAAGAAATCCAGAGCTTTATTCCTGGAAGAATTCTTCATAGAAAATAGGATTAAATACTTGCAAAATCAATATAATATGGTTTATAATCTGAGATGTGGGGGGGGCAAATCTTGACCTCCTCAAGACGAGTGTTGATACTGTAATTCAGGTATCTATCGGTTATGAAGCTACCCTTCATCGTGAAGAAAGGAGGGTGGCAGCATGAAGATACTTCATATCGCTGAATGTGCAGGTGGTGTAGAGCGTTATCTCCAGATGCTCCTGCCACGATTGGAGAAAAAAGGTATAAAGCAGTATTTCATCTGTTCTCGAAATTATGATGAAAGTTTGTATAGTAAGATTGTGGATGGTGTTCAGCAAATGGATCTTACGCAATCATTCTCTCCTTTGCGTGTTATCAAAAAAGTCAGAGCCATTCGCCGTGAAATCAAAAAGGTTAATCCTGACATTCTGTATTGCCACAGCAGTTTTGCTGGTGGTTTAGGGCGTATGGCAGCCATCGGACTACACTGTAAAGTAGTGTATAACCCGCATGGTTGGGCTTTTAACATCAAGTAAATTTTAATCAGATGAAACTGAAAAGTATGATATATCTGTGCTTGGAGAAAATCTTATCTCCTTGCACAGACAAGATTGTTTGTATCTCTAAGGCTGAAAAGGCTTCTGCAGAGCGTGAACACATAGCTAAGGATGATAAGCTAGCTTTGATTCCGAATGGTATTGATGTGAGTGCTGTGAGGAAAGCTTCGGTTAAGTCTAGAAGTGAACTTGGCATTGCGGAAGATGCCTTTGTGGTAGGTATGATAGGAAGACTTTCTCCACAGAAGGCACCTGATGTTTTTATCCGTGCAGCCAAGTTGATTCATGATGAGATTCCTAACTCTGCTTTCATCATTGTGGGAAGTGGTGAAGAAGAGGAAGAAGTCAAGGCCTTTGCCAAGGAGAATGGTTTGGAACTAGTTGTGACAGGTTGGACTGATGAGCCTTATAGCTATTTGAAAGTTTTTGATGTAGCTATGCTCTTGTCTAGGTGGGAAGGATTTGGATTGGCTGTTGTTGAGTATATGGCAGCTGAGAAGAATGTGGTTGCCACAAAGATTGATGCCATCCCTACATTGGTAGATGATGGTGTTGATGGTTTGTTGGTGGAAATGGATAATCCGCAAGATGCCGCAGAAAAGGCACTCTGGTTATATCGTCATCCAAAGGAAGCTGAGGAAATGAAATCCAAGGCTTTGAAGAAAGTAATAGAGAACTATGACATTTCAAGAGTTGTAGATCAACATATTGAAATGTTTGAGAAACTAGCTGGAGATAAGTAGGTTTTATCATCACGATTTGTTCGTCCAGGACAACGAGCGTATGAGTTCTTATGGTGTGATGCGTGGTTTGCATTTCCAGAGACCTCCGTTTACCCAGAGCAAGCTGGTGAGATGCGTGAAGGGTAGAGTGATAACTTCTATCACCCTGAGGCTGATGGGGGTATCTCGATATTGGATGAATCACTTGGTATCGATTGGCGCATTCCTACGGAACATGCTAATCTTTCGGAAAAGGATACGAAACATCCTTTGCTAAAAGAATTTGATTCACCATTTACTTTTTGATTATATTTATTTTTAAGGATAATGTTTATATTATGGAACATAATTATAAGGTGATAGATGCGACTTCATTTTCTATTGCTCAAATTGTTAAATTAGTTAATGAGCAGTACTTAATTACTATTTAAGAAACAATTAAGCAGTAAGCCAAAGTTCGCCGAGGTTGTAATCGGTGATAATGAGGCGAAGGAGATGCGTGAGTCTGATGTAGATAAAAAAGCGGAGCTAAGACCGAGCAGATAGCCTCTCTAGTTAGAATGATATTTTATTTGTTCTGTCGTCACTTGGATGCCTGTAAGCGTGCAGCAATGATGTACTCCTTGTTTCAAATTAAGGTATAACCTCCATTAGCTTGTGCTGATGGAGGGCTAAACTTTGTATTCTTGTCTCAAAATTAGAAAAATGATGCCGCCGTGCAAAGTTACAATATTATTTTGAGATATACAATACGGCGTTGAGCGGATACTTACGCTATAATGGTGATATACTCAACTTCATTATCCATCAAAGAATTCAAGTATTCCAGATAATTGCTTATCAATAACAAGAAAAGGTCGCACGAAGCGACCTTTAAATGTTGGTGTGTCCTTATATTTGCAGGGCACAGGTTCACTAGTGAATAAATCATGGGATGCCGAAGCTGTGATGAATTAAAGCGGATTCAAAACATAACAAGAACATAGGAAGTACCTCTTCCCAGATTCTTGCGGGTCCTTCCCATTCGTTTTGCCTCCCCTTAAGGTATTAATCAGTTTGCCTCCCCTCAGGGATTCAAACTGAACATCACTTTTTTTAAGTCGCTACCCCCATAGTCCGACTATGACTGCAAAATTACAAAAAAAAATGGAATATCCAATAGAAATAAAAGGAAAAACGATAAAACAGGTACGCAAATTAAACTTATCAGGTAAAAATCTTAAGTTTATACCAGATAATGTGTATCAATATACTAATTTAGAAAAGTTGGATTTGAGTAAGAATAGAATAGAGATAATTCCGAAAGAAATATTAAAATTACGTAAGCTTAGAACCCTGGACTTGGCATTTAATCAAATCAAGAATTTGCAAAGTGCAGTATTTCAATTGCCTAAGCTTAGAATTTTAAATCTTCATGGTAATCAAATCAAAAAATTGCCTAAACAAATTGCAACATCACATATTGAAACTCTTATATTGAGTAAGAACAATATCGTGAATGTGGATGATAATTTAATGGCAAAGTTTAAAAGAGTTGATCTTACTGATAATCCTATAACTCAAAATGTAGCAGAAGTGAAAATAGATGAAAAAGCGAAAGTATCACATAACGCTCCATTGGCAAACTTAAATATAAATTTTATGGAAAAGGAAACAGAAGAGAAGAAGATGGAAATGAAAAAACATAAAATATTTATTAGTTATGCACATACTGACAAGGTGTATTGCGACAGATTGATGATTCATTTGAAAGTGTTGAAAAACTATGTAGGTGGGATTGATGATTGGTCTGACCAAAGAATAAAAACTGGTCAGCGATGGAAAGAAGAAATAGAGAGAGCTTTAAGAGAGGCAGATATTGCTATTCTTTTAGTTTCTACAGATTTTCTTGCCTCTGATTTCATCCGAAATAACGAATTACCACCAATATTACATAAGGCTGCGTCGGCTAATACGAAAATAATGAGTATATTGATTAAACCAAGTATGTTCTTGGATTCTGATTTGGCAGAGTTTCAGGCTGTAAATGATACACAAAAAACATTATCTGATATGAGCGAAACGGAACAGGAAAAAACTTATCTAAAGTTGATGTCAGAGATTAAAGATTTAGTAAAGTCATGATTACATGGAGCATAGAGGAGCTGATGTCTTGCCAGCGATGGTGAGGGCTTCCCAATGGGTGTACTTGACGCCTGGGCCTATGGCATACCTTGTGTGCTTACTCCTGAAGGTGGATTGCCTGACATTGTTATTGATGGTGAGAATGCTTTGGTGTTCCCTGTGGGTGATGTAGATATGTTGTCAAGCCAATTAAAGAAAATGATTAGTGATGACTTTCTGCGTGAAAAAATAGCTCAAGCTTCATTAGAGTTGGCTCATACTACCTTTAATATTGATTGTATAAATAAAAAATGGAAGATATCTATGAACGATTTAAGTAAGAAGCGTTTATATTCATTGGATATGATGAAGTGTATGGCTGCTATCTTCATCACCAATTCTCATTTCCAACCGCTGTATGAGGGTGTGAATACTGCCTTTGCTACTTTCGTCAAAATAAATAACGATAGGTTGGCCAGGAAAATAAAGACCTTACTTTACTCTCTGCTATTAAAGAGAAGTAAGCTGTTAGAAAACAAACAAAAGACGGTATGAGGTTATCTTGTGATCCCAATGAAATCTTGTGGTATGCGATGAGTTCTCCT
>ERZ1026892.753-NODE-753-length-14578-cov-5.256490_pt1 | contig 14578 bp, 7 predicted proteins | sample MGYA00380176_ERZ1026892 | MGnify/ENA primary metagenome ERZ1026892 (study PRJEB33269, sample SAMEA4719812) | human gut metagenome | biome: human-associated habitat; feature: organic feature; material: feces | place: Cameroon | collected 2013-10 ... | reverse complement strand
AGAATAGTTCACCAAATATTTTTGAAGCCTCTCCACGATTGATTTCATCAATGATGAAAACAAAATCTTTTTTGACTACATTACTTGCTGTTAATGTTGAAATGTTCTTTTGTTTGTACACTTCTTTAAGTACAGCCCAGTAAGCAGAAGCATGACAACCTCCGATAGCATCCCTTACAGCATCGCTAATGTTTGAAATATTGTTCAAAGACTCTGTTGTAGTAAATACTTTTGCAAGTTTTGCCAATCTGTCAAAAGAAACGGTATAAGTACGATTACTACTAGTTCCAGGAGTTTTCAGTTCTATGTTATTAAAGTCTGTAACCTTAACCACTTCCATGGATTTTCCGTTTGTTTTGAGCTTAAATTCATTCAAATCACCATTGTTTATTTTATCAATCACTGTATTATATTTATAATCCAGTATTTTTTCTTCCGATAACTCAGTGAGAGTTTTTTTGCTGTCCTCCAAATTCTTGATAGCTTTTTTGCAAAACTCTTTAAAAATTCCATCTTTACGCTCAAATCCCATCTGTCCTTCTGACATCATGATAGGTCGGAGCCCTTCTACAAAATCTGTATAGTCATAAGAAGGATGAAACTGCACAAAGCACATTTCATTTTCACCACATCCCATTTCTTTTGCAATGGCCTGTGCCATAAAGGTCTTACCTGTACCAGGAGCACCTGTCAGAACTAAGTTCTTGCTTTCTTTAAGCAAGTCAATATATTTTTGATACATCATAGTGCTGTCTATTTTTGTTTCAACAAGATCATTTTCATTATCTTCCTTGTCAGTATCTGTGTTTTTTAATAATGCTCTATTATAGTACCATAATACCGTTTGGGCAGTAAGTGGCATACTTTGAATACATCCATTATTCTTTATTTCGTCATTGATGGACAAAATCAATTCATCCTCTTTCTCAATCTCTGGAATAACGTATTGATCCAGTAATTCGTAAAAATGAACAAGCTTTAGACCTGCCTTTCGTGGCTTAACCTCTAAAAGTTTACATAAATTCTTATATACGTCATTTTTATAAAAAGTATATTTCTGAGGATTATGGAATGCCAAGAAACAACTGATAAGTCGTTCATCGCACATTGCACTCGTATGATTGGTAAACTTTGCTTTAATCTTATCATCCCATAATGTTTTGCAACTTTCAGTAAAATTTTCTACTCTTTCTTGCAGAAGGATGTTTTCATCAAACAGTGCTCTAAAGAGTTTTCTATACTCTTCTGGTTCATATTTCGCAAAATTTCTAATTGCGGTAATCTGTGAACTGAAGCAGAGATTCCCAAGATCAAGAGAATTAATCTCGCTAGAAAAATCTACAGCATTAGGATCTGGGTGTCCATTTTGTTTGGACACCAATTCCCATTTATATAATTCTTCTAAGTTAGAATCGCCATTTAGTCCATATTGGATTTGGTGATTCTTGAATAATGTGACTATATCTTTTAAATTCATTTCGTATCTTCTATTGTTACATAAAATTTTATATCCTGGTTCCTGCAGATGTCTATTTCTGTATCGTAGGTGATAGTGGATAGGTCGTACATTTTTCGCTCACCTGGAGCGTTGTAGATAAACCATCCATTCATAAAACCACCGTCAGGATAGATACATAGTTTCTTTCCAGCACATTCAAATGTGAGGACACGCCAATGCGTTAGACTACGTCTTGGTGCTGAAACGACAGGGGAGAGAGTACCTTTTATTCCATCCTCGTATTCCAATCCCTCAACCAATTCGTTTGCCAGGTTTTCAAGCCATGAGTCACGGTCTTCTGATGTAGGCTGATTGGCTCCAAGATTATCACGCTTTCCGTTGTCACTATTGTATCGCTCAACCAAGAACTCCAAGTTATAAGGAGAACCAATCTTCTTAATGAAGTACTTGATAGTTTGTGAACACAAGATGATAGACAGGATGCTCTTCATGTGCTCATCTTGATAAGACACATTTACTACAGATTCTCTGTTAGCCTGACAATGAGCTACAAATGCCTGAACAATCTGTGATGCTCTATCGTCGATGATACCGGCAAGCCCAGATGTCTTGATGATTGTTGGGTCACCATCCACGAGTTTGAATATCTTCGTTGTAGCATCCACAATATCCGTCTTTATAAACTTTGCCTTGCATGCGAAGTTATTGGTACGGATATAGTATATGGTACCATTTCCCCACTTGTCATTCATTGTGATATGGTTAGGGTTGTTTGTAAAATACAATCTGCCATCAATGTATGCCAACGGGTAAAGCCCATTCCCTGCAAATGGATTCTTTATTTCCATCACTTCGTTTGTCCATCCCTTAACAGAGCGGATCATGCTCATCGCCGGTGTAGGTATAGCTATATCCGTATTCTTAACTACACAGAAAGAAGTCTGCTGACCATGAGGAGTAAAATAGTTGAAGAACTGACCTTTCCAACAATGGTCTGTGCCTTCATATTCCCAGCTTGCATAGTCATCATCAACGAAAATGAACTTCTCGTTCTGTGACAATGCAAATGTACGTTCCATCTTGGCAAGAGATGTTTCAGTAGCACTTTCTCCGAATACACTCGATACAGCATTTGGCAGAACTTTTCTTGCAGAGCGTTCCTCTTCAATCCATGCCTTTGCTGCATCTATATCGATATGATTAATATAGTGTAGTGTGAACTTGTCTATCAATGCCTCCTTGTTGCCTGAACGTATTGCAGCCTCTATGATTGTATAGGCACGTTCTATAGCCGACTTCATCAAGTCCATAGCAGCCAGCTGGTTAGAATAGCCGGAACCACCAGGATTAGCATCGAAAACGCAAATATGTCCATTAGGTGTAATGGTAAAGTCGAGGTCTGTACGCTCAACATTCAATTCCTCAGACAAGGCTCTTGCAAAGAGCAATCCAAGAGTGATGAGCAGATCTTCTTCTTCATTACGACTGTTAATCCAGTCTTTCTGGAAATGGCGTATTCTAATCTCTGTATAATCAGTTTGGATGGTATCACCCAAAACTACGTTTCGCTTGATGTAATCAGTACTGCCACATCCCAAACACTTATTCGGTTTCGGACCTTTTTTCACGAGTGCAAAGTGATAATCTGGCTTATCCGTGTCTTTTGATGCGATAGGATTCATTTCGTTTGGCAGCTTATCAGGGTCACTTGATGAGGCTGCAGGCCAGCTTTCAAGTACGGTCTTTCCGCATTTGGTACAATGACAATAGCCAAATCCTGTACCTTCATTATAATACAGTATCTGACCGTTGCCGCTTTCTCTACTGCTACGGGTATCAAAAAGGTGTGGTTCAATACGATCCTGCTTCCATTCATCAGCTCCAATCAACTGAGCACTTACACGAGTATATACATTCTGGTCAAGAATTCGACTTGCCGATTCATTCATGTCTGGAATAAATTCTGCAGGTTGCAACAGGTCGAGTTCTGTACTTGCACTAACTCTCCATTTCTCTAAAGAGTCCAATTCCTCTTTTGTATCAATCACCACTTGTTCACGGTTGAAGTACAGCTTTTTGAACGTTACTTCTGGTTTGAAGAAGTTGGTGTATCTGATTCCACGCACGATTCTTACCATACCGTCTCTTGCAATAGGATTGCCCGGTGCATATTGAGACAATGCAGTACGAAGAGGGTATGATGGGTTCGATGGTGTAACCAGTGTATATGATGTCTGTGATGAAGCATTTATATCAAACTCTACCACATTCACTGGCATATTGGCATTTGGTGTAAAACGATGAGTTGCCCAATATGAAAGCAAACGGGAAGCTAACGGTTCAATGAACTTCATTTCAAAGAATGCCTGCTGTCTTGCACTCTTTGCCTTCTTGTATGGTTCAGCATAATCCTGAATGCGCAATTCCAGTTCTGAATAGCATTTTTCATTCATTTCACGAGCTTTGGAAACGACATACTGAGGCGGACGGCTACTAAAGATAGTACCGTCTAACAGAATTCGAATCTTTCTTCTCAAATCATCATTCAGCGACTCGCTGCATTTATTGTTGAATGCCTCATAAGGTGTACCTGTCTCGTCACCCAATCCATCCAATGGGCTAATAGGAGCATTATCTGCCTTTTTCTTCACCTTGAAGTGGCTGCTCTCACCATCAGGAACAATCTGATAATTAGTATAGTAACTGATTACTTGCTCAGTGATGCTGCCGCCAGCCATTCCAAAAACGCCAAATTCTCTAATGAGGAAAGAGTTAATATGACGTTGAATCACCTGGGCACTATTCAGATCAACAGTAGGCGAGTTGACGTTGCGCATGATGACATTCTCCATAGGATTCAGCAATGTCCTTATACCTACTGCGTCAGATCCACACAGTGTAACACAGGCACTACGAACCTGGCCGCGTCGTCCACTACGACCGGCTCTCTGTTTATAGTTTGATGGCATTGGTGGGACAGAAGTCATCATCACTAATTCCAAGTCACCGAGGTCAACACCCATCTCCATTGTTGTAGAACAAGCAAGGATGTTGAGTCTATGATCCTTGAAATCTTCTTGTACCTGGCGACTAATCATCTTATCCACCTGTGCTGTATGCTCAGCCTGAATGAAGAGTTGAGGGAATTGATGAATTTGAAGAAGACGATCTGAGAACGAACCGTTTTCTCCCCATAAATCATTATTCCAGAGTATCTTACGATTAGCTTTAGCCCATTCTTCTATAGCCTCATTTGCTGGATCATGATTGGAGCTATGATTATGATAAGGGTAGGGAGTCCATTTTTCATGAAGCTCTTCTTTCAAAGCTACTGGTTCACCGCCAATGATGTATGGAGAATAACCATGGAACGCTATCTCAACTGGGCGAAGCCATTCTGCATGGTGTCTGCTTCCAGACTGGTTGGTGTCACACAAATATACATCTTCATAGAGTTTGAAACCAAGTTTGGCAAGATTCAAACGGTATGGTGTTAAATGAATATCATCTATAACCTCGTCTTTATCCTTAACTTGATGATGTATTTCTTCATCATAGTGTGTACTATGTTCCAACAAACGATATTTCAGATTGAGTTCTTTCCACATGCAATCAATAACGCTCTGAATGTCAAGTTTATAACTGACGATAGCATTTGTTATAGATATATGCTTTTCCTCAGCTATAAGTTTAGCAAGCAGACGGATAATACGTGATTTGTTGCTTCCTTTATCTTTGATTTCAGGCTTATGGACAGGACGACGTCTTGCCTTTTGGGTTGCGAAACGTACACACTTAAAGATGTCTATAGAATCTCCATCATTCATCCGAAGAAAAACAGATTCATTTGAACGTACCGTCAGATCAAGGAATATTTTCATAAGGGCATACCAATCCTTCTTGGTAATTTTATTTTGATCTGATAAAAGTCCGTTGAATTTTTCTATCTCATCAGGAAGTTTGTCTTCCAATGCCGATTTCAAGTCTTCATAGAACGATGTGAAAAGTCCCATTGTTTCTGGTGCTGTGGCTGTCAGAGGTCGTTTTGCCAGATATTCCACCATGAGGGATAGAATATATTTACGTTTCGTCTCTGGCTTTATCTTGCCATCTTCATCAAGTTCAGGGCTCAGTTCTGAGCGTTCGGCAAATTGCTGACAGAAAATGTCTGCCAGCCTATCATTGATAAGCACATCTAAAATGTCCTGCCATGACAAGAACTGATTAGGCTTCAGTTCATTGAGCAGCGCTTGGATAGCTTTTTCATCGCTACCTTCAAGAATGTCCAGTTTCTCTTCTGCATCCTTGTGCTGAGGGTCTTTTCTACCTGTAGTATCGTAAATATTTTCGAAGTGCTTAATAGCCTCTTCCTTTGTCATACTACCAGCAGTAGCCATTCTGCATAACTCATGATACAAAGTGCCATAGACCCACAGACGTTCTTCTTCCAGGTTCTGCTTGATTGTACTGCGAGCAGCCATCTGGCGACTATCTACAAAACTGATATATTGCTGCCCCTTATGCAGGTATATCTTAGATTCATCTTTTGGCTTTCCTTCTGTCATCAAGTCGAGAGTAGAAGGAGCTATCAATCTGGAGATAAAATCTGGAGCAACACGGAACTTCTGAAGTTTCTTTGCATCTTCTTCATCAGTTTGTATCACATCGGCATTGTCTTCGTCCTGCTTTGCCTGTTTTGTCAGCTTAGTACCACAATAAGGGCATTGGCAATGAGCATTTGCAATGATTCTCCAACCTTTTGGTGCCGGATTGCTTGCTGTAACATTTAGCAGTCTGTTACCCTTGATAATATAAGGTATATTGTTGTCATATTCTGCATTCTCACTTTTTGTAGTACCAAATACGTAGAGAGTTTTACCTGTATCTTCTGTATTGACAAGATCGAACATGTCGCTATCATCCATAGTAATAGGTTGATAGCCAATGCCGTCATCATACTTCACTTCTTCTGCAATGGCAACATACTCACCGCAATGCTTACAACGGCTCATTTCCAATAAGGGTGCATCGTCTTTGCTCCTCTGTCCCGATTTGTTTTCCAAATAGACACGGAAACTACCATCCTCGGTATAGTGTGAGTCTGCAAGGTCAACATACAGACCATGGTTTGGTACACGGTAGAAGTAATGAACTTTCACACGTAAGTCTTCCAGACCCATATCTTCTGCTTTTTGACACATCTCGTCCAGTTTCACCAGTTTCTCCTCGATAGACTCACCTTCCGTTATCAAGTCATCGAGTTTGATATATCCGTCATGATTATCGTTGATAAGCTTAAGCCAATACTCCTTGTTCTCCTCAGGAATGACATCGATGCCTTTACGCTTGCCATCCACATATTTCACCTGGTTAGTCTGTAATCCAGTGATGCCGGCAATGAAATCCTTCAGTTCTTCCTTGGCATTCTCACTACCATTGCCGATGGTAGCGGATGACGTTGCAAAGCGTACCTCGTCAGTAGTCACACCATAGGCCATGAGCACACGTCTGATCAGCATGGCAATCTCAGCGGCTCCAGCACCAGTATAGGTATGAGTCTCATCCAAAGCAATCCATCTCAGTGTGCCTTCGCCTTCCTCTTCCTGCTTTTCATGAATCAACTTTCTATCCTTATCACGCAGCAAGACATACTCCAGCATGGTTGGGTTTGTCAACAGTATGTTGGCTGGGTGTTGACGCAATTCGGCACGGGTGGCTATGACATGAGGGTATTTCTCTTCAATGACATTTCCTGCTTCATCCCTGGTTATACCACGGATGGCATCAATCTTACGGAGAACTTTTTTGTAGTTCTTATCCTCTTCATTAGGCAGAAACTCTGGCATATCACCATTGTAAACAGCAAAAGTGAGATTTGTTCCTGCCAGCAGTTTTTCCATACGTGCTTTCTGATCCTCCATCAGTGCATTGAGAGGGTAGAGGAAGATGGCCTGTACCTGTTCAGGTATATGATGTTCTATCAGATCCTGTACAAGAGGGAGCATGAAACACTCAGTCTTACCCGAACCAGTTCCTGTTGTTACAACGATACTCATATTTTTGCCGTCAGGAGTCTTCTCCTTCAGCAAAGTTTTCCAGCACTGATACTGGTGCTCATAAGGTGGATAGTAAGAATCTGCATTAGGCATACATTTCTGCCAGAGTGTACCCACCATTTCTTTAGCCTCGGCTTCGTGTTCAGGATAAACAGTCTCGTAGCTGTTCATGCATTGTACCAATGGCATGGCATCCTTAGGAGCGAATACCTCAGGGATTATCATCTTCAACTGATTGATATATCCCTTTTGGCTTTTGTTCCTTGCTTCACCGCACCACATGGCTGCAAGAGTTTTCTCTACTGCTGTGCGGTTATTCTTATATAGTTCTGCAAATCTGAATTTTTGCTTCATATCTCGATATTCTAATTTTCATTTGAAACTATAGCGTGATTCATCTCGCTGAATTTATATCTGCACTCATCAAAGTCTATCAGAAACTCTTTCAAGTTTTCATATTTTCCCAAAGCATCTGGGTTATCTTGTATGAGTTTGAGAGCTTTATCTGCAACTTCCTCTATCTTTGGCCAGACATCAAAAGACCAGTATCTTTTAAGAAACTCTTTCAGACAACTCTCCTCTCGTTCATCCGAACATTTTGGCGTCTTCAGAAAGAATTCAGTTACAGCTTCCTTCATCTTGCTTACCTCGTCAGCATCTTCTGACAAATCTTCAATCTGGCTAATCCACGTTTCTCTTGGTAAAAGCATCCAGTCGAAGTGGAACTCTACGGCAAACTGATACAGATTTTCAATGTCTGTATCGGTTAGCTGATAACCACGCTTCTTGACAAGAGGAAGAAATATATCTCCAATTTGTCTGCCTGCTTTCACCACTTTTATGAGTGGATTGAAGAGAAAGAAGTATGTCTTATGCTCAGCCACGATTTCAAAGCAATATAATGCATCGACTACTATCTGCGATTTCTTACCTCCCCAACCAGACTTTACCTTTTTTATATAAGGTAAGGCATAATGCCGTGGAAACGAATTGAATTTCATGCTTTGGAATACAATGCCGTCACCTGATAGTTCGTTGCTGTTAGCTACAGCCACTGGATCCGTCTTGTAGTTCCATGCATATAAATCTTTCGGTGCATCCATAGCCTTCGATATATATACTTTCAGATAATCCAGAGGAAACTCTTCTGTAAGTTCATCTACCGGCATTTCCAGTTTGTAGTTATCTACAGAAAGGTTAGGGTCATTGAAGGTAGGAAAACCATAGAACATTCTATTGTTCTTTTTGATTTGATATTCCTTCACGCCATTTTCTGAGAAATCTCTTATAGAGAATTGGTTGCAGTTGATGAGAGGAATGTGTATATCCTCTTCTTTGCCAGCGTAACTCACAATATGACTTTTCCTATTGCTATCCTTCTGCGATAGTTCACGCATAATGATAGGACGATATACGTCCACCAGTATTTGTGCCTGGTCATTTCCTATTTTCAGCTGTTTGGTATCAGGCTCACGCACATCCAGTAACTTTTCAAAGTTATCTTGTATGTCATCCACTCCTTCCAAAGCTGTACAGATACGCATGTGCTCGAAATCTCGCCAGATTGGTTGCTGTCCGGCAGAGACAGGAGTGAAAGGTACATAATACACGTGCGGTTTAAATACGATGCCTTTCACCGTCACTCTTAGGCGAATTGCACCTTGCTCTGGTTCTTCTTCGTTCCAATCCACATAGCGTGATCCTTTCAGCCATTCCAGATCATAGTCAGTTACAGGTTCGCCTTCCTTTGAAGCACCTGTAGCATAATGTCGTACTTCCAGACCACTGCGTCCGAAAAGAACAGGGAGATTATCTTCCTGCATTTCTTCGTCATCGTAGTCTGTATCGATATACTTGTAGAGCACAAAGACATTATCCTTATACTTGATGGTCTTCAGATATTTCTTTGTAACAACCTGGTATAGTCCATTACGATTGAAGAAGGGAGGCAATATCTCCTTGCCATCCGGACCAACCAAGATTACCTTATCATTGATAGGGCACCAGCAATAGTCTGTTCCGCATTCTTCACCATTTCTATAATGCGCATATACCACTGGCAACTCTCTGTAAGGTTCTGCAAGATGATAGGCCGAAGAGAATATCACGGCTGTTACAGCCTGTGCATTCTTTCTCGTGCTGAACTTGTTACTTGTCTTAGGCAGGGCATACACCTGCATATAGTCTGCCACATGCAGTTCCTGCACAACTCTTGTCACGGCAATACTTGTGCCGTCTGCCTGATTTTCGTCGTACTTCATCACCATCTCAACCTTGTCGAAATGGCATACAGGAATATCGGTATAGGTATTCTCGTCGATTTTGTTTACCGACAAAAACCCCGTCTTGTCACTTCCTGTGTTATCATATTTAAACAGAGGTTCCTCTGTTTTATCTATTTTCTGTACATAGCGACCATTATCCTTGAATCGCAGATAAAAGCGTATTCTACCTACTTCCTCAGGATGTTCAATTCCCCATTCCGGTTTAAGCAGTCTGTCGTAGCCTATGTATTGTTTTTTATCTCCACCAATCTCTTCAGGTTTCAGTTTCACTCTCAGGTGGCGAACCATCTGGTTTCTGCTTGCAGTATAGGCAATCACCCATTCAAAGTCAAATTTATTTTTCTTTGCCACCTCGTCAGCTTCCTGAATCTTGTGGAGTAACTGCGGTATGCAGGTTTCTTCACGATTCATGTCTTCCTTAGCAAAAGGAGCCTCTTTTTCCTTGCTGAGAATACAGTCCAGGTATTCATAGAGACTATGCTTGCGTGCTATTGACTCTTGGAAGGCAACAGCACGGTTACGGTCTTTCAAATCATCCAGTTCTATTTCTTCACCATGGAATATCTTGCAAAGCTGGGGTAGGAGCGCATCATTCTTGTCTCGTTTAAGCTCTGCTTGTACAGCCAGTCCACCCAATACCTGCAACGATTCCAACCATCGATAAGAGGTCTTATCTGGATTCGTTGATGCGTTATAAACGAAGGTGTTAGCATCAATCTTTGCCAGTTGGTACAACATCTTCAATTCATCGGTGGTAAGGGTTATCACCTTGTTGTCGTCCATGGTGTCTGCACCCTTATAAAAGCGTTTGTACCACTCTGCCAGATACATCACTAATATAACGGCGAAATCCTCACTTAGCAGATGATGATAATCATTGCTATGTGAGGAGATGCTATTTGCTATAGCCGTTTCAAGGATATAGAACTGCTCTAAAGAGAGTCTGAGCTCCCAGACGTAGGGGCGACCTACGTCTATTTGCTTCCTAAGTTGCTCTTGACACTTAGGTAGGCATGCCAGCAGTTTTTTATCCTCTTCTGTATAGGGAGTTGTTGCCATAATCCTTACCTATTTTGTTTGACACTTTATTGCTATTTTACTTTCCAATAACCACCATTATCAGCGCCAATACGCTCTATCATCCCTTCTTTCTTTAGTTTGGCTAATTGTTTCTTTATTCCATCTTCGGTAATGCCGATAATTTTAGCCAACTCCTTTCTGCCCGTTTGTGGATGAATTCTAAGAATGTTGAGAATCTGTTCCTGGGTACTTTTCTGGGTACTTCTTTCCACTTTCTGGGTACTTCTTTCTTCTTTCTGGGTACTTATCAGGGTACTATAGTCTGCTTTCTGGGTACTTTTCTGATCTTCTTTTCTCCAAACTGTTACCTTAAATTCTTTACCATTGGCGTCATTATTTATCTCGATTCTTGGATATTCTGCTAATATTCGCACGATGCCCGAACCGATGCCTCTATAATGCAAGGCATTGGTAGCAAATGTTGCCAAATATGGATTACGTTGATAGGTTTTTCCATTACGAATATCCTGCTCGGTCAGACCTCCTGCCAATGCACCAGGGCTGATAATCTCAACTCTGTTGTCAAAGATAAATATTCTTATTGGTGCAGAACGGAGTAGGTCTCTATGTACCAACGCATTCTGTAATACTTCCTCCAGTACTTCCTCTGAGATTTCCAATTTACCGAGCGAGTTGAACGAAGCTCCCTTTTCTTGTATGTTATGTAAATTTGATTTCAAGAAAGCCATGCTTTTTTCATATATCTGTGGCATATTACCGACAATCTCCTTTGTGTCACGATATTGAGTACCGGCAAGTTCGTTTCCAAAGAATGATACGGCTTTCACCATAAATGTAGGACAGTAGTATTCCGGATGTTTACCGAAAAAGAGATAGCCTGCGAGCGTTGGGATTCCATTGTGATTGAGCACGTGAATGTTCTTTAACATCTGCTCTGCATTGTCAGATAGTTTATCAAGATTCAGGGCATAAACTTTCTTCAGATAATCATTAAGTGCATAGCGGTCGAGGTCATCGAAGTTTGTTTCCTGAACCCCTGCTGCATCAGCCTGATAGCTACCTGAGTCTTGAAATAGAGACAATATTTCAGAGTTCTCTGTTATGCGTCTTTTGTCTGCCCCTTGTTTTACCCATATTTCACCATTCAGATTTTTATAGGGCTTGTTCTTTCCTTGTGCTACACTGCATACCAGAAAATGCTTGCCATCGGCTCGTATCACATCGGTGGTGATATAGATGGTAGGGCGTACTTGTTCGTTGGCAGCATTGCCTAGTTCTCGGCTGATGGTTTGTATTTCATCGTAAGACAAGCCTACCAGTTCGCCTGTCTTATCTTTAATGCCAAAGAATATCTGTCCGCCAAGGGTGTTGGCAAATGCAATCATCTCCTTGGCGATTTCTTTCTGCCCTGTAAACTGCTCTTTAAACTGGATTGTGGTGGTCTCACCACAACGGGCAATATCTTTTAATTCTTCTTGTGTCATTATTTTTTAATTATGGGTGTTTTTATAACGTATACCTTTGTATATTCTTTTTAGTTCCTCCAAACTCATGCAGTTACCTTTGCCTCCATGCCCATGATGAATCATCCTATGGCAATTGGCACAAAGGGGTACAAGGTCGGTTTGAGAGTTCACTGGATGTTCCCCTTCTGTTTGTGAGAATGGTTTGAGGTGGTGAATCTCAATATATTCGTCATCTATGTCATATGCCTTGGCAAAATCAAAACCACAACACTCGCAGAAGATGTGACCACTATGTAAAGCCTTGTAATAGTTGATGCAGGCTTGTCGGAGAATCTTGTTTCTCTTTCTGATTTCTGCTGGTTGTGCTTCGCCAGCTTCACCTTCCAAGTATATGGTATTTTCTACCGTTGGCTTGGGTGTAACAGGCGGTTCTGCAGTCTTCGTTCCAGAAGAATGATTGGTATCATCATATTCACCATAGACCGGCATCGGCACAGCATTTGCATTCAGGGCTTTCAAGAATAGCCGGTACCATTTCAGAACCTCTGTGTATCGTGGTTCCACACTCATGTCGAGATTCTTCAAGATAGGGTGCGTCTTGATCTTTCTGCGAAATTCTTCTACATCATCTATTTCTGTAATATTATAGATAGACTCGTATTTGGTGCCAAAGTAGTCATTGAGCGTATTGGGGATAATACGCTCTGCCGTTTCAACGGTCAGACTTACTTCTTTGGCATCACCATCAAAGCGTTCCGATAGATAACTTCGGAATACTCTGCCAAGTTGCTCGTATGTGAAATCACTTTTGTTTGCCACGTTATTACAATTTGTGAATATTCTGTTATTCCTGCTTTTTCTTAACCTCCCAATGACCGCTATAGCCGCTACCAACATCACCTTGAGTGCCACCTTGAGTGCCATCATCATTCTCCATAATATTTGCCTCTATGCCTGGATGAGATTCCTGCCAAGCTAATATCATATTGGGGAACGTGACAGTAAACTGGGCACGATCGGAGAAGAAGGATGGAAGCATCTTTTCCTCAAAGTATGGAAGGGCTTTAATCGGATTGATAATCTTGCCCATTCCCGAACCTTTACTTCCACCTCTTGCTTCTTGTCGTATTCGGTAGTCTCACCTATATATTTTGTTATGTCCATATTTGCTTTATTTTATAATTGTTCATTATGCCTCTCAGTACCACTTTCAATACCACCTAACTGGTACTGGAGTTTAATATAGGTGGTACTGGAGTTTCACTTATGTGGTACTGGAGTGTTACTTATGTGGTACTGGCAAAGAACTTATATGCATAAATCAGGCATCCCAATTGATGTGCTCCTCGTAGTTATCGAAGTCCATTTTGGAGTCTGCTCCTACCTTTTCGAGCATCAGTCTTATCACTTCTTGCTCCTCAGGTGGAAGAAGAATGTCACCACGTCTGCGCTTGAAATATTGGTTGCGCCCGAAGTGGAGAATGAGGGTAGTCATGAACTGGTCATACTGTTGTGGGAACATATGCTTTTGGAAGTTGGTGAATCCTCTGGCGTATTTCACTGGCTTTTTGTCGCGATAGTATGTACACGATTCGTCCTTGCTGCATCTGGTTGGGTTAATCAGACGCAGATACTCTTCATTCTGCTCCATCATCATGGTGTAAGCAATATGATGCAAGCAGTTAGCAGCCATTGGACAGCTGCTATGCTCACATACTGGATAGTTTGTCGGTAGAGATGTATATTCTTTCTTTTGCATAATCTACTTTGTTTTGACAACGTTGTTCTTTTAGATTTGTTCGGGATGCTTTCGGGATTCGTTCGGGATGAATGCGATTATTCCATTGGCTTGATCATCTTCTCGATAAATTCAATCTCGTCTTCATCAAGTTTATACTTACGATAGAGTTGTTTATCTATGTCAGCAATGCTTTGAGTCCAGTCGATGTCTGAGATAGCCGTGAAATTTTGAAGAGGTACATTAGCCCAAGTATCACGTGGATTATGTTGTGTTGCTTTGAGTGTACCCAATAAACACCTGGCAAATTTTGTCTTGACGTAGTTCAAACATGCGGATGCCTCCTGGGCATCGGCAAACTTGCCGATGCTTAGGAAGGTATCCGTATGTCCGATTACCGGCACGCCGATTACCGGCGTGCTGAGAACTTCGCCTATAGCACCAGTACCATTTGCTTCAGGAACGAGAACATTATAATAATTAAGTAGGGTGTCCAGTTCGTTGTACCAATTTTAGCTCACTTTCCTAAGCGT
>ERZ1026892.749-NODE-749-length-14625-cov-13.319012_pt1 | contig 14625 bp, 13 predicted proteins | sample MGYA00380176_ERZ1026892 | MGnify/ENA primary metagenome ERZ1026892 (study PRJEB33269, sample SAMEA4719812) | human gut metagenome | biome: human-associated habitat; feature: organic feature; material: feces | place: Cameroon | collected 2013-10 ... | reverse complement strand
AGGTTGCCGATCAGCAACGTGAGCAGGCCAGCAAGCTGTATTGGGATGGTACCCCAGATAAAGCGGGGTGAAGTGGGGGCCTTGATAAAATTCGCGACGATCGCGCTGGCGATAATGATCCCACTAAACACAGGCACCTGTGTCCAGGCATAGGTGTCGGGGGACATCCCCCCATGCTCAATCAGGATGACGGGGGAGAGCGCCACCCAGGTGATGATTGGCAGGTTGCCAAATGCGACGGCCAACGAACCGGTCAGCACCACGGGGTGGCGAAATGCCGCGATGAAATCGCTTAACACTTCACCCGGCTTAAATCCCCGTCCCTGAGAGATAACGGTTTCCGGCATTTTGAATAGCAATAAGGACCACGCGACCAGACCCAAAACGCCAATGAGGGTAAAGAGCCATTTCCAGTGCATGAATGCCATCAGCCCTGCGCCCGCTATCGGGCCGATAACTGGCGCGAGCAGAACAATAGAGGTCAGCGCAGCCATAATCCTGATGGAATCCGTTTCGCCAAACGCTTCCTGAATCGAGACGTAACCGACGGTTGAGATAAAACAGATGCTGGTGCCCTGAATAAAGCGGGCAACGAAGTACTGTTCGATCGAGGTGACAAACAGCATGCTCAGGCAGGCGATGGCAAAAATCAGCGCGCCGGTTAACAGCACCGGCCGACGGCCAATACGATCGGAAAGGGGGCCCAGCAGCCATTGTAGCGCCAGACCACCGACCATGTACAAACTGACGGATGCGGGGGCCAGCGTTACATCTGCCTGTAGCTCATTGATAATATTGATGATGCCAGGCTGAATGAGATCCGTCGTCAGGTACGCTGAAAAATCATAAATCATCATCGCGAGCGGAAACAGCATAACGCTGCCGTACTGCAGTAAACGCCGGGGTGTGCTGTTCATGCGGGGCTCCGGTCAATATCTTGTCCTGTGTTTTAGTATCTCTTTATTCATTCAACTAATGTTAAACGGACATAATTTAACCATTATTTTTGTGTGGTTACTGTGACTTAGTCGCAATGTAGACGAACTTCAACGGACAGCCGCTGCCTTTGCAATGGCTGTCCGTTGCGGCTAAAGATCAGCTGAGATCGTGAAGTGCTTTATCCATGGCGGGGGTGAGACTGAGGTCAATAAACTCCACGGCCAAACCGCGGCGTTCAGGCGTGCAGCACATCACGCCAACTTTTACCGGCCCGGAGGGGAAGTGGCACAGACGAAGCAAAGGCCAGCACAGCCCATCTGATGAGTACTGCAACCGTAACGCGTCTTTCTTACGGGTCAGGCGAAGCCAAAATTCTCGTGGATCGCCCGGGAAGATTCCGGTTGCCCAGTCGGATTTCTGTAATGTCAGTACGCTTCCTATCGCTGGCGCACCATCATTGTATTCAATCCCGGCCTTGAGCCAGTGTTGCTCATCCAACATAAGCATCAGCCCCGCCTGGTCATAGAGCGTACTGAAATCAGCGCGAATTTTAACCTGAAACGTAAAATCATCCGCCACGTCAGTGGCGAAGATATGACCTGAAAAACGCTCAAATCCGTACCAGGTATGGCGCCAGAAATCGGTATGGTTATCGGTGATTACCGATAGGGCGTTGTTTTCGTAGCGCCATGTCGCGGGCTCATTTATCCATTCAAACTTGCTACGCATCATTCCTCTCCTTTTGTCTGGCATGCATCATGACAATCTCTTTTAAACATTCAGTATCATCTCAAATCTGGCTGTCGGTCAGCCCCACTGAACGCTGAGGGTGTTCCGTGAACTCGGCGACAACAAATCGGTTCCCTCCTCTACTCTCTTCTGATAGGCAGAAATGTCTTACTTGTAACGTATTGAAATATCTATGTATTTTTAAAATCCACGATCTTTTTTAAAGTAAAACAATAAAAAATTATCGTTTTATTTTAATTTTGTGTGTTCTTTGAACTATACCACAATGCAGACTCACAGAGGTTCTATGTCCACTGATGCACTGGCGCAGCTCAGCCAAAGAATGGTCTCGTTCACCATGATGCTGTTGATTGCCGTTGTTTTAATCAATTCGCTCGTCCTGTTCTTTCCTGCATTATCCTTTTCGGATGAGTTACGTGGGATAAGACTATCGCTTTACGATCAGAGGCTTTCTGCCCTTAATGTCAGCCTGCGAACCTTGCCATGGTGGCAGGCTGCTGGCGTCGGCGTAATCAGCCTATTGGTTATGGCTCCACTTTGTTACAGCCTGTATCAACTCCGCTCTTTGTTTAAAGCGTATGCCCAGCGGAATTATTTCTCAGCCAGTTCTGCACAGTATATGAGCCGAGTCGGCGGTTCACTGGTGGTCTGGACGGTCATGAACCTGCTTGCCGATCCTGTTATCAGTTACTGGTTGACGTTGCTTAATCCTCCCGGCGAGCGTGAAATATTATTCGGGTTTGAACTACAACACATAATCTGGATTTTTATTTCTCTGTGCGTGATGGCAGTGGCTAAAATACTGGAAAAGGCAAGCGTTCTGTACGAAGAAAACAAACTCTTCCTGTGAGGCGATAACTGTTATGGCAATCATTGTTAAGCTGGATGTATTACTCGCCGCACGGAAGGTGAAGTCAAAGGAACTTGCTGATGCGATTGGTATTACGGAACAGAATCTCTCGTTAATTAAGCAAGGGAAAATTAAAGGTTTTCGCTTTTCAACTCTGGATGCACTGTGCAAATATCTTGATTGTCAGCCCGGCGATCTCTTTAGCTATATTCCAGTGAAAGAGGATGAATAAAATAGACGGGTGACATTCACTATAGCATAGCCTTTTTGCCTACCGGAAAAACACCGCTGCCTGCGGCGGTGTTGCTATAAGACACGCTTCTTTTGGCAAAATACATAAAGGAAATATTTATGAAAGGAACTGTACTGACTATTCTGTTTATTCTTATCCTCAATAGCGCGGCCATCGCGTCACCGCGAGACGATCGTCCGGGAAAAGTAAATCACCATTCTGATATTCAGAAAGAGCGTAAAGGCAACTCTGGACATCGCTCTCCTGTTTACCATTCTGTGTCGAAACCGCCCAAAGACAAGCATATTCACAGAACCCAAAAAATGAAATCAGGAGGCTCTAATCTGTATATTGTCGATGACGTTTATAATCATCGCTATAAAAACGAATATTACCAGATTATATCGCCTTATGAGGATATAGAAATACTGAATTACAGCGGGCGATGATATTTTACCCCCATGGACTTCAGCGCTATAAGAACGGATTAAATACCTCTTTTATTCTTACGCATTCTGTTACTGAATTCTTCTGAAGGGAGTATCTACCATGCTTACAAGGCTATTGGCACTTTCATTATTTTTCTCTTTTATTCCTGTTATCACTCTTGCGGCTGAAAAGGGGGGAATACGCTACAGGTCGAGAACTCCACGACAAATAGTCCTGATGCACGGCTGGATCGTGGTGATTATGTAAATATAATTTCATCGAAGGCGAGTCGTCTCTCAAAGGAACCCTCAAATAACGCCCTGCGTTGGGATGTCGTGCAGGATGAACTTGCGGTAGGCAATTTAGGTAAAGTCGAAAAATATCTCGAGCCTTTATTAAGCGATCCGCTTTATAAGAATGATGCGCTCTATACACTGGGGACAACTCGTTATTTGCAGGGCGACTACGTACAGGCGGAAACACTTTTCCGAAAGAGTGCCAGGGAACTGAGAAGTCGCATCAAACAACTTTATGTTTACTACCAAACAGGTCAGTATTCGAAGGCGAAAGAATTGTTCGATGATGAGCAGCTGAAATCGCTCAGTCAGAATGATATCGCTCTGTTGAGTCTGATGAATTCCTTCGGCAGTGCCCAGCCTTACAGACCTGAATGGAAATCTGAGAAGGCTATTCTTCCGTTCATCTCGATGAATCATTTGCCAATAGTCTCTGTCAGGGTGAACGGACAACCTATCAATGTCTTCATTGATACGGGCGCTGATTTATTTGTTATCAAATCTGAAATGGCGAAGAGACTGGGGCTGAAATCGCAGGCAAGTTTCACGGGGACTTATGCTGGCGGCAAGACAGCGGAAACGCATTACTCCAGATTACAGACGTTGGGTCTGGGAGACGTCACATTACATGATGTTCCTGTTGATATTGCAGATTTCCCTCAATCATGGTTTTTCACGGATGAAAAAACGGGGCAAAAAATAGATGTAGACGGCATTTTATCTACGGGGGTGTTCCATCCGTTTCTCACGACGATGGATTATCCTGAGCGACAGGTGGTGCTGATGCCCAGAAATAAAGCCAGTCAACGTGAAGTTGCTGAAGGCGGTGGCATAAATATTCCCTTTATCCTGGAGGGTACGCATTTCATGATAGTTAAAGGCGCAGTTAACGGTAAGGAGGGCATGACTTTTTTCCTCGACTCAGGTCTTGACGATCCGGATGCTTCGATTTTGTTGCAGAAAGAAGCGCTGAACTACGCCGGAGTAAAATTGCAGGATGGGGAACGCTATATACTGGATGATGACAAAGGAGGGCTGGGGGGAGGCGGTTTTGCCGTAACCCGTCTGTCGATCGACAGTGTTTCTGTCGGCGCTTTAAATCAGAAGGGGTTAATCGGGCTTTATGGACTCTTACCGGAAGCGCTCTATTTCACCGAATCCGGGATGATTCTCGATGGTTTCATCAGTCATCAGTTCTTAAAACACTATAAATGGACCATTGATTTTGACTCTATGCTGATGACATTCCAGTAATGGAAAACGTCAGTTCCGATCTGGTTGGCATTCATGCCAACCAGATCTTCAAATGCTGCAAGCGGTATGGGGACGGTTCGCGAACGGCGGTACTCCCAGGCGAGGACGCCGAGCCGCAGTGATTTCTGGGTAAAAAGACGATGGAAGCGGGAAAACTGGCTTACTCGTCCGCTTTATGCGCCCAGGCGGGCATTGCCGTCAGGTAGCGTTTTGCCCGCTTGCGCGATTCTTCTTCGCCCACCTTTTGCCAGGAATCGAGAAAAGCCGCCAGACCGGAAACGGCCTCATCCCATGATTTGAGATGACCATCGCTATCGCTGCAGTATGCACAGTATTTATCGCTACTCCCCTGTGCATCAGGTGCGTACATCGGCATTCCGCAGGCCTGACAAAACCGTTCGTGCTGTGTCATATCGCGCTCCTTGTGTTATTGGATTGTCTATAAAATATACAAAATTGATGTGCCGTGTTTAATGTGTCAGATCAATAGAACAACCCATAACCATTATGAATATTGATTGAACTCATATACCCAATAATTGCCGTTTTGGTAGTCTCGCTATATCTCTTTGCTCACCGACAGGATTGCATCGTTGGAAATCTTTTTTTAACCCTCTGAAAAATATCTCTTAAATATTTTTCATACATCAACATTTATGGTCCGTTCAGTACGGATCCGGTTTTGTATGGGTTAAAAAAGGTATGTTATGAAAGTTACATGGACCGTCATGCCCGTGGGTTTTCAGCGCATTGCGAAACGCTGTCCTTCATGTGCAATTAAACGGGACTTCACGCCTTCGGGAGCATTTCGGGTCAATTCACAAAAAAAGAAGCTTGATGTGTGGCTCATTTATAAATGTACGCACTGTGATTACACCTGGAATATCTCACTTTTTTCGCGGGTGCACGTCAGCAAAATTGACCGTCAGCTTCATCACCGACTGATGAGCAACGATGCCGCGACGATGCAGCGCTTTGCCTGTGATGTTGCAACGCTGAAGCAAAACAACGCCGAGTTATCGGGTCGGCCTGATTTTCACATTCGGGAGCGATGGCCGCTCAGCATGACAACTCCCCGGTGGGTTCACGTTAGCGTCAGGATCTCTCACCCTTTTCAGGTTAGCCTTCTGTCCATTTTGCAAAAACAGCTCAAGCTGAGCGCAGGTGAAATCCGGAGAAGGGTCGAGGCTGGGCAGATAAGCGGCGTTACGATGAAAATGCTTAAATCGCGAAAGCTGAAGGCAACGGAATATCAGTTCCAGCTCTCAGTGGAAACGTTTTATGCCCGGCGAAGGATCGTTCTGACACGTGGTGAAAACAGGAGGCTCTGCTAACGCTCCGTACAGGGAAAGCGAAATTCGTTGTTCCATGAATCATCGGATAGTGGATGATTCATGATAAATAGTTAAGCCCGGCCTTTTTCCAGGCCGGGCTTAATCTGTTTATCGGCTTAATCCACAATGAAAAGTTTTGCGCCCGTTGTGGTTCGGGATTGATGTGGCTCCGCATTATCGCCCACCTGATAGCTCATTCCCGCTTTCAACACAAATTTACGCCCATCCTCAAGGGTTGTTTCCAGTTCGCCTTCAAGACACAAAAGAATATGTCCTTTCTGACACCAGTGATCGGCAAGATAGCCAGGGCTATAGTCAACCATGCGAACGCGGATTTTATTGGCTTCGTGACCAAAAAACTGGGTACGCCAGTAGGCCATGCCTGTTTCTCCTGGATGCTCTGTGACTTCTATCTCATCCCAGTTTGTGGTGCTGAAAGCAAAGGCATCGGTCTTCATATTGTCGCTTCTCTGAGGGGGAATACGGATCTGGAATTAGACTATGTGCATAACAAAAAATTAACAATTGAATGTTTCTCACTATCGAGGACGGCCCCAGAACCGGCCAAACCAGGAAACTCTTGTGTTGCGGCACGCTCTCCCTTCACATCTCCGACAAATGCAGCCACGGCATACTGCATAATGTTGTTGGTGTTGGTCCGGTTGAGCGTCATTTATTTTGTCTATTACGATGAAAGGCCATACCCCATCGTTAATCCATAGTCATAGTCATGACGCTTCGCTTATTCTCATAAATAATTATTTTAGCTATTTATTCTATTATTTGTTTTTGCTATGACCCTTGCACCGACATTGTACGAAAATGCGCTTTTACGGTGCGTAAAAATATCTGGTGAAATAGCTGGTTTTATTTTAATTCAATATAAAACAATATATTAAATATCTGGCATAGGCCTTGCTAATTGAATTCCATCTTGTATACCAACAGGGATTCAACGATGGCTTTTATGACCGGAAAAACGCTGGCCGGCTGGCGTCAGCACATCAGGAAAAATAGCAATGCGGTGTTCGCATTATTACAGGCGCATATTCAGTCGCTGGCGACCGACGATAACGCATGGTTAACGATCGCCAACGACGCCCAGCTAAGCGCGCAGTTAGACGCATTAATGCCCATCTACCGCAACAATCCTGAGGCGTTGCCGTTATTCGGTATTCCTTTTGCGGTCAAAGATAACGTTGATGTCGCAGGTTGGCCGACCACCGCAGCTTGTCCGGCGTTTGCCTATGTGGCAGAGGAAGATGCCACAGCGGTGGCCCGTCTGAAAGCCGCCGGGGCCATCGTGATTGGCAAAACCAATCTGGACCAGTTTGCCACCGGGCTGGTGGGCACGCGTTCACCGTACGGCGCGGTGGTGAACAGTTTTAACGCCGACTACGTCAGCGGCGGATCCAGCTCCGGCTCCGCTTCCGTGGTGGCGCGCGGTCTGGTGCCGTTTGCCTTCGGCACCGATACCGCCGGTTCCGGGCGCGTACCTGCCGGGTTCAACAATATCGTCGGGCTAAAGCCGACCAAAGGCTGGCTGTCGGCGAAGGGCGTGGTACCCGCCTGTCGTCTGAACGACACGCTGTCGGTGTTTGCGCTGACGGTGGAGGATGCATTCGCCATCGCCACGCTGGCGGGCGGTGACGATGCTCAGGATGCCTATTCCCGCACGCATCCCGCGACCACGCCCGCCGCGATGCCGTCCAGCCCTGTATTTGCGATCCCGGAAATGCTGAATTTCTTCGGTGATACCGAGGCGCAGACGGCCTGGGAGCTGGCGCTGGATGCTTTGCATGACAGCGGCGCGACGCTAAAACCGATCGACTTCAGCGCCTTTTCACAACTGGCGGAACAACTGTATCAGGGGCCGTGGGTGGCCGAACGCACGGCGGCCGTCGGCGAAATGCTCCAGCACCCCGAACGGATGGACCCGACCGTCCACGCGATTATCGCCGCCGGGCTGAACTACAGCGCGGTGGACGCCTTCAGAGCGGAATACCTGCGCGCCGAACTGGCGCAAAAAATTCAGCGCGCGTTAGGCGAGGTGGATGCGCTGGTTGTGCCAACCTCGCCGACGATCCATACCCTCGAAGAGATGAAGCAGGAGCCGGTGCGCTTCAACTCGCAGTTTGGCACCTACACCAATTTCACCAACCTGGCGGATCTCAGCGCGCTGGCGTTGCCCGCGCCTTTTCGCGCCGACGGCCTGCCTGCGGGCATCACGCTGATTGCCCCCGCGTGGCACGACCGCGCGCTGGCGGATTTTGGCCTGCGCTGGCAGCAACAGCTGGCGCTGCCGATGGGGGCCACCGGGCAGCCTCTCGCTCCGGACGTGGGCACGCTGCCGGTCTCTTCCCGGCACGTGCGCGTGGCCGTGGTCGGCGCGCATCTGCGCGGTATGCCGCTCAACTTCCAGCTCACCGCTCGCCGGGCGGTATTTGTCGAAGCGACCCATACCGCACCGTGTTACCGGCTGTACGCGCTGGCTAATACTCAGCCGCAGAAGCCGGGTATTGCCCGTGCGGCCAGCGGCGCGGCGATCGAGGTGGAATTGTGGGATATCCCGCTGGCGCGATTCGGGGAGTTTGTCGCTGAAATCCCGGCACCGCTGGGCATTGGCTCGCTGGAGCTAAGCGATGGTCGTTGGGTGAAAGGCTTTATCTGTGAACCGGCGGCGCTTAACGATGCCGCGGACATTACCGAATTTAAGGGCTGGCGCCACTGGATTGCCCGCAAGGAGAATCACCATGTTTAACACCGTCCTGATTGCTAACCGTGGCGAAATCGCCTGCCGTGCTATCCGCACCCTGAAACGTCTGGGGATCACCAGCGTAGCGGTTTACTCCGACGCCGATAAAAACGCCGAGCACGTCAAGCTGGCCGATATTGCGCTGGCGCTGGGCGGCGAGAAGGCGAGCGACAGCTACCTGAAAATCGACAGCATTATCCAGGCGGCGCGCGAAAGCGGCGCGCAGGCTATCTGGCCGGGTTACGGTTTTCTCTCCGAGAGTCTGCCGTTTGCCGACGCCTGCGAACAAGCGGGCATCGTCTTTATCGGTCCCACCGCACAGCAGATTGGCGAATTTGGTCTTAAACACCGCGCCCGCGAGCTGGCGGCGCAAGCCGGCGTACCGATGACGCCGGGCACCGGGCTGCTGAATTCGCTCGATGAAGCGCTGGCTGCGGCGCAGCGGGTAGGCTATCCGGTGATGCTAAAAAGTACCGCGGGCGGCGGCGGTATTGGCCTGACGCGCTGCGCCGACGCCGAGGCGCTGGCGCAGGGCTGGGAGAGCGTGCGCCGTCTGGGCGAACAGTTCTTCAGCGACGCGGGCGTGTTTGTTGAACGCTGCATTGACCGTGCGCGTCATATCGAGGTGCAGATTTTTGGTGACGGTAACGGCAACGTGGTGGCGCTTGGCGAGCGCGACTGTTCGTTGCAGCGGCGCAACCAGAAGGTTGTTGAAGAGACGCCCGCGCCGAATCTGCCTGCCGCCACCCGTGCGGCGCTGCTCGATGCCGCCGTAAAGCTCGGCAAGCTGGTGAACTATCGTAGCGCCGGGACGGTGGAGTTTATCTACGATGCCGGGCAAGACGCCTTCTACTTTCTCGAAGTGAATACCCGTTTGCAGGTCGAACATCCGGTGACCGAATGTGTGACCGGGCTGGATCTGGTGGAGTGCATGCTGCGCGTGGCGGCGGGGGAAGCGCTCGACTGGGCGCGTCTGGCGAAAGCGCCACAGGGGGCGTCTATTGAAGTGCGTATCTATGCCGAAAACCCGCTGAAAAACTTCCAGCCAAGCCCCGGCGTGCTGACGGAAGTGGTGTTCCCGGACGACGTGCGTATTGATACCGGCGTGGCCACCGGCAGTGAAGTGTCGGCATTTTATGACCCGATGATCGCGAAACTTATCGTCCACGCCGACACCCGCGAAGCCGCGCTGAGCAAACTGCATGCCGCGCTGAACGCCACGCGTCTGCACGGCATCGTCACCAACCTTGACTATCTGCGTCAGATTACCGCCAGCGAGGCCTTTATCAGCGGCACCGCGTGGACGCGGATGCTGGATAGCGTGGTGGCGCGCTCATCGGTGATTGAGGTGCTGCAGCCCGGCACCTGGAGCAGCGTGCAGGATTATCCTGGCCGCCAGGGCTACTGGGATATTGGCGTACCGCCGTCAGGGCCGATGGACGATTTTGCTTTCCGCCTTGCTAACCGCATTGTCGGCAACCACGAATCGGCGGCGGGGCTGGAATTCACCCTGCAAGGGCCGGTGTTGCAATTTCACTGCGATGCGCTGATTGCGCTGACCGGGGCCGACTGCCAGGCGCAGCTCGATGGCGAAGCGGTCGCGCTGTGGCAACCGGTGGCGGTCAAGGCCGGACAAACGCTGGCGCTGGGCCGTGCGCAGAACGGATGCCGCGCCTATCTGGCGGTACGTAACGGCCTCGACGTGCCGGAATATCTCGGCAGCCGTTCCACCTTCGCGCTGGGCCAGTTCGGCGGCCACGCCGGGCGGACGCTCAAGGTCGCCGATCAGCTGCCGATCTCACGTCCGGAATTAGCCGCCTGCACCACGCCTGCACCCATTAGCGAAGCCAAAGCGTTGTCGCCTGCGCTGATTCCTGCCTACGGCGAAGTCTGGCGCATCGGCGTGCTTTACGGGCCGCACGGCGCGCCGGATTTCTTCACCCAGGAATCCATCGACGAGTTCTTTGCCAGCGATTGGCAGGTGCACTACAACTCTAACCGCCTCGGCGTGCGGCTGGTAGGGCCGAAACCAAGCTGGACCCGGCCAAACGGCGGTGAAGCAGGGCTGCATCCGTCCAACGTCCATGACTGTGAATATGCCATTGGCGCAATTAACTTCACCGGGGACTTCCCGGTGATCCTCACCCGCGACGGCCCCAGCCTCGGCGGATTTGTCTGCCCGGTAACCATCGCCAAAGCCGAATTGTGGAAAGTGGGGCAGGTGAAGCCGGGCGATCGTATTCGCTTTTACCCGATGAGCGTGGAAGACGCGGTGGCGCGCGAGAAGGCAATGGATCGCAGCATTGAGACGCTGCAAATCAGCGTGCTGCCAACGTTTGCCATGCCGTCGCTGGCCGACCGCGACGGTGTGTCCGCCGCAAGCCTGGTGTCACTGCCGGCCACCTTCACTACGCCCGCCATCGTCTACCGCCAGGCGGGGGACAATTACATCCTGATTGAGTACGGCGAAAATGTGCTGGATCTGGCGCTACGCCTGCGTGTTCACGTGCTGATGGCCCATCTGCGTGAACGGGCTCACCCCGGTATTAAAGAGCTGTCACCCGGCGTGCGCTCGCTGCAGGTGCGCTACGACAGCCGCGAGATTGGTCAGCAGGCGTTGGTAACGCTGTTGCTGGAGCTGGAAACGCGCATTGGCGACGTCAGCCAGATGACGGTGCCATCGCGCATTGTGCACCTGCCGATGGCCTTTGAAGACAGCGCCACGCTTGATGCCGTCAGCCGCTATGCCGATACCGTATGTGCCCGTGCGCCGTGGCTGCCGAATAACGTCGATTTTATCCAGCGTATCAATGGTTTGCCGAGCCGGGAAACGGTAAAAGAGACGATTTTCGACGCCAGCTATCTGATCCTCGGGCTGGGCGATGTTTACCTCGGTGCGCCATGCGCGGTGCCGGTGGATCCGCGCCACCGCCTGCTCAGCTCCAAGTACAACCCGGCGCGCACTTTCACCGCCGAAGGCACCGTAGGGATCGGCGGGATGTACATGTGCATCTACGGCATGGACTCCCCCGGCGGCTACCAGCTGGTGGGGCGTACGCTGCCTATCTGGAACAAATTCCTGAAAAACGAACAGTTCAGCGCGGGCGAACCCTGGCTGCTGCGCTTCTTCGATCAGGTGCGCTTCTATCCGGTCAGCGAGAACGAGCTAGACGGGTTGCGCGAAGATTTCCGCGAAGGCCGCGCGGCGATTCGCATTGAAGAGACGGTCTTCGACTTCCCGGCGCATCTGCGCTTCCTTGAAGAACATGCCGATGACATTGCCCGCTTCCGTCAGCACCAGTCGACGGCGTTTGACGCCGAGGTTGAGCGCTGGCAGCGCGATGAACAGCAGCCCGTAAGCGAAAGCCAGATGCCGGTGGCTGAGGTCGCGGTTGACGAGGAGGCGCTGCCCGTCACCGCCGACATGAACGGCAATATCTGGAAAGTGCTGGTTAACCCGGGCGATACGGTCGACGCGGGGCAGACCTTAATCATCGTCGAAGCCATGAAGATGGAGCTGGCCATTCACGCGCCGCAGGCGGGGGTGGTGAAACGCATCGGCTGCCAGCCAGGCCGTCCGGTCAGCCCCGGCGACGTGCTGCTGTGGCTGGAAGAGAGGAGCGCCGCATGACGGAAAGCAACGGCAAAAAACGCCAGGCCGGGCTCGCGGAGCGCATCTACCAGGCGCTGAAAAACGATATTTTTGATTTCCGTCTGATGCCCGGCGAGCACTTTAGTGAAAACGAAATTTCCGAGCGAATGGCGGCCAGCCGCACGCCGGTACGTCAGGCATTGTTCTGGCTGGAGCACGAAGGCTATGTGCAGGTGTACTCGCGCAGCGGCTGGCAGGTGAAACCGTTCGATTTCACCTACTTCGAAGCGCTGTACGACTTTCGCATCGTGCTGGAAATGGAGGCGGTGAAGCGCCTGTGCGCTCTTCCTGCCGAGGCTCGCCACGAGCACCTGGCGCCGCTGCTGGCTTTCTGGTGCGAAGCGCCGCGTATGGCACCGGGTAAGGCGCTGTCACGGCAGGATGAAGCCTTCCACACCGCGCTGGTACGCGCCACCGGCAACAGCGAGATGGCCCGCGTCCACGTTGAGTTGACCGAGAAAATGCGCATCATCCGCCACCTCGATTTTACCCGCGAGGATCGGGTGGACGCGACCTACAGCGAACATGCGCTGGTGCTTCAGGCGATTTCGCAGCAACAGACGGAAGAGGCGCAGCGGATCCTCACTGCGCACATTTCCCAGAGTAAAGCCGAGGTCCGAAAAATAACCTTACACCGGCTGCAGCAGGCACGTTTACAACCCGTTTCACCGTAGTGACGGGCAACATTTATCACTCAATATCATTTAGGGGTTTTGGTCATGAAAAGACGTTCTTTACTGAAAGCATTTGCCCTGTCAGCCACCTTTTTGAGCATGGGCTTCTCTTTGCAGGCATACGCAGCAGACACCATTAAAGTGGGGATCATGCACTCCCTGTCGGGCACCATGGCGATTTCGGAAACGCCGCTAAAAGACGTAGCGCTGATGACCATTGATGAAATCAACGCCAAAGGCGGCGTGCTGGGCAAAAAGCTGGAACCGGTGGTGGTTGATCCGGCCTCTAACTGGCCGCTGTTCGCCGAAAAGGCGCGCCAGCTTATAAGCCAGGATAAGGCCGCAGTGGTATTCGGCTGCTGGACGTCGGTATCGCGTAAATCGGTACTGCCGGTATTTGAAGAGCTGAACGGCCTGCTGTTCTACCCGGTACAGTACGAAGGTGAAGAGATGTCGCCGAACGTGTTCTATACCGGCGCGGCGCCAAACCAGCAGGCGATTCCGGCGGTGGAATACATGATGAGTGAAGACGGCGGCAGCGCGAAGCGCTTCTTCCTGCTCGGCACCGACTATGTTTATCCGCGCACTACCAATAAAATCCTGCGCGCCTTCCTGCATTCCAAAGGCGTTCAGGATAAAGACATCGAAGAGGTTTACACCCCGTTTGGCTATAGCGACTATCAGACCATCGTCGCCAACATCAAGAAATTCTCCGCGGGTGGTAAAACGGCGGTCATCTCCACCATCAACGGCGACTCCAACGTACCGTTCTACAAAGAGCTGGCGAACCAGGGTATCAAAGCCACTGACGTACCGGTGGTGGCGTTCTCGGTGGGCGAAGAAGAGCTACGCGGCATTGATACTAAACCGCTGGTAGGACATCTGGCGGCGTGGAACTACTTTGAGTCCGTTAGCAACCCGGTGAACGAGAAGTTTGTGGCTGACTATCGCGCTTACGCTAAAGCGCACAAGCTGCCGAACGCCGATAGCGTGGTGACCAACGATCCGATGGAAGCCACCTACGTGGGCATCCATATGTGGGCGCAGGCGGTCGAGAAGGCGGGGACCACCGACGTGGATAAAGTGCGCGCCGCGATGGCGGGGCAAACCTTCAACGCGCCAGACGGCTTTACGCTGACCATGGATGCGACCAACCACCACCTGCACAAACCGGTGATGATTGGGGAAATTGAAGAAAACGGTCAGTTTAATGTGGTGTGGAACACCGACAAGCCGGTGCGCGCCCAGCCGTGGAGCCCGTACATTCCGGGCAATGACAAAAAGCCGGATACGCCGGTGAAAACAGGTGGGAAGTAAGGTTTAGTCGTGGCGGGGGACAACCAGGTACTTGTCAGTAAGGTGAAAGGTTCCGTTCACTTTACGTTGGGTGGAATATGACGTTCTATCACCGGTGAACGGGCCAAGGGGGGCGGCCGCGCCCCCCTTGACAATCCCCGCGG
>ERZ1026892.743-NODE-743-length-14695-cov-4.522678_pt1 | contig 14695 bp, 9 predicted proteins | sample MGYA00380176_ERZ1026892 | MGnify/ENA primary metagenome ERZ1026892 (study PRJEB33269, sample SAMEA4719812) | human gut metagenome | biome: human-associated habitat; feature: organic feature; material: feces | place: Cameroon | collected 2013-10 ... | reverse complement strand
TTGGGCTTCCAGCCCGCCCTTGGAAAAGTAAAATCCGTAGTACACCTAAATTCAAACCCCCAAAATAAACCGCCTGATTTTCAAGCATAAATCTTAAAAATGCCTGCAATGTACTTAACGGTGCTCCTGCTGAGGAATTTCATGAAAACTGCGCAGTCGCCCTTTGGCATGGTTAGCTTGCAAATCAATCGAAGGGGAAGGTTGGGACAAGGTCGTTCAGTTCATCCCCATCTTCGCCATCACCACATCGCACAGCCGCTCCTGGCCCACAAACACGAAGCCCGAAAAGAACGTGTCGCCCCGCAGGCGAGCTTGCAGTGAAGGCATACCCTCGGCGGGACGCAGGTGGAGCACGGTGGATGACGGTTCGCGTGTGACCGAATCGATCGTGAAGCAGAGTTCGCCGTGCGGTGTCTGCACCACGCGCAGCGTGTCGGCTGAGTGGGGGAGCCACGAGGATGCGGCCACGTAAGCGCGGCATTCGCCGTCCAGACACACGATGCTCACGGGCTGCTTGGTGCGCAGCTGCAGACGGTTCATGATGTACAGGGTGCCACTGAAGAGCAGGAAGAGAATGGCAAACACCCCGTAGCGAAGAAGATAACGTTTCATGATGAAGAGGATGAAAAAGAGGATTCTGCAAGAATGAAGTCGTCTGAACATTTATGAAATTCAAGATTTGCCTTTATTTTTGAGGCGTTTTGGGGCCTTGAAGAGGGAGTGTAGCGAGCTACACGACCAATGAAAGAGCAGAAAACGGCCAAAAAGAAAGGTGAAGATGGAATGTAGAAGAGCTCAAACTCCAATTCAAATCTTCGTCAGAAAAGTTTAGACGACTTCAATAAGTGCAAGCTCACATGAAAAGGGCTGGCCTGAGCCGTTTCGGAAAGGTCAACCATCCCATGTGAGAACGGAAATGGCAACTGAGGCTCACTCCGCCAGTTCCAGCTGGTTGCGGATGAGTTCGTAGTAGTAGCCGCGAAGCTTCACGAGCGAGTCGTGGGTGCCCGCTTCCACCACCCGTCCGTGGCGCAGCACGATGATCTGGTCGGCATGGCGCACGGTGCTCAGTCTGTGGGCAATGACGATGCGGGTGCATCCCGCAAAGCGTTGGGCAATGTGCTCGGTGATGCGGCGTTCGTTTTCGGCATCCAGCGAGCTGGTGGCCTCGTCAAGGAGCAAGTAGCACGGATGCTTGTAGGCCGCGCGGGCCAGCATGATGCGCTGTTTCTCGCCGCCGCTCACCCCGATGCCCTCGCTGCCCACCTTGGTGAGCAGCCCGAGCGGATGGCGTGCCACATAGTCGTCCAGACAGGCCACATGCACGGCTTCCGCCAGGCGCTTCTCATCTGGCGTCTCGCCCAGCATGATGTTGCGTTCCACGGTGTCGGAGAAGAGGAAATTGTCCTGCATCACGATGCCCGCTGCCTGCCGCACAGACTTGGCCGTGTAGTGCGACAAGGGACGGTCGCCCAGACGGATTTCGCCTGAAGTGGGGACATAGAATTTCAGAAGAAGCTTCATCAGTGTGGTCTTTCCGCTGCCGCTTTCACCCACGATGGCCGTCATGCTTCCGGCCGGGATGTGGAGGTTGATGTGCGAGAGCACTTCCGTGCCGATGCTTCCCGTGTAGGAGAAGCTCAAGTCGTTCACGCTGATGTCGAGCGGGCGGCCGGCCGGCAGCTCCGCCTGCTGCGGCGAATCCTCGTTCTGGCACAGGTGCACCTCCTCCGAGCGCTCCAGACTGATGCGTGCATTCTGCAGCTGCTGCAGAAATCCGATGAGCTGCGAGAGCGGCCCGTTCACCTGCCCGATAATGGCCGAGATGCTCATCATCATGCCCAGTGTCAGTTCCCCGCTCACCACCTCGGCGGCAATCCAGCAGGTGATGAAGATGTTTCGCAGCTGCCCGATCAGCATGAAACCCGTGCTCTGCACCTGTTCCAGGCGCAGCACCTTCTGGCTCATGCGGTACTGCCGTTCCTGCAGCGAGCGCCATTCCTCCATCTTGTAGTCGTCGTAGGCATTGAGCTTGATGTCGGTGATGCCCTGAAGCAGTTCGTACTGCCGATTCTGGTTTTCCGAACTGATGCGGAACTGCTCGTAGTCCAATGCTTTCCGGCGGCGGAAGAACCATATCATCCATCCCGTGCTGGCCGCCGTGAGCAGCAGGTAGACACTGAGAATCACCGGGCTGTACCACGCAATGATGGCCAGGTAGAACGGCACGCTCACCAGAGCAAACAGGGTGGAGAGCGTGTTATAGGTCACGAAGCTTTGCAGCCGTCCGTGGTCGCCCAGCCGCTGCTGGTAGTCGCCCACGCTCTTCGTTTCGAAGAACGTCATGGGCAGGCGGAGCAGTTTCGTCAGATAGTCGCTCAGCACACTGATGTTGATGCGCGTGCTCATGTAGAGGCTCACCCACGAGCTGATCAGCCCCATCGAGAAAGTGCCGAAGAAGATGAACAGTTGAGCCAGCATGATGCTCACGATGAGGTTCATGTCGCGCATTCCGATGCCGTCGTCCACCATGGCTTGGGTGAGAAATGGCATGACGAGCGAGAGAAACAGTCCGAAGAGCATGCCCAGTGCCGATTGCGACATCTCCCATTTGTAGGGCCACACATAGCGGTGGGCAAAGCGCACCAGGCTATGCTTCTCCTTCACGTCGTGTCGGCTGTAGAAGTCCTCGGTGGGTGAGATGACCACCACCACGCCCTTCTCGCCGTTGAGCCAGAATCGACTGAAGCTCTCCTCGCTGAACGTGTGTTTGCCGTAGGCCGGGTTGGCAACGGAGTAGCGCCAACGGCCCGTCCATCGGCTGCGTTTGGCTTCGTAGAGCACCACGAAGTGGTTTTGCTCCCAATGCAGGATGGCCGGAAGCGGACATTTCTCGCGCAGTTGCTCCAGTGTCATCTCGAAGCTGAGACTTTCCATGCCGATTTGGGTCAGGGCATCGCGTATGCCGGCCACGCTCACGCCCTCCCGTGTGAGATGGGAGAGCGAGCGCAGATACGAGAGCGGGTAGTGTCGGCCGTGGGCAGCTGCCACCATGCGTATGCAGGCAGGGCCGCAGTCCATCTGGTCGAATTGGCGGGTAAAGGGAAATCTCATGACGGTGTCGGGTGGTTGGGCTTGTTACTGGAAATCGTTTGGAGCACTTGCTTACAGGTCGATGGTTCCGATGTAAGCTGCCTCTGAGGTGCGCAGTCTGATGGCATAGCTGCCTGAAAGCCATTCGGGAAGCTCCACATAGGCCGTTTTCCCGGCCATCATCACGCTCGTTTCCCACAGGGAAGCCGAACGGGCATCCGGTTCATGCACGGCGATCTCCACCATTCCCGGCATCATCTCCCCGCTCAAGCGGAGCGTATGGCCGGAGATGTACAGAATGTTGGGGGTGAAAGCGGGAGTACGCATAGGGATGTTGGGGTCGGAGCTGGGCTTGTCCGTATTGTCGATTCGTATATTCACGGGATTGAACGAGAACGAAATGGTGTCGGGCGTCATGTATGCATGTTGTTCGGTTCTCCAGTTTGTAGCGAAGATGCCGTTGCATGAAACGCATGTCAGCAGAATGGCGATGTTTTTTTCATTGGATGAAGTATAATGAATGAATTAGAAAAAGAAAAGCAGCGAGAGAGGAAAGGCTGTCATATTCTTTTCTTCTTTGCTTTGACTTGAACAAATAGTAGGTTTATTCGAAGATTGGCACTTGATAATTCGTTAAACAGGACCTGATTTGCTCTGCCTTTGTTCACGCTAATGCATGAATTCGACCTTAACAATATCTTTGCACAATCGCCTGTTTTGACTTCGAACAGCTCAAGCAGGCAGATTTGGTATTGAATGTCGTTCAAGTGTTGGTCTGAGATCATTCCTTCTAAAAATTCATAGGTGGCGGGGCAATATTCTTGCAGGCACATTTTGAGCTTTTCGATATCCTCATCATTGATCTTCTCGTTTTTGTATAGCTTTTGGTAGAACTCACGGCATGCTGCACTGTTCCGAAGCTTATGTGTCAGTTTTTCCGCTTTTTCAATGTTCCTTTGTTTCTTGCTGATCTGCTTGGTTTCTTTTTCTAATTTATCAATGAGCTTTTCGCACTCCTCCTCCGTTTTTTTGTCAGAAGTAACCTCTTTACTATTCTTCTGCTTTCGCAGTTCTTCAAGCTCCGCGCAAATGAGACTGTAGTCCGTTTTCAGCTGCTTCTCCTTTCTTTTCTTGTTTCTGATGTAGACGACGACCAAGGCAACACCGGCAACAATGATGATGCTTGCCAGTATCAGGAATGCGGCGTAGATGTTTTTCTCTCTTTGGGCATTCTCGATTTGCTGCCTGGAACCCATGATTTTGAAATGTGTTTGATAGGCCTGAAGTTCTTGTGCCCGTTGCTTTGTCTGGATGGAATCTTTGAATAGCGCAAATCTTTTCATGTAAATGTAGGCAGAGTCGACCGACCCCAGTTTATAGAGCCTTTCAGCCAACTTGTAGCAAGCGAATCCTTGATAATCTCCACCTAGGGCATACTCTCTTTTGCTGCATGACAGAGCGGACTGGTAATCGTTGTTTAGCTCGTACCAGTCACCTTTGTGCGGAAGATAGGCGGTGAGGCCATTTCCCAGGATAAACGAATTGTAAGCGAATTGCCCATTTGCCCTTTTTTCAGCTTCAGCAAGATATTGTCCCGCTTTTTCAGCATGATTTTCCGCTATTTCGATTTCAGCTAATTTCAGCAGACAACTTGAGACAAATACGGGGTTCTTGACTTTGCACTCCTCATATAAGGTGATGCATCTCTTTATCAATTGCTTGGCTTTGTCATAATTTTCCAGCAATATGTGCACGTGGCCTGCTCGGAACAGAGCTTCTGTCATTTTCAGTTTGTTGCCCGACTTCTTGGCATAGTACGCAGCTCTGTAGTAATCCTCCAAGCTCAGTTGGTAGTCAAAGATGTAAAGGAAAACGTATGCTCTCATGCAACAAACCTTGTAAAGGTAGTCAAAGTTGAAGTTTGCATCCAATGTGTCTGCCTCCTCTTCGGCCATATTGGCCCATTTCTGGCAGTCGGCATAAAGATCCATGTCGCGGTAGCAGGCTGCCAACAAATAGCGAGAAAGCGTTTGCTCATTGGTGTTTCCGTTTTTGGCATAATACTGTTCCACTTGCGTCATCATGCTGTCGTCTGTCAGTGGAATGAAATTCTGGTCCATGGCTCTATAGCGTGTCAGCTGGTAGAACATGGTGATGCGTTGGGATTTGTCGGTGAACCTGGGACTTTCCTTTTTTAATAATTCAAACGCTTCATGTATGGAGTCTATAGAAAGTAACGAATTGACGTGGTTCAAAAATTCCATGTCCTGGTCCGCACGTTTGTTCGTACATGCGGTTCCCAGCAAGATGCTTGTTGAAATCACGAGGAGGATATAGATAATGGATTTATGCATGATCAATTAGAAATTAGCAAAGTTTGGCGGCCAGCACGGAATGACCATACGCTTTGGCCCTGAGTCGATGGTTAAGCAAATTTACGAAAAAAAGTCTGCATTCACAAACACCTATTGAATCAAACAGGCGTTTTATCCCCTTTACCTTACCCTCCAAAACACCATTTCGTGCACTTCTGCGTTTTGCTAAACATTTGAGAATCAAAGACTTTTTTGGAAACCCGTTACATTTTCTACACATTTTTGGCCTTCTCTTTTTCCTTCCCACGAATGGGAGCGTATCCTGCGACTGTTAAGTGCTTGATAATCAGGCGTATTTGTCCGATATGGACACAAAAATGTTACAAAAGCCTTCAAAGGACATGAAAATTTGGTTGGTTCTGGCAAAAGCAGTACCTTTGCAACCAGCAACGAGCAAAAAACCTTGTAAGTGCAACGGATTTTGGCTAATTTCAATGAAAGCCATATTTTATGTGAAATGCGGAAACATTAAGCCATAAGTACATGTCTCATGATGCAGTCAGAATCAGAATTCAGAAAGGGCTTCAATAAGCTCACCGACAAGCAGCGCGCAGAATTGCGGTTCTGGGCGGAGGAACTCAGCCATTATGTAGAATGGTATCAAGGGCGACGTAGAACGCTCTATAAGACACCTTGCCCCGAAGGAAACGGCCAGAATGTGGTTCCTCAACTCCATGTGTCTGCCATCCTCACGTGGGCCAAATTGCATCAATGTCCCAAATATCTGCATGATTTGCAGCTGACGAAAGATGCATTCCGAGGGCTGAAAGTTTTGGATGTGGGTTCGGGCCCCATCCCGAGTGCCACTTGCTTCGAAGGGGCAGACATTTATGCCTTGGATCCTTTGGCGGAATTCTACGAGTCCATCGGCTATTCGCGAACACCGTTCCCTGATGTCCATTTCTGCGAGGCAAAAGCTGAAAAAATGCCGTTTTCATCGCACTTTTTCGATGTGGTGCTTTCGGTGAATGCCATCGACCACGTCGATGATTTCGAGCAAACCGCAGCGGAAATATCCAGAGTGCTCAAGCCCGGCGGAAAGCTTGCGATGCACGTGCACTACCATCCGGCAACGGAGTGCGAACCACTGGAGCTGAATGACAGCAGAGTTCGGACAGCCTTTTCTTCGGTCAAAGGCTTTGCTCCTTGTCATCGCTCTCAGTGTTCCTTCACCAACGATGTGCTTCCTCCCGAAGAATTTGTGCTTTGGCGTAACTTTTAGACAGCCGCCCTGGCCACTTTAATCACCGAATAACCCCATCCCATCGCATGAACGGTTCAAAACATCCCCAAGTAACGGTGTGCATGCCCATGTACAATGCGGCAAGCCATCTGCGCGAATGCATCGACAGCATTCTCGCACAGTCGTTCCGCGACTTTGAATTACTCATCATAGATGACGGTTCGACCGATGAAAGCGTGGAAATTGTGCGTTCTTACGATGATTCGCGCATTCGCCTGCTGCAGAATCATCACGATTATATCGGCACCATCAATCGCCTGCTCTACGAAGGGAAGGGCGATTTCATCGCACGCATGGATGCCGATGACGTGATGGTGCCCGAGCGGTTGGAAGTGCAGGTGGACTATATGCTCCGACATCCCGAAATTGACATTCTCGGTGGAATGATGAACTTCACGGGGCGTATACAGGAAACCTTTGAAAACAGCTTTGAATGCTATCCCGTGACACTGGAACTGATGACGCAAGGCACCATTTTGGCCCATCCCACCGTGATGATGCGTGCCCACCGCATCCGCGAGAAACAGTTGCATTATCGGTCTGCCTACATCTATGCCGAAGACTACGACTTTTGGGTAGAAGCCTTGAGGGCAGGATTGAGGATAGAGAACATGCTCTACCATTTCATCTACTATCGGCTGAGCGATGAACAGGTGTCATTCAAGCATCACGAAGAGCAAAAGGCACATGCCGAAGAGATTCTGAAGCGAGTCTACCAAACCCTATACGGTGAGGTTTTCAAGCCGATTGACAAAAACGGCAATTTTCAAAAAAACGCGGTTTCATCGGACTTCGAATTCCAAAAATCCCCCATTTCATCGGGCGACGGCTGCAAACTGACCATCATCATGCCGTTCCTCAACGAAGGCGATGAAGTGGCCCAAACCTTGCGCAGTATACGTCAGACAGTGGGACATCGTGTTCGCATCATAGTCATCAACGATGCCTCCGACGATGGTTACGACTACGATCTGGATATAGCCCCGTTTTCCGTGGACTATGTGCGATGCAAGCACCGCAGAGGAGTGGCAGCCAACCGCGATTTGGGAGTGGCGCTCAGCACAACGCCCTATGTGTTGCTTCTGGATGCACATATGCGATTCTACGATTCGCAGTGGGATCAGCGTCTGGTGAAACTATTGGATGCCGACGACCGTGTGCTGCTTTGCGCCCAATCTCGCTTTCTGGCAAAGGACAGCGATGGGCAGGTTGTCGTGAGCGAGCAATGTCCGACTGGATATGGTGCTCACTCCTCCTTTCAGCCAGGCAGCTATTGGCCCGATGTCGATTGGAACCTGCACGAATCATTGCCCGGAAGCCAGATAGAGCCCATTGCCTATGTACTTGGAGCCGGATATGCGATCAGCCGTCGCTATTGGAATCGGCTGCATGGCCTGCAAGGGCTGCAGAAATACGGTTGTGATGAAGCCCTCATCAGCACAAAGGTGTGGCGCGAAGGTGGGCGATGCCTGTTGGTTAAAGACGTTGAAATCGGGCATATTTACCGTAGCACGTCACCCTATCGCCATCATCAGGCGGTGGAAGTGAGCAACTACCTTCTCACGTCCGACTTGACCTTTTCGCAGCCATGGCGTTGCTTGGCTTCAGCCGTAGCCTTGCGCAAGGACGCAAAGCTCTATGCACAGGCCCGAAGGATTCTGGAAGTGAATGCCGTTCACATCAAGCAGCAGAAGAACTACCTTGACGACATTTTTTCCGTGTCTTTCGAGCAGGTGCTTGAGCAGCACAGACGGTTGTGGCTGCAGTCGCATCAGTCGGGTGATGCAGGCGGCAAGATACGTGAAGTCAACCGTTTCCTATTGGAACATCCTGCACCAAACATCGGACTTTACGACGGCAAGGCCGGATGCCTCATCTGGCTATGCCACTTCAGTCATTGGGCTGCAACGGACCAGCATGACGCACTCATTCAGCAATGGTGGGAAGAATGTGCAGCTGCCGTAAAGGCAAGAATGCTTTCGTGCAATTTCGCCCAAGGGCTGTCGGGGGTGGGCTGGACATTCCTCTACCTCTTCAAGCACGGGTTTGTGGACGACTACCCAGCTACGGTGCTCAAACTCATCGATCATCAGTTAGATTGCGTCAACATTCCCAAAATGCCCATCGACAAAATCGACTATGGCAGCGGTGGTCTTATGGCTTACGCCACATTGCGGCGGCTGACGGGCCATCCGTGCTGGAGCGATGACTTCGAACGCGACCTCACAGAAGCCGCACGTGCCATTGTGGAGAATGGGCATTCCGACTTGCCGTCCACCTACTATGCCATGCTTTGGCTTGACATCTACGAAAATGGCCCCACTCGGGAGCCTTACACACCGCGAGTCAGCGAATGGTTGACTTGCTCCCCAACACTTCCTATTAACCCCAAATTCTGGAAACCCACCTTAGCCAACGGCTGCATGGGGGCCATGCTTTCCCGAATGAACACCGACCGACATGAACACCTATCAACTCAGTAAATTTACGCATTTCGTCACCGAAGGCAGGGCTGTCATTGCATTCAATCTGGCTTCCAATGGTTTTCTGCTTCTCCACAAGGAATTGGGGGAACGGGTGGAAGCGCTGCGCCACTCCATCGGCCAATTGCAGAGCCTGCATCCCGAACTGTTTGACCAGATGCTCCGTATGGGCATAATCGTGGAAGACGGGGCCTATGAAGTAAAGGCTCTGGTGGATGCTTGGCGGGCGCACGATGCCGATCCTTCCACCTTCGGGCTGATTGTCAATCCCACTTTGGGGTGCAATCTCCGCTGCTGGTATTGCTACGAGCAGCACGACCGCATGCCCATGATGGAGGAGGCCGTGCGGGACTCCATTTGCCGACTGCTCGATCGGAAGGCTGAAGAGGAAGGATTGGAAAGCATGAACGTGTCGTTTTTCGGCGGTGAACCCTTGTTGGGATACCATCAGGTGGTCATGCCTATTCTCGGTCATGCGGCCGAGGTGTGCGGCGCAAAGGGCATCGCACTCCATTCCAATTTCACCACCAATGGCGTACTGCTCACTGAGGATGTGCTTGACGGTTTGGAGTCGGTGGGTCTGACCAGCCCCGCCACCTTCCAGATTTCGCTCGACGGCAATCGCGAGCACCACGATCATTCGCGCATCGGGGCCAATCGCCAGCCCACCTACGACTGCATCGTGACCCACATGAAGCAGGCTGCTGCGCGTCATCACCAAGTGTTTGCCCGTCTCAACTACACGGCCACCAACATCACCTCATTTACCGACGTGCTCGACGACTTCTCGTCGATGCCCGAATCCGACAAGCCTTACATCCGGTTCAATTTCCAGCAGATATGGCAAGATCAGGAGCAGAACGACCTCACCGAGGCCGTTGCAGAACTCAAGGCACAGTATGCCCAGGAAGGCTTTGCCGTGGAGTCCGACCACATTTGCCACCGCCACAACTGCTATGCGGATCATGAGAACCACCTCGTGGTGAACTACGATGGCTTGCTCTTCAAATGCACGGCCCGCGACTTCAAGGAGACGCGAAGCGAAGGTCGCCTCCAGTCCGATGGCGAAGTGGTTTGGAACGAGAAGTATGCCCGACGCATGGAGGTGAAATATGCCAACAAGGCCTGCCTCGCCTGCAAGATTCTGCCCATATGCAATGGTGGCTGTTCGCAGAACAAGCTCGATGCTCACAATCTCGATCATTGCTACAACGGCATGAGCGAAGACGACAAGGACGAGCGAATGCTTCAATGGCTCAAAGAACTCATTGCCAATCATCAACCCACTAATAGCTGAAAACTATGAAAACAGATGCCACACTCACCCGTCTGTTGCAGGAGATGCCTGCACTGACCGCCGACCTCGAAGGACGGCTTCACGGAGGATTCTGCGCTTTCTGCGACATGGATTCCTTTGAGGAAATCGCCAAGGACAACACCGACTGCAATTGCAACTGCAAGGGGAAGTCGAAGTCAAAGGGCAAGAAAAACAGCCGTCCGGTCAACCCTGACTGCAACTGCAACTGTGAGTGCAAGTCCAACGACAGCCGCCGCCGTAAGGCGCAAACGGGCTTTACCCTGTCATTCTGAATTGGTTTCACCCCTTAATTTTATTTTAAATGATCAAATCACAAAACCTCTTAGCTTCATTAGGGTTGGAGATTCCCGCCCTTGAGGCCGACAAGGAGGGGCAGCTGCGCGGTGGATTCTGTGCGGTGAGTGCCTCCTCTGGAGATCTCCTTAGCAATGGGAATTGCAATTGTAACTGTAACTGCGATACCGATAGTAACGGTAACTGCAATTGTAATTGCAGCTGTCCTGCAGACGGCAATTGCAACTGCAATTGTGGCTGCTCGCCCACTCCCGCGTCAGCCGTAACGCCTAAGCCCACGAAAAACTCCTTGGCTTTCATGTCCTTTGGATTTGGTGGATCGCTGATGGTATAAGAAATCTCAAAGGCAAAAGCTTATTTTCGGAGTGTCTTCATATGACTATGTACGTATATTTCGGAAATAAACTTTTGCTACTTTGCGATGCCTTGCAAGAATGGCTTAAAATATTCGTGTGAAGTGGATTCCTGTTGGCTATTTCTTGGAAATGAATAAATTACATCAATCTGAAGACTTACGAAATTCATGAAAATCTTTCGCTGCTTATTTTTGTTTCTCGCGTTTTGTGCTTGCTCGTTTGGCTCGGCACAGAAGCCCCCTCATGAGCTATGGCTAAATTTGGTCGATGCATTTACCCGTCAGCCACTATCTCCAGGAATCAAGGTACATGCACAGCTCTTGCGTAAAGACAGTACTTTGATGCAAGCAACCGAGTCCATTGAGAACGTATCCACTGGAAATGGGGAAAGAAGAATATTGGTCATTTTCAAGGTGCCTGAGCAAACGGAAGATGAATTTATTGTGAAGCTTGAGGCAAAAGGGTATGAATCGAAATGTGTTTCTTTCAAGTTATATTGGCGTAAGAAATACTCAGAAACGTATAAAGATGTCGCTCTTCGCCGCACCACCGCATCCGATGAGGCCCACCAGCTGGGCGAAGCCAAGGTGACGGCCACCAAAATCAAGTTCTACAGCAAGGGCGACACCCTTGTTTACAATGCCGATGCCTTCCAGCTTCAGGAAGGCTCAATGCTTGACGGGCTCATCAGCCAGTTGCCCGGGGCTGAACTCAAACCCGATGGACAGATACTTGTCAACGGAAAGAAGGTGGAAAGCCTCCTGCTCAACGGGCGTAACTTCTTCAAGAACGACAACACCGTGCTGCTCGACAACCTGCCCGCTTACATGGTGCACCGTGTGGAGGTGTACAACCAGGAGAGCGAAACCAGCAAACTTCTGGGTCACAAGGTGGATGAAGGCCAGCTTGTGATGGACATCAAGCTCAAGCGCCAATACTCCATCGGATGGATTGGCAACACGGAGTGGGGATACGGCACGGAGAAACGCTATCTGGGACGCCTTTTCGCCCTGCGTTTCACCCCCCAGTCGCGCCTAAGTGCCTACGGCAACCTCAACAATGTGAACGATCGCCGCAAACCTGACGGCAACGGCGGATGGGGCGACTTCGACCCTTCGGGAGGACTGACGGCCACGAAGCGGGGCGGATTTGACTACAGCGTCTACGACAAGCGCAACCGTTTCCAGCTGGAAGGCGATGTGAATGCCTCCTACACCGACACCGACAACCCGTGGGGAGGCACCTCCACCGATTTCCTTTCCAGCGGCGACGTGTACAACGTCGTGTCCAGCAGGCAGCAGACGTCGAGTCTCAACCTCTCCACCAGACACAAATGGAAGTTCACGAACCAGACCACCCGCAACAGTGCCAGCCTCTCCCCCTGGTTCAGCTATTCGCACAATGACTACCACTCCAACTTCCGCAACGGCACCTTTAGCGTGAAACCCTTGGACAACTATGCAGAAGTGCTCGACAGCCTCTTCTCGCCCGAATGGACGACCACCGTGCGCAACCTCATCCGGCGCAACGGTCAGCAGGCCCTTGGCAACTCCGACGGACGCGACGTGGGTGCCTCCTACTGGACGTTCATCAAGATTCCCCGATCGCGAGACGGGCTCTCCGTCGACGGCCGTGTGCAGTACGTCCACTCCAAGTCAGGTGAGTTCAACCATTTCATCTACAACCACCTCGAACAGGAGGCGATGCAGGCCGATTTTCGCAACCGCTACAACTACTTCCACCAGCAGAACACCAACGTGCAGGCCCGCCTCAAATACTTCTGGCACTGGACGCGCGACATCTATCTGAACCCCAGCTACACCCTGCAGTTCAAGCGCTCCGTGGGCAACCACTCGCTCTACCGTCTGGAGTTTCTGCCGGAATCCGAAGGCCAGGAACTCGGCTGGCTGCCCTCGCAGATGGAGCGTCTGCTGCAGGCCCTCGATGCCGACAACTCCAACGAGTCCACCCTCAACAACTGGCGCCATAAGCTGACCCTCGACTGGCAGTGGAACAAATATGTGAAGGACGAGAACTACCGCACCCTCTCGTCGTGGAACGTGACGGTGCGCCCCGACTTCGTTTACGAAACGAACCGCTTCGACTACCGCTCCGCCAACGACCCGCAGCATCTCACCCCCGGCTACTGGCTTCCGCAGTTCTACTTCCAGCTGAAGCGCGGCACGCCCTCGCTCCGCCACCGGCTGGACTTCGACCTCTCCCTCATCACTTCGGCTCCCTCCGTCACGAGCTTGCTCCGCCGCACCGACACGGCAGACCCCTTGCACATCACGGTGGGCAATCCCGACCTCAAGCGCAAACTCGACGGCAACGTGTCCTTCAACTACCGCGCCGATCAATGGTTGCAGCGCAAGGAGCGACAGCTCTACGGCAATGTGGGGTGGCACATCACGCACAATGCCTTGGCCGCCAGCTACACCTACAACCGCCAGACGGGTGTCACCACCACGCAGACGGTCAACGTCGACGGCAATTGGAGTGCCTGGATGAACCTCAACTTCACGCTGCCCCTCGACCGCCAGCACCGGTTGATGTTCACCACGGCATCTTCGGTGAGCTTCTACCACACGGTTGACTATGCCAGCAGCGAGCAGGAAGACCCCGTCCGCACCACCACGCGGGCCACGCTCACGAGCGAGACGCTCCGCCTCAACTACCGCTACAAGTCTGTCAACCTCGGTCTGACCGGTGCCGCCACCTACAACCACCAGGCTTCCACCCTCGAGGGCTATGCGTCGCCCAACACGTGGAACGTGCGCTACGGCCTCCATGCCGTGGTCGACCTCCCGTGGCACCTGCAGCTCTCCTCCGACCTCACCATGTTCACCCGCCGCGGCTACGAGACGGCCTCGATGAACCGCGACGATCTGGTATGGAACGCGCGCCTCTCGAAGTCGCTCTGGAGAAACCAGCTCACCTTCATGGTCGATGCCTGGGACATCCTGGGCAACCTCTCGAACGTGAACGCGGGCATGAACAGCCGCAGCATGTGGGAGTACTACACCAATGTGATACCCCGCTACGCCATGTTCCGCCTCGTCTATCGCCTCAACCGCCAGCCGAAGAAGAAGTAACCCCCTGCCGCAGGGGCTTCGCGTTTCTTCGTGGCAAAGGATGGCGCTTCGCGGAATAACGAAGCATCCCGAGCCCGCGGTTGGAAAGCCGCGGATCCCCGGGCATGCTTCGTCGCAAGGTTTCGTGCATCTTCGTACTCTTTCGTGGTGAAGCCACTCACATCCATAAAGGGCGGGCTGAAAGCTGCAATCTGGCTTTCAGCCCGCCCTAATCCATATTGCAGCACGCCCCAAGATAAATCTCAAATATTGCAAACGGAATGCTAGTATAATTGAACGGATTTAATTAGATATTGGCTGATTTGCTTAAAAATATACAAATCAGCCTCGAATCTTCGTAGTAGTACACCCGTCCGTTTGCAGTTCTCCTCAAAAATGCGTTCCTTTGCCAACCTAGGGCAAGCGGCACCCTAGGCGGGCTGAAAGCCCAATGGAGCG